>Ga0206683_10003390_pt1 | contig 10571 bp, 8 predicted proteins | sample M280m12015metaG_FD_155483 | JGI IMG/M metagenome (GOLD analysis project Ga0206683, IMG submission 155483) | Ammonia-oxidizing marine archaeal communities from Monterey Bay, California, United States - M2 80m 12015 | ecosystem: Environmental > Aquatic > Marine > Intertidal zone | place: USA...
CTGCTGGAGCTTCTTCCTTTGCTGGAGCTTCTTCCTCTGCTGGAGCTTCTTCTTCAGTTGGAGCTTCCTCTTCTGGAGCTTCTTCTTCAGTTGGAGCTTCTTCTGCTGGAGCTTCTTCTTCAGTTGGAGCTTCCTCTGCTGGAGCTTCTTCTTCAGTTGGAGCTTCTTCTTCAGTTGGAGCTTCCTCTGTTGGAGCTTCTTCCTCTGCTACTGGAGGAATCTCTGGAGAGGTTTTCTTTATAACTATCTTCTTTTTTTTCTTTATTTTTGTGGTTGAAATCTTTCCTTGACTATCAACTTCAACAAAATCGTCTTCAATTTCCTCTAATATTGGAATTGTGGTTTTACCTTCCTGATAACTTTCAATAATGAGGGAAGTAATAAGTTCAGTTGTGAGTCTAGAATCATCATTTGAAGCAATTATATAATCGACACCATCCGGTGAAGAATTTGTATCAACAATTGCTAAAATCGGAATACCTAAAACGATTGCCTCTTTAACAGCATTCCTTTCATAATTGACATCTACAACAAAGATCGCGTCTGGTAATTTCTTCATATTTCTAATTCCACCAAGGCTTTTTTCTAGCTTGTCGTGGGACCTTGTGAGTGTTAAAACCTCTTTTTTTGTGAGTCCTTGAGTATTTTCTTCTTTAAGGGCTTCCTCAAGATTTTCTAACTTCTTAATAGAATTTGAAATTGTCTTATTATTGGTAAGTGTTCCGCCAAGCCATCTATTGGAAACATAGGGCATACCGCAGCTAACCCCTGCATTCTTAATTGCGTCTTTTACTGATTTTTTTGTGCCTACAAAAAGAACCGTGCCAGATTGAGCAGCTAGCTTCTGAACAAAATCACAAGTACTTTCAATTTGTGGAATAGTTTTTTCAAGGTTAATTATATGGATTCCATTTCTATCGCCATAGATATGGTCTTTCATCTTAGGGTTCCAGTATTTGGTTTTATGACCAAAATGTGCCCCTGCTTCAAGCAAGTCACGAATGTTTAACTTTCTCATTTTTTTCCTCTTAGGGTTAAACTCCCACAATTCCCAATCAATAACCATTTAAAGGCACCCATTGACTGTGTCGAATCGTGTTCGATATTAATGCAAAATTGCGGTGGGATTTATAACATAATAAACTCCCAGCAACAATAAAAAAGCTAGTAAAATAGTTAATTGATATGTCTGTAGAAATAAAAACTTTAGAACAACAAGAGAAAATGAGGATTGCTGGAAAGCTTGCCTCTGAGGTACTTGACATGATTGGTGATTATGTAAAACCAGGAGTGAGTACGCTAGAACTCGATCAAATATGTAATAATTATATAGTCAATACTCAGGAAACTATACCAGCAAATGTTGGCTACAGAGGCTTCCCTGCTACAACATGCACATCAATAAATCATGTTGTTTGTCATGGAATACCAAATGAGAAAGGGCTAAAAAATGGGGACATCCTCAATATCGATGTGACTGTAATTAAGGATGGATTTCATGGTGATACCAGCAGAATGTTTATTGTTGGCGAAACTTCTAATCAAGCAAAAAAATTGATCGATGTTACATATCAATCAATGTGCGAGGGAATAAAGGCTGTCAAACCTGGGAATAAGCTGGGTGATATTGGATACGCAATACAAAAGTATGCTGAAAAAAATTACTACAGTGTAGTAAAAGAATACTGTGGTCATGGGATTGGTGAGGTATATCATGACGAACCACAAATTCTTCATTATGGCACCCCAGGTACAGGTATGGAGTTAAAATCTGGGATGACATTCACTATTGAGCCAATGGTTAATTTAGGTGGAGCTGCAGTAAGACTGTTATCAGATGGTTGGACAGTAGTGACTAAAGATCACTCCCTTTCAGCTCAGTGGGAACATACCATTCTAGTCACAGATAATGGCTATGAAGTCCTTACTTTGTCACCTGTTGAGTCAATCTAATTTCTCGCTGGATGAATCATACATATTTTCTAGAATCAAAGATTGATATTAATTCTTCATCATTTGAGGAAAAAAAGAAGATAATCAGAGACTTAAAAGAGTTTACCCAAAAAGAATCTACTGCCATAAATCAATTGGTCACAAAGAATCCAATCAAAGAGGTCTTATCAGAAAGATGTAAGCTGAATGACGATGTGATCTGTTTTGTAGCGAATCAATTTTTCAATGCACATAAAGATAAACTTAATATTATTGCTGTTGGGGGGTATGGAAGAAGTGAGTTTTATCCTAAATCCGATACTGACCTACTAATTCTTTTAAGAAAAAACAGTAAAAATGATCTAAAAAATGATATTTCAAAGTTTCTCACATTTCTTTGGGATATTGGTATTGAGGCCAGTCATAGCACAAGAACAATCTCTGAATGCATAAGAGAATCCAAAAAAGACATCTCTGTTTGCACTTCACTACTTGAATCCAGAGCTATTTTTGGATCAAAAGAACTTTTTCTGGAGTATCAACAAAAAGTTCTTTTAAAACAGGCCTGGAAGACTGAAGATTTCTTTAATGGGAAAATTAATGAGCAGATCTATCGTCATAATAACTTCAACAATACAGCATATAATCTTGAGCCGAATATTAAAGATGGTCCAGGTGGGCTCAGGGATGTTCACACAATCTTTTGGATTGCTAGGAAACTGGATATTTCAAATATAGAAGCACTGAAAACTGAGAATATATTGAATGATGATCAAATTAAATTACTTCAAGAATCCTGGAATTTCATATCAAAAATAAGGTATGCGCTTCACGCATTAGCAAATAGGCCAGAAGACAGACTTCTATTTGACTATCAAAGGATTCTTGCTAATGACTTTGGGTATAGTGATTCAGAGCACCTAATGGCTGTAGAAGTTTTTATGCAAGATTATTACAAAGCAGCAAAAACCATTTCTAGATTCAATGAAATTTGCTTACAAATATTTGATCAAAGGATTAATGCTAGACGATTTATAGCCAAAAAGAATATCAATGAGAATTTTCATATCAGAAATAAATTGATTGGATTAAGAAAAGGAAGAGATTTCAAAGATAATCCAAGTTTAATAATGGAAATTTTTCTTCATTTCCAAGAAAACAACATTTTGGGGATCGAATCAAAAACAATTAACCAGATTCTTGAGAACTTAGATCTCATAAACGATAAGTTTAGAGCTGACCCGAATAATAAGAAGCTTTTCATAAAAATCCTAAATGCATCAGAAGGTGTGACTCATGAACTCAAAAGAATGAATCTATATGGAGTCCTTGGTTTGTATCTTCCGATTTTTGGTCAAATTGAAGGAAGAATGCAATTCGATCTTTTTCATACCCTCACAGTAGATGAACATACATTGAATGTGGTCAGTAACCTCAGAAGGTTATCGCTTAATAGATTCAATGATGAATATCCAGAAGACAGCAAAAAAATGCAGGCATTAGAATCACAGGAAATACTCTATTTGGCAGGGTTATTTCATGATATTGCAAAAGGCAGGGGTGGAGATCATTCAATATTAGGAGCAAAAGATGCTGAGGATTTTTGCATATCTCATGGGATGACACGATACCAATCTAAACTTGTTTCCTGGTTAGTAGAAAATCATCTGTTATTCTCATTGACCGCTCAAAAAAGAGATATACATGATCCATTAGTCATTGAAGAGCTTGCTGAAATTATTGGAGACGAGGTAAGGCTTGAATATTTATTCCTCTTAACAGTCTGTGATGTTAGAGCAACAAATCCAAGTTTATGGAATAGCTGGAAAGAAAGACTCTTTAAAGACCTTTATCAATTTACAAAAGATGCTCTAAGGATGGGACTAGAGAATACGCTGGATAAAGAAGACATCGTTAAAGAAAAAATAGAAATAACCACTAAATATTTAAAAGATCATAATCTTGATATCAGTGAGCTGAACTTAGAACTTGATAAACTCAGTGAAAACTATTTTCTGAGATTTAATCAGGATGAAATCAACTATCATCTTGAGAAACTCTTATCGATCAAACCTGAAGAGAATGGAAACAGTATTGTTCACCTCAAGCTTATTGAAGAAGAAGGTTTGATGCTCCTCTTTATTAGAACAGTTATGGATTTTGATACTTTCTCAATTATCACAAATAATTTGGTGGATAAGAATCTATCGATTAGAGATGCAAAGGTCATTGAACTGAATGATGGGAGCTGCATATATAATTTCTATATGGATACGCCCAAAGGAGATGCTTATGACATAGAAAAAAAAGTGGAGTCTCTAATTAATAACTTAAATTTGAGACTTGAGAAGAAGCAGGTAATGAGAAAGAAAAAGTTTAAACTTCCAAGAAGGCTAAGAAGCTTTAAAACCAAAACAAAGGTGAGCTTCTTGGTGGATCATATTCACAATCGAACTGTTCTTGAGATGGTATCAATTGATAGACCGGGTCTACTTGTTGATATATCTGAGGTTCTTCGCAGAAATAATATCTGGATTGAGTCTGCAAAAATAGCAACCATTGGTGAAAGGGCTGAAGATGTCTTTTATCTGAGAAATGAATACCATGATTCAATTCGACCTGAGACAACAAAAAAATTAGAGACGGAACTCATTGAATCATTAGATTATTAAATCGCTTTATTGTATGACCTTAGATTTGACCAAAGCCCATAGATTGCAAGTATCGATAGAGAGATAATAACCCATGCTGGCATGCTTAAACCGAGGAGCGACCAGTCCACATTTGCGCATTCACCAGAACCCGAGAAAACCATTTCAAATACATCTGAAAGCGGAAAGTTCTCAACCATAAAATCAAGCCCAGGGCCGCATCCTGGAACTTTTTCTGGTGGGAGGTTTTGCAACCATACATGTCTTGAAGCTACTAAGATTCCGGAAAGAGATGTAAGTGAAATCAATAACCCAATAATAATTCTAGAAGATCGACTGGTTATAGGGAAAGAGCCCACAAGAAATATCAATCCAAGTAGAATCGTTGATATCCTTTGAAATATACACATTGGACATGGCTCTAGACCAAGAACATGTTCAGCATATAACGCGTAACTCATTAGAAAAAGGCATGCGCAGAAACCAAAAAAGCTATGAGTTCTTACGGACAGGTTCTTGTAATCTTTTTTAACTACTTCTATCAATTGGCTACCTCATCAAAAAGGTAGTTTGGCTTTAGCTTCATGCAATCTATTGTATTACCTTTTTTAAATTCTTCTAGGGCATGATCAATCAAAGTTTTTGAATTGAGATATTCCTCACCAGATTGAGCAATAACAGAGTTCGAATCAATTTTCATTTCCGGGTATCTTTTTATTCCGCTCCCAATAATTAACCCATCAGTCTCAGAGATGCTGATTTCATCAGTCTGCTTTACTTGATCATCGGCAATCCTGATAAATTTCTGATCCACTAAAGCATATGAGCCTAAATATAGATTATTCCTTCCAGCATCTTCTATTAAAAGTATCCTGCTTGCATCATTCTGATACATAATCTCCCTTGCAATAAACTCAAGACTTGAGATTGCAATTATAGGCTTATCAAGAACATAGCTTATTGATTTTATTGCACTTATAGAGACTCTGAGTCCCGAGAATCGACCTGGACCAATACCGACAGCAAGAAAATCTAGATCTTCAATAGATAGATTGGCAAGATTCAAAACATAATCAATCTTTTTGAAAATTTCTTTGGCATGATCAGTGGTTTTTTCAATGGGCATATCAAAATAATCACTACCGTTCTTTACTCCGAGACAAAATCTCCGAGTTGAGGTATCTATGGCTAGGCATTTAGTCATCGTTTAGTTAAAATACACCACTTAAATTCAATTGATTTTTTTGAATAATAACAAAAAGATTCAATCAAGTATTAACCATAAAACCTATTAAATAAGAAATAACTATGTCTACATCAAATCAAGAACTTCAGAGTTGGGTTGAGGAAGTCTCAAAAATGACCAAGCCAGATAATATTTACTGGTGCAATGGGTCAAAAGAAGAATATGAAGAATTCATCCAAAAAATGCTGATCACTGGAGACTTAATGCAGCTCAATGAAGAAACCTTCCCAAATTGCTATTTACATAGATCAGATCCATCAGACGTGGCCAGAGTTGAGCATCTGACTTTTATTTGTACTGAAAATTCTGATGATGCAGGTCCCAATAACAATTGGATGGATCCAAAAGAAGCTCACGAGAAATTGGATCATTTGTTTAAAAACTGCATGGAAGGCAGAACCATGTATGTCATCCCATATTGCATGGGACCAATAGGTTCAGATCTCTCAAGATGTGGTGTAGAAATTACCGACAGCCCATATGTTGTTGCAAACATGTATTTGATGACAAGAATGGGTGATGATGCACTCTCAAGAATTGAGAAAGAGGGAGGATTCGTAAAAGGAATACACTCCACAGGTGATCTGGATCCAGAAAAGAGATTTATCATGCACTTTCCCGGAGAAAAAACGATCAGAAGTATTGGATCGGGTTATGGCGGAAATGCTCTTCTTGGGAAAAAATGTCATGCACTCAGAATAGCAAGTTATCAAGCACTTGAAGAAAAATGGCTTGCTGAGCATATGCTGATTGTTGAGATTGAGAATCCAGAAGGTGAAATTTTTAATATAGCCGCAGCATTTCCATCTGCTTGCGGGAAAACCAATCTCGCTATGCTGATCCCGCCTGAAGAATACAATGGATGGAAAGTCAGAACGATTGGGGATGATATTGCCTGGTTGCATATGGATGAATCAGGTCAAATATGGGCCATCAATCCAGAAGCAGGATATTTTGGTGTGGTTCCTGGAACCAACGAAGACGATAATGAGAATGCATATAAGGCCATTCAGTCTGATGCAATTTTCACAAATGTCGGCCTAACAGACAATAATGAACCTTGGTGGGAAGGTAGAAAGGATGGCAATCCAGTCATAGACTGGAGAGGCAATGAAATCGAACAAGGCCAAGACGCTGTTTTTGCTCACCCAAACTCTAGATTCACAGTGTCAGCAAAGAATAACCCTAAATACTCTGATCTCGCGGATTCATCTAATGGAGTTCCTATTTCAGCCATTGTTTTTGGTGGAAGAAGAAGCGAATTGGCGCCATTGGTGTATGAATCAAAAGATTGGAATCATGGCGTTCTTGTGGGCGCAAGTGTTGGATCCGAGACCACTGCTGCTGCAATAGGTGAGGTCGGCATAATAAGAAGAGACCCAATGGCAATGAAGCCCTTTTGTGGATATAACTTTGCAGACTATTGGACGCACTGGCTCAGCTTCTCAGAACGATCAGATAATCTTCCTAAGATCTTCCATGTCAATTGGTTTAGAAAAAATGAAAACGGATTCATCTGGCCAGGATTTGGTGATAATTTACGAGTCCTTGAATGGATCATAAATCGATGCAATAACGAAATAGATGCCCGTGAAACTCCGATCGGATTTCTTCCAAAACCAGAGGACATCAATACGGCAGGTTTAACAATTACAAATGAGGCGATGGAAGAGCTTGTCCATATTGACAATCAAAAGTGGTTGGATGAGATGGCTGGTATCAGGGATTATTTCGAAGAATATGAAGAAAGACTGCCGGAGAAGTTACTCGAGGAACACGCAAAGGTCATTCAAGCACTTAATGCTGAGTAACCCTCTCCTCTACAAAGAGCCTCATTGATCTCACAAGATCTTCAGCATTGCTTTTTTTAGAATCCAAACCACCGACTAAGTTTCTCCATTCTTTTGCACCCGGCATTCCTTTGAACAATGCTGTCATATGTCGGGTGATAAAATGAACGCCAGTTCCATCCTCTGACTCTTTGAGGATGTATTCAAACATTCTTTCAAAGAAATCAGTCATTTCCATGGGTGAGTCCCGATAAATGGAGCTAGTTATAACTCGAAGAAATAGTGGATTATTGCAAGCCTCTCTTCCAATCATCACTCCATCAACGTATTCACAATGCTCTTTAATTTCATCAACCTTCTTTATCTCGCCATTTATTTCTATTTTTAAGTCGCTGTATTGTTCCTTTATCTTATAAACCCTTGGGTAATTGATCGGTGGTATCGATCTATTTTCCTTAGGGCTTAATCCATTCAGCAGTGCTTTTCTGGCATGGAGAATGTAATGATCACAACCGTATTCGGATGTGGTTTCAATGAATTCACAGAGAAATTCATAAGAATCGAAATCATCAATCCCTAATCGAGTTTTTATCGTGACAGGAAGGTCGCAGGTGTTTCTTATGGATTCAACCATGCGTCCAACGGTCTTTGGTTCGTCCATTAATGCGGCGCCAACTTTGCAATTTTGTACTCTTTCACTGGGGCAACCAATGTTTAAGTTGATTTCGTTGTAATTGCATTGCTCAATAATCTTGGACGCCTCTGAAACAGACGCAGAATCATTGCCAGCGATCTGAATGGCCACTGCTCTGGAATCTTTGTTCTCTCTTTCTAAAAAATTTTTTTCTGATTGAAGGATCGCATCGACATGAATCATTGGGGTATAGAGTGAGATGTTTTCACAAAGCAAAGATGCCATGAATCTAAAGTGGCGATCAGTCATTCCCATCATTGGGGCTACAGATATTCTCTTATCTGTCATTATCCTGCAACATCTCTCCAAACAAAGAAGCGAGTTGCTAGAAAGAAGCTGACAATTAACCAAAATATCACGCCAATGAGATTTAAATCGAAAGACAATAAACTCAATCCATCATTTGCAATTCCTCTCAAGCTTGATGCAATAACGCTCAAGGGAAGAAACTGGGCAACCGGCTGAACGATCTCAGGCAATGAACTGATTGGGAAAAAAACACCTGAAAGAATTAGCTGTGGAAATGTAAACGATGTTACCAGTGGTCTGATCGCCTCCTGAGTCTTGGCGATGCTTCCAAAGCAAAAACCAAAACAAAGGAATATCAACGATCCCAACATAATCATTCCGTACATAGAGAGCAGTCCACCGATGAGTTGAATGTCTAGTATCAGTAAGGCAAACCAGAGAATAACGGACAATTGTATAAGCACGATCATTAACCTTGCCAAGACAATCGAAACGATAAAATCTTTTGGTTTTATGGGTGTCACGAAAAGCCTCTTAAGGATCCCCCTCCTCCTGTATTCAACCAAGTTGAATCCACTGCCAGCAATACTGAGATTCATCAACATAAAGGCCAATAATCCAGGTATCAAAAAATCAATGTACCTCTGAGGTCTTGCTTTTACATCCACTATATCAAGAGAGAACATAGCATCAATCCCTCTCATATCTCTTTCAATTGATAACAATGTCTTTTCTATAGAATCTTTAATGCCGTCAAGTTGTCTCACTTGTGATGCATCCAAGATAAGTTTTAAATTGGCTGACCCATTTGCATAATCAAATTCCTCAGGTATCTCAATGATTGCAATCAATTCGCCTTCAATGAGTTCGTCTCTCAGCTTACCCTCTGAGCCTTCCACTACTTCAAAAGCAGTGTCCTCATTCAGCAATAGACTAAAACTTTTGGATAATTGATTGGAAGCTTTATCGACAAATCCAATCTTGATTGGGTCTGGCTCACCTCCAGTGAAAATAAAAACCCCTATAAATGCCATTGGAAAAAAGAGATTAAATATCATTGACTGAATATCCCTAAGAAACATTTTTAGGAAAACTAGTGCTAGGTGAATTTGTGACTCTGTAAACATTTTAGTCCCTTAAAGAGTGCCCAGTAAGATTTAAGAATACATCCTCTATGTTTCCAGTCACTGGAATATCTGAAGGCTCAGGCGCATAGCTCTCAATCAATGCAGAAGGTGTATCTTCAGCAATTAGCCTACCTTTATCCATGATGGCAATTCTGTCACAAAGATATTCAGCTTCTTCCATATTGTGCGTGGTCAAAACGATTGTCATTCCAGAAGAATTGAGTTCTCTAACAAGTCTCCACAGATTTCTCTTAGCTTGCGGATCAAGACCCGTGGTCGGTTCATCTAGGAATAGTATTTTAGGACTATTAACCAATGCGCATGCAATGGAAAATCTTTGCCTTTGCCCTCCTGATAGTTGCTGTGTCTTGGAGTTTGCTTTATCCGATAAATCAACTTGATCAAGCAAATTCAAGCTATCCACACTTGTTGAATAAAGTTTAGAAAAAAGGGTGAGCAGCTCGCTTAGATCCAACTTATCAAAATATTCATTGCTTTGAAGTTGAACGCCTATTACTTTTTTAACGTTGTAAGGATCAATACTGACATCAATGCCATCAATGAGTGCTGTTCCGTCATCAATTTCTTTAAGCCCCTCTAGCATCTCCAGAGTAGTTGTTTTGCCTGCTCCATTGGGTCCTAGTATTCCATAGATCTCCCCTTTTCTGATTTCAAGAGAGATATGATCCACAGCATTGAATTTCTTCTTCTTATGGCCTGGAACCAAGTATGATTTCTTTAAGTCTTTTACTTGTATGATATTCATATTTATTGGATTTTAGCTTCTAGAAAGTCAAAAATAAATCAATCATCCTTTTTTGGATACCCATCATAGAAATAGTGATTCTTAGTAACTCTAAACATATAGAGTATCAGAATAGT
>Ga0206683_10003393_pt1 | contig 10571 bp, 10 predicted proteins | sample M280m12015metaG_FD_155483 | JGI IMG/M metagenome (GOLD analysis project Ga0206683, IMG submission 155483) | Ammonia-oxidizing marine archaeal communities from Monterey Bay, California, United States - M2 80m 12015 | ecosystem: Environmental > Aquatic > Marine > Intertidal zone | place: USA...
TACCTGGCGGAATTGATCGATCTTAGTCTGGGTGGATCTTTCGTAAACGATAGCCTCAACCGGATTGTAAGGAATAAGATTCACCTTAGCAGGACGCCCTTTCAGCAACCTTGCCAGATCTCTGGCTTCAGCCACCGAATCATTGACACCCTTAAGCATAATGTACTCAAAGGTAATAGCCCGCGCATTGGTTGCTTCGGCGTAATCCCAACAGGCCTGAAGCAATTCCTCAATGGGATGCCTTCGGTTGATGGGCACTAACTCATTACGCAGCACATCATTGGACGCATGCAAGGAGATAGCCAGCGCCACATTGGTGGCTTCTGCCAATTTGTAAATCTGCGGCACCAATCCCGAAGTGCTCACAGTAACGCGGCGCCGGGACAAAGCGAAAGCCAGGTCATCGGTCAGCAAGTTGCATGCAGGAACAAGTTCACGGAAGTTTGCCAATGGCTCTCCCATGCCCATAAACACAATGTTGGTAATGCGGCTGCCAGTGCCCTGCTCAGCAAGTCGGCGCTGCGCCACCAGCACCTGGCCTATAATCTCAGCAGCTGATAGATTGCGGTTAAAACCCTGCCGGCCGGTGGCGCAAAACGGACAATCCATCGCACAACCCACCTGCGATGACACACACAATGTACCGCGACTGGCTTCGGGAATAAAAACCGTTTCTATATCCTGCCCGCCACCCACGCTGATCAGCCACTTAATAGTGCCGTCTTTGGCCTGCTGCACCCGCGTCACACTGGGCAAAGCAAATACTGCCTGCTCCGCCAGCTGCTGCCGGAGGCCCTGACTGAAGTCAGTCATTCCCTCCGGATCAAGCACGTTATCGCGATACAGCCAGCGCATGAGCTGCTTTGCCCGGTAAGGCTTCTCGCCGAGCCGGGCAAAAAAGCCTTCCAACTCGCGTCGCGGCAGACCCAACAAATTGACCGGAGCGACTGACATCAGAGCATTAACCTAAAAAATCCCGGCCGCAAATGGCCGCCGGGTTACTTACTTAACGAGTCCGTGGGCACACGCCATCAGAACCGAAGAAATACTCGATTTCCTGAGCAGCGGTTTCAGTGGCATCGGAACCATGACCAATGTTTTCTTCAATACTCTCGGCAAAATCAGCACGAACAGTGCCGGCATCAGCTTCGGCAGGGTTGGTCGCACCCAAAAGCTTACGGTGCAAAGCGACAGCATCTTCGCCTTCTAGTGCAGACACAACGACAGGACCCGAGGTCATATAAGACACCAGGTCATTGAAAAAGGGGCGCTCGCTATGCACAGCATAAAAACCTTCCGCCTGCGATTTGCTCAGATGAACCATCTTCGCGCCAACAATCTGTAAACCTGCTTTTTCAAAACGACCGAAAATTTCGCCGATCAGGTTTTTCTGAACACCATCAGGTTTGATGATTGATAAAGTTCTTTCAATAGCCATGCTTGTTACCTTGAAAATATTTTGAATAAATAATGAATGAAATACTGCGTTGTCAATACGGCGACGTTAAACGCTGAAACTTTCACCGCAACCGCATTCGCCGGTAGATTTGGGGTTACGAAATTTAAAGGCTTCGTTCAGGCCCTGTTTCACGAAGTCAATTTCGGTGCCATCGATCATTTCCAGAGCCGACTGGTCGACAATAATGGCGACGCCGCCATCATCAAATACGGTGTCTTCCGGCTCAATGCTGTCGGCGTAATTAACCACATAAGCAAAGCCCGAACAGCCCGTTTTGGTGATGCCCAGCCGCAGACCAACACCACTGCCTCGCTCAGCCAGACAGTTGCGCACACGCTCAGCGGCACTTTCAGTCAATGTAATTGCCATACTCTTAACTCTTTACTAACTTAATGAACCACTTAGGACCAACAGCGACACCGGCACCAATGTTACCGTCCATGCGCTCAGTTGGCTTTCAGACCGCGCCGGCACCGAACCAGAGCATCGTGTAGCGTCAGTATTTTACCCGCTTTTTCGGTCGGTATCTGCAAAGAAAGCATTAATTCTGCTGTATCCAGCCGGTCAATAGCGGTCAATTCACAGTCCTGCAGCTGCTCTGCCACATACGCGCAGGCGGCGACTAGCTGCGGGCAACCGAAAACCTGAAACTTTAGGGATGAAATCCTCTGCCCGTCGACGCGCAGCACGAAGCCCACCCACGCCCCTTTGGCAGGGTCACCGGCAGCGCCGGCAACGCAGCCGCTTAAGCGGTCACTCATCGCAAGAACATTGGTTTTATCCTTAAAATATTCATTAACTTGAGAGCTATACTGCATGCTCTATCACCTCATTCATGCGGCTCACATAACACCGCAATTCGGTCACTGCACTGCGAAATACAGTGGCCGCTGCGGCAACGTCGTTGGCCGTGGTGTAGCGCCCCAAACTAAAGCGGATGGTGCTTTCAGCCAACGGGTCATGCCTCCCGAGAGCACGCAGCACATAGCTGGCATCGTCGCTGGCGGTATTGCAGGCGGAACCACTCGACACCGACAGGCCGCGCAATGCATGCAGTAAACTCTCACCCTCAACTTCCGCCACGCTGACGCTCAAAATACCGCAGACAGTTTCTGCATTGGCGCTGTTCCGAATCAGCCCTGGCAGCGTTGCAATTTCTGACCACAGAGTTTCGCGCAATCGTTCGATTGCCGCCGGTTCACTATCAAGAGCAGCCTGAGCAATCTCGCAGGCCATGCCCATACCCACAATTTGGTGAGTGGGCAGCGTGCCGGGTCGCAAGCCACGCTGATGGCCGCCCCCGTACATTAGCGGCTGCAGGCGACTAATCCGCTGCCGATTCAGATACAACACCCCGATTCCTTTGGGCCCGTACATTTTGTGAGCGCTCAGTGACAGCAAATCAATATTCTGCGCAACCACGTCCAGCGGTAAACGCCCCGCACTTTGTGCCGCATCCACATGAAATAACGTATCGCTATCACGGCACACCTGACCCACCGCAGCGATATCCTGAATGACACCTATTTCATTATTTACATGCATCAATGACACCAGAATAGTGTTCTCGCGCAATGCGTTTTTAACGCTCTCAGGGGTAATACGACCTTCGCTGTCAGGATGCAAATACGTGATATCGAAGCCCTCGCTTTGCAACTGCCTGCAAGGCTCGAGCACAGCACTGTGCTCTGTAATTGACGTTATGATGTGCTTGCCCTGCATCTCACCGCGAAAACGGGCAACACCGAGAATGGCTAAATTGTCCGACTCAGTGGCGCCGGAGGTCCAGATCACGCCTTCTGGCAGACCATTGATAAGTCCCGCCACCTGAGTGCTGGCCTGCTCAATTAATTGCCGCGCTGCTGCGCCGTGTCCGTGACTATCCGCAGCCGGGTTGCCGTAAGCTTCGGCCGACAAACAATCATGCATTGCCTGGGTTACCTGAGGGTCAACAGGCGTTGATGCTGCATTATCCAGATAAATATCGTTCACTCGCCCACCCCGCTGCGCCATTAGTCACGCGGCTCATCGCGTTTAGCGGGATCCACCGACGACAGAATCCCACGCATAATATTGAGCTCGTTCTCATCCAGATGAACCCGGTTAAACAAACGCCGAACGCGGCGCATCAGATTGCGCGGATTATCGGGGTTTAGAAACCCGCTATTCACAATGACCTGCTCAAAATGATTGTAGAACAATTCAATATCTTCCGAACTCGCATTGGGCGACTCGGGCTCCGGGCGAGGATCAGGAATATCTTCGGCAACCCTGCACTCATAGGCCAGCACCTGCACTGCAGAGGCCAGGTTCAATGAACTGTATTTCGCATCGGACGGTATGTAGACCAAACCATTGCACAGGTTGAGCTCATCGTTAGTCAGGCCGGCCTGTTCATTGCCAAACACAATAGCCACCGGCTTGGCGGCAGCCGCATGAACGGCCTCTGCCGCGCATTGACGGGGGTTGTATTCGGGCCAATTGAGCCTTCGGCGACGCGCGCTTGCGCCAAATACCAGACCACAATCGGCAACCGCCTCCGCCAGCGTGTCGGTCACTCTGGCATTCAGCAGCACGTCCCGCGCGTTTGACGCTCTTGCTCTGGATTCAGGCTGTGGGTGCTGCTGCTCAGGCTTAACCAATACCAGATCGTGGTAACCCATTACCTTAATTGCACGGGCAGCCGCGCCGATATTGCCCGGATGGGATGGCTGAAAAAGGACAAAGCGGATAGGTGCTGCGGATTGTTGCGTCATAATTAACCTGTAAATTCTTCAACTCGTAGGGCCGAGCTTTGCTATTCTACCCGCCCACGCACTGTGAATGCGGTCTGTTCGAACAAAAAACTATGCAAGCATTACTCAACACGGCCGTCGAAGCAGCCCGCAAAGCCGGCGACATCATCTCACGCCAATCCCGTCAACTCGACCGGCTGAAAGTGCAGATGAAAGGGCAAAACGAATTTGTTACGCAGGTGGACCAAGCTGCAGAAAATTCAATTATTGAGCTGATTCATCAACGCTATCCCGACCACGCCATACTCGGCGAAGAATCTGGACAGATTGGCGATGCCAATGCCGAACACATATGGATTCTTGACCCTCTGGATGGCACCACCAACTTTATTCACGGGCTCCCGTACTATTGCGTATCGATAGCCCTTAAGATCAAAGGCCGCCTCTCTGTTGCCGTTGTTTACAATCCGGAAAGCCAGGAGCTGTTTACCGCAACACGCGGCAGTGGCGCTACGCTCGACGGTCGCCGGATTCGGGTCAGCGCTCGAAATGAAATTGCTGGGGGCTTGGTCGTCACGGAGTTTCCCTTCCGCAGCAACGATGTATCACTCGACACGCACTTGCGTGTATATAAAAACGTCATGCTCGAAGCCGGGTGCATTCGCAGTCCGGGTTCAGCAGCGCTGGATTTGTGTAATCTGGCTGCAGGTCGAATTGATGTAGGCTGGATGTTCGGCATGAAGCTGTGGGACATCGCTGCAGGCGTCCTCATTCTGCGTGAAGCAGGCGGCCTGATCAGTGCCGTTGACGACAAAGAAGACTTCATGAACACCGGCAACATCGTGGCAGGAACGCCCAGAATGCACGCTGAGCTGTTGCAGCTGATTAAGAACAGCCGCTCGCCGCGCTAAACCGGGCTCAAGCGAACCCTGCCTGCTGAGACCATCACACCACATCGGGTGCTATGGCAGCTCGTCAAGCTCCGGATCTTTCTCCGGCGGCAACAAATCTTGAGGGCTCACATTTAAAAACAGCGCGGATGCGCTTGCCGTGAACACCGAAGAATACGTACCTACTATAACGCCCACGATGAGCGCAATCGCAAAGCCATTGACGGCCTCACCGCCAAGAAACAGCAGCGCCATCAGCACCAACAAAGTGGTCAAACTTGTGATCACCGTGCGACTTAGCATCTGATTAACAGAGCCATTCATAAGCTCTTCGGCATTGCCCTGATGAATTTCACGGAAGTTTTCACGAATTCGGTCAAACACCACAATCGTATCGTTAAGCGAGTAACCAATAACCGCGAGAACTGCTGCGAGAACCGACAGATCGAAGGATATCTGCAACACCGAAAACACGCCCAGCGTAATAACAACATCGTGCACCAATGCTGTTACGGAGCCGACAGCAAACTTCCACTGAAAGCGGAACATGATGTACGCAAGGATCAGCAGCAGCGCAAAGATCATCGCCAACCCGCCCTGCTCGGTAAGCTCTTCGCCCACTTGCGGGCCGACAAATTCAATCCGGCGGAGCGCAACAGCGGGCTCTGAGCTTTGCAAAATACTTAAAATCTGCTCACCCAACTGACCGTTATTGACACCCTCTATAGGCAACACACGAATCAAGACATCGCGAACGTTACCAAAATTCTGGACTTGCGCGGCTGCAAAATCATTACTCGCCAAATCAGCACGGATGGCGCCCAGATCTGCTGCCTGAGGATACTCCGCTTCAAGCAACACACCGCCGGTAAAGTCGATGCCGAAATTCAGCCCTCGGGTGCCTAATGACACCAGCGACACCAGAATAAGCACTATGGACAAGGTGGTGGTTATCCGCCGCTGCCCCATGAAATTAATCTGCTTACCCAAAGCCGCAGCCTTAGCAACACTTCGTGCTTTATTCATGACTGCGCACCCGCTTTTTTGAGCCCTTTGGTTAGATCGCCCCCACCAATAGACAACTGACTTACTGTTCGACCACCGTAAATTCCATTCACCAACGCACGGGTCACAATGATGGAGGTAAACATCGAACTCAAAATACCCAACGACAAGGTAATGGCAAAACCTTTAATCGGACCGGTGCCAAATATAAACAACATCGTGGCAGCAATAAGCGTGGTGATATTGGCATCGGCAATGGTCGACAAGGCCTTATCGTAACCCGCACTAATTGCGGCTTGCGGCGTCACGCCATTGCGCAACTCTTCTTTAATGCGCTCAAATATAAGCACGTTAGCATCGACGGCTATACCCACCGTCAGCACAATACCCGCGAGACCCGGCAGAGTTAAGGCTGCCTGCAATAACGACAACATAGCCGTGATCAGAATCAGATTCGCAAACAAGGCCACATTGGCGATCAGGCCAAATACCCTGTAATACAGAACCATAAAGACAACCACCAACAGAAAGCCAATAACAATGGCGCGCAAACCGGCATCGATATTGTCCTGCCCAAGACTCGGACCAATGGTGCGCTCTTCCACTTTGTAAATTGGTGCTGATAATGCACCGGCTCTCAGCAGCAAAGACAGGTCGCGGGCCTCGATAACATCAAGACCGCTAATTTGAAAACTGCTGCTGAACACACCGCGGATATTGGCAATATTTATGACCTCACGCTCGATGCGGGTTACTTCCTTCTGCTCACCATTAAGCTCGACAAAGCTGCGCTTTTGTTCGACAAAAACAACCGCCATTGCCTTATTTAGATTTGCCTTGGTGGTTTCGAGCATCCGACTGGCGCCCTTGGAATTAAGCTTTACAAAAACCACCGACGAACCTTCCGAAAACCCCGAGCTTGCATCGACTAATTGATCGCCACTGACAATGGTTGATCGTTTAAGCAATACCGGCGCACCATTACGCTCGGCAAAAAGCTCGCAGCCCAGTGGCGCACGGCCACGACGTTGCGCTTCGTAGGGATCTTGGTTCTCGCACAACATGCGGAATTCAAGGGTGGCTGTGGCACCGAGAATACGCTCAGCCTGAGCCGGATCCTGCACGCCGGGCAACTGCACCACAATGCGATCGGCACCCTGCCGCTGAACCACTGGCTCGGCAACACCGAGTTCGTTCACCCGGTTTCGCAGGGTAACGGTGTTCTTTTGAATAGCAAAGTTCTGTCGGTCGCGAACCTGCTCTGGTGTCATACGAACAAGCAACACCTGCTCACCATCACGCTCTACAGTATCAATATCAAGCTCGTTATCTGCTTCAGTGATTAACTCTTCGGCTCTAGACAGGTCATTAGGGTTGCCTACTTTCACTTCGATCGTGTCGCCAACAATGCGGACATTGCGACGAATCCGCTCTTTGCGGAGCAACTGATCAAACTCATCCTGATAGATATTCAGCCGCTGAGAAATAGCCGAGGCCATGTCCACTTCGAACAAAAAGTGCACACCACCGCGCAGGTCAAGTCCCAAACTCATTGGGCGCAAACCCAAATCACGCAGCCAGATAGGCGTACGCGGTGCCAGCGTCAATGCAATCACAAAGCCTTTACCCAAACTGGTCCGCAACTGCTCAGCCGCTGCCAACTGCTGCTCTACACTGGAAAAATTAATCAGTATGCGATCATCGCTAAGGTAAGGCGCATCGCTGTCGATACCCCACTGCTGCAGTACTGTGGCCACCGAAGCCAGCGCCGCTTCATCCAAGGGCCTGTCGTCGTCATAGCTGACCTGCAACGCGGGATCTTCACCGTAAATATTCGGCAATGCGAACAATCCGGCCAATGCCAGCACAGCCACAATCAACAGGTACTTCCACAACGCGTAGTGATTCATTCAGTCGGTCCGTGAGACACAACAGGCCTCTGTGCATAGTCGATGGTTAAGATTCGGTAATTGCAGCTCGATTACTTCTTAGCATCTTTCGAGTCGTCGAGCTGTTTCGGAGCCGCTTTACCACTGCGGGCCGACTTCACCGTACCCTTTGGCATAACCGCACCAAGTGTGTGCTTCTGCGCTGTAACTTCAACGCCATCGGCTATTTCGATGATGACAAACTGATCGGAAACCTTCACCACTTTGCCCAACACACCACCGGCCGTGACCACTTCATTGCCGACCGCAATGGCAGAAACCATCTCACGATGCTCTTTCTGTCGCTTGGTTTGCGGACGAATAAGCAAAAAGTAGAAGACCACAAAAATAAGCACCAGAGGCGCCAGCCCCATTAAATCGGCACCGCCGTCCATAACTCCCTGTGCATTAGCGCTTTGTATAAAGAAATCCATAGTGTTTAACCCTAAATAGAAACTGTTTAGCCCCACCAAAAATGCGACCTTAAAATGCGGCCTGAAAGGCGACGCATTATGCCACAGAAACCGTTGCCGTCTCCTGCCGCAGCCGGAATTCAGCGGCGAAGGTGGCAAAATCTCCGGCCTCAATCGCAGCACGGATGCGCGCCATGAGATTGAGGTAGTAATGCAGGTTATGAATGGTGTGCAGGCGTGCGGCCAATATTTCGCCGCATTTGTCCAAATGCCGGAGATAGGCGCGCGAATAATGCTGGCAGGTGTAGCAGCCGCACTCGGGGTGAATCGGGCCCAGGTCATCCTGATAACGGGCATTGCGAATACGAATAACGCCATCATCGGTAAACAGATGCCCGTTTCGGGCGTTACGGGTTGGCATGACACAGTCGAACATATCAATCCCCTGCTCCACCGCATTAACGATGTCAACCGGCGTGCCAACCCCCATCAGGTAGCGCGGCTTGTCCGCTGGCATTTGCGGCACAATATGGCGCAACACACCCATCCGCTCGGCCTCGGTCTCACCCACCGAGAGTCCGCCCAAGGCCATACCTTCAAAACCAATATCGAGCAGACCGGCAAGCGATTGGTCCCGCAAATTATTGTGCATGCCGCCCTGCACTATGCCGAATAAAGCATTGCCTTTTTCCAGGCTTCCCAGATTCACAAACTCATCACGGGAGCGTTTTGCCCAGCGCAGCGATAATTCCATCGACTCACGCGCCGCTGTTTCTGTAGCCGGGTAATCAGTGCACTCATCAAACACCATTTGAATATCGCTGTTTAATGCATGCTGCATTTGCATCGAGACTTCCGGAGATAGAAACACCTTGTCGCCATTGGTTGGCGCCTGAAACTCGACGCCTTTCTCCGTCAGCTTGCGGCGTTCGGCCAAGCTCCAAACCTGAAACCCCCCTGAATCGGTCAATATGGGACCATGCCAATTCATAAATTGATGCAGACCCCCATGCTGACGAATAATGTCATCGCCGGGACGCAGCATTAAATGAAACGTATTGCCGAGAATAATATCGGCACCCAGGCCTTTAACCTCCTCAGGTGTCATTGCCTTCACTGTGCCGTAAGTGCCCACCGGCATAAATGCCGGCGTTTGAATATCGCCATGGGCGGTGTGCACGCTCGCTCGCCGGGCATTGCCCGACGTGGCTTTAAGCTCAAACCTAAACTGTTGCTCGCTCACTCGTTTCGCTCCAAAAACATCGCATCACCGTAACTAAAAAACCGATAACCCTGCTTAACGGCATGGTCATAGGCGGCCAGCACATTAGCCTGTCCGGCAAAAGCACACACCAACATTAGTAGAGAAGACTCGGGCAAATGAAAGTTAGTGATCATCGCATCCACCACCTGAAATGAATAACCCGCCTGAATAAAGAGACGAGTCTCACCGGAAAAAGGTTTGAGTTCACCGGCAGCAGCCGCCGTCTCAAGACAACGCACAACCGTTGTGCCCACAGCAATCACCCGGCCACCGCGTTGGCGGGTCGCGGCAACCTTGGCACAAAGCTCTGCATCAACCCGCACTCGCTCACTGTGCAACTGTCCGGCATCGATCTGCTCCTGGCGCACCGGCTGAAACGTTCCGGCGCCAACATGCAACGTAACCTGTGCTGTTTCGATACCCCGTTTAGCCAGAGCATCTAACAGGGCTGCATCAAAATGCAGCCCTGCCGTCGGTGCAGCTACGGCGCCCGGCTCATTGGAAAACACTGTTTGGTATCGCTCAGCATCGGCAGCCGTATCAGAACGGTCGATATAAGGGGGCAATGGCATGTGCCCCTGTTCATTAAATACGGCCAAAGCCAGTTCAGAAAACTGCAGCACATAAAAACTGCCCTCACGCCGAAGCAGTTCGGCAGTAACGCCACGCTCAAACAGCAACGTAGCACCAGGCTTTGGTGATTTACTGGCACGCATCTGCACCAACGCGCTGCGTTCATCCAAAATACGCTCCAGCAACACCTCAATCTGACCGCCGGTGGATTTGCGACCGAACAGGCGCGCCGGAATAACACGGGTGTCATTCAATACCACTAAATCACCCGCCCGCAGCAAACCGGGCAAATCGGTAAAACTCA
>Ga0206683_10003394_pt1 | contig 10567 bp, 10 predicted proteins | sample M280m12015metaG_FD_155483 | JGI IMG/M metagenome (GOLD analysis project Ga0206683, IMG submission 155483) | Ammonia-oxidizing marine archaeal communities from Monterey Bay, California, United States - M2 80m 12015 | ecosystem: Environmental > Aquatic > Marine > Intertidal zone | place: USA...
CTAAAAAAGTATTTGGCCCTGACACACAAGAGAAATTGAAAGACTTCCAAAAATTTAGAGGTCTTAAAACAAGCGGTATTTTAGATGAAACTACAAAAGCAGTTTTATTAGAAGCAGCATTCAAATTAGGTAATAGGCAGTTATATCTCCAATCTCCAATGCTTAAAGGAGATGATGTATTTGAATTGCAAACACAATTAGGAAAATTAGGTTTTGATGTCGGACGGGTCGATGGAATTTTTGGACCTGACACAGTTAACGCCTTAATTGATTTTCAAAAAAATTTCGGCCTTATAGAAGATGGTATTGCTGGTCATGAAACAGTTCGAAATCTTCAAAATATAAAACATCGTGAAACCTCTGGTACACAAATTTCTAAAATTAAGGAAATTGAAAATTTAAGAATTCAAAGCAGTGAATTAAAATCCCGTCACCTGGTTGTAGGCCACTTTGGCAATAGTGCAACTCTCGCAAATGCAACAGCTCGAATGCTTCGTCAAAAAGGAGCAAAAGTAATTGACTTAAATAATCCAGATGAAGACATACAAGCTAAAACCGCGAATGGCTTTGAAGCTGAAATGTACATAGGACTACACATTGAGAATGATTCTTATTGCACGATCAGTTATTTCAAAACAAAAAATTCCCAAAGTGAAGGCGGTTTTCGCTTAGCCACACAATGTTCAAAAGCAATTACAAAAATTGTGGACGTTAAGCCATCAACAACTGGAATGCAATTACCAATACTTAGGGCGACTAAAATGCCAGCTGTCCTATGTGCTCTCGGACCTCCTGGAGAAGTCGTGGAAAAGACAAACGAAATAGCTGCAGGGTTAACTGAAGCTATTTCAAACTGGTTCAAGGATCCTTTAGAGTTTGCTGAATAAATATAAATAAAAAATTATATTTATTCTAAAATATTAAAAATCCTTTGCAAATCATCAGGATCAGCAAATTCAATTACCAGTCGTCCCTTCTTTCCCCTTGAAACAACAGAAACCTTGGTATTAAATCTTTCCGACAAAACTTTTTCTACTTCAAGATAAGCGGCTTCTTTAACTGAAGTTCCAAAAATTACTTTCTCTTTATTTGTATAATTACTTTCATCTTGTAAATCATTAACTATCGATTCAAGTTGACGTACTGAAAGAGCCTCTGAAACTATCCTTGATACTAGTTTTTCTTGGATTTTTCTATCGGTTACACCAGCTAAACACCGGGCATGACCAGCACTTAGAGCACCATCCATTATCAATCTTTGAATATCAGATGAAAGGTGTAAAAGCCGCAAAGCATTAGCAACAGCTGGGCGACTTCTTCCTACCCTTTCAGCAACTTGCTGTTGAGTCATACTAAATTCGTCTATAAGGCGATGATATGCAACAGCCTCATCGATTGGATTTAAATCTTCACGATGAAGATTTTCTATAATTGCCTGCTCAAAAGACTCAACGTCTTGAACTCTTCTAACAACAGCTGGTATCGAGGATAATCCAGCCCTTCTTGCAGCCAACCATCTTCTTTCACCAGCGATTAATTCATAGCGACCATTTTGTTCACGTAATAAAATTGGTTGAAGAACACCAACTTCTTGAATCGATATGGTTAATTCAGATAATTTCTCATCATCAAAAACAGTTCTAGGTTGATAAGGGTTTCTTTCTATATCAGCTAAAGAAACTTGTCTTAATTCACTTCCAGGTGTCATTAATACATCTTGTTCAGATTTGTTTTTGTCAACTAAATCTGGTTCTTGATTACTTACATAATCAGGAATTAACGCTGATAAACCTTTACCTAAACCAGTTTTTTTACTCATTTAAAACCTCCCTTGCTAACTCCTTATAAGCAACTGCACCCCGTGAAGTTGGGTCAAACACTGTTATTGGCTGACCATAAGACGGGGCTTCAGAAAGACGAACCGACCTAGGGATTATCTGATTACAAACACGTTCACCAAAATATTCTCTAACTTCATCAGCGACTTGTTTTGAAATTTTTGTACGCGAGTCGTACATAACTAAAACAATTTTTGATATTTGTAATTCAGGATTTAAATTTGATTTAACCAAATCAACATTCCCTACCAGTTGCCCTAAACCTTCTAACGCATAATATTCACATTGAATTGGAACTATCACTTCATTTGCAAAACACAGTGCATTCACAGTTAAAAGGCCAAGAGCTGGAGGACAATCAATAAGAATAAAGTCATAATCACTAACAACTTCATCCAATGCACGGGTAAGCCTCTGCTCTCTACTGAAGGCAGTTACAAGTTCTATTTCAGCTCCCGCTAACTCTAAACTGGAAGGTAATAAATGGAGATTTTTTATACCAACACTGATAATCGTTTCAGAAGCAGTGTTTTCTTCAATAATCACCTGATATATCGAGGAATTTAATTCTTTCGTTGAAACACCTAAACCTGTTGTTGTGTTTGATTGAGGATCTAAATCTATAATTAGGACTTTTTTGCCACTTTCAGCAATAGCTGCACCAAGGTTTATTGTTGTGGTGGTTTTACCCACACCACCTTTTTGATTAGCAATAGCAATAATTCTTGGACTTTTTTTGTCGAGTGCTTGACCATCACCTAGAGAAATAATTGACATTGACCACACATTACCTAATAACTAAAAACAAACAAGCACCCTAAAAAATTACTGTTTCACGTGAAACACTTGTTTTTTAGTGTTTCACGTGAAACAGTAAAAACAACTACTAAAAAAGAGGGTTTTTCGTAATCTTATTAAATCTACGTGGATAAATTTCAAGACATTTAGCAACACAAACAAATGATCTATAACCTGCTAAACCTGTGTGCCATTGTTCTTTCTGTTTTAAACCAAGATCTACCAAACCTTCTATAGGCCATCTATCTTGGTTATCAGTTGGGTTATTGAAGGGTGGTTCACTAACTATAAATAAACCACCTTCTCTTAATAAAGGACCCGCACATTCCGCTGTAATCGCCGGAGAGGCAAAGCTTCTAGCTGTAACAAGTTTAGCTTTTCCCCTATAATCACCTAGGCTTAATTCTTCAGCCGAACACTCAACAACTTCAACCTTCTCATTCAAATCCAGGTCAGAAATAGCTTTTTTTAAAAAAGCACACCTTCTTTCACTACGATCAGTTAATAACCAGAAGCAGTCAGTAAAAGTAGCCAAAACCAAACCAGGTAAACCTCCGCCAGTGCCCAAATCAATAGCTAAGTCTTTCTTTTCAAAGCTTTTAAGAAAAGAAGAGTTTTCTTTTGAAAATAAATAGCCTTTACTGTGATTGATCCCATCTTTTGCGGCGTTATTAGTTAAAAAACCTTCAGAAATAGCTAAATCAAGAATTTTTAGAAGTTTTTGAAACGTTATATCACTACGTTTCATCAACAGTTATTACGACATGGCGATCGTAATCTGAGCCTTCCGAACGTGTTGTAACACCCTCTATGTCAGAAACTGCATCGTGAACAACTTTTCTATCAGAAGCATTCATAGGATCAAGGGCTACTGAATTTCCTTCTTCTATAACCTCATTTGCTTGATTTACTGCAAATTCAGCCAAAAATGTCCTCCGTCTTTCCCTATAACCCCCAATATCTACAGTTAATTTACCTTCCGCTTCACCATCTGAAAGACGTTGAATCATAGTGTGTGCAAGTTGAGTAATTGCACGAACCGTTTCTCCCCTGGGCCCTATAGCTAACCCAAGATTTAATCCTTGCGCCTGAACAACAGCTCGGTTGTCTTCTATAGAGCTAACAACACGCGCCTGTAAATCCATTCTTTCAAGAAGACCAGACACAAAGTCTTCTGTTATTTCAGCTTGTTCTTCAAGATTCATCTTATTTTTTTCCACAGTCTCTTCGCCTCTACTACGAGCACCAGAATCTGTTTTAGAACTCCCTTTCTTAGTGGATTTGATATCAGTATCGCGCTTTTTTCTTGTGTTTGCCGCATTCTTATCAGTTTTATTATTATTTACATTTTTTTTGTTATTTTCTCTTGGATTATCCTTTTTTACATTTTTTGAAGGTTTATTATTCTTAACTTTCTCTGGAGCATTATTATTCTTTGCGCTCCTACCTTGTTTTTTATTTCGGGGTCGGCGATCAAATTTAGGTCTTGTATTTAATGGTTTTACTCTGGCACGTAACCGAGCTTCTTTTCTTTTTAAACGAAAGAAAGAATTGCTTCCTTCCTCGATAACCTCAAACTGCATATCATCTTCTGCAATACCCAGACGATCTAATGCTCGATCTTTCGCCTCATCAACGGTGGACCCCGTTGTTTCGATCCACTCCATAATTATTTCCTTTTCTTTTTCTTACGTTTTTTCTGACTTCTAGGCACATTCGTACCTGAAGGTGTGATTCTTCCTGTATTTACTGATTTTTCAATAGGTGAATCAACATCGCTTTTTTCTTTACGTTTTTCCTTTTTACTTGATTTGACAGTCTTTTTTTCATTTAAATGAGAACTGTTCTCATTACTTCCAGCAGTAGTTCTTTTTCTTTTAGCTTCTGTGGAAGAAGTTGGATTTGTAGGGGTATTACCTTTCTTTTTTGCTTTCTGTGTGTGTTGTTTTATCTCAGATTTTTCAATTTTTTCTGGTGATGCAGGTGGGGCACTTACTACAGCACTTTCTTTAGTTGCATTTTCACCATAAAACTTTCTAGTTATATAACCCTGTTGAATAATTCTGTACAAATTAGAAATAACAAAATAAACAACAAGAGCCGCATCAAAACTAAATGATATAACAGGTAAGAAAAATGGCATTACTTTGAAAATCATCTGCTGTTGAGGACTGATAGCAGCTTGTTGATTTCTTCCACGTATTTGTTTTTGTTGATACCACGAAGAAGCAAAAACTAATAAAATTAAAATGAAATAAGGAACTGAAGTAATAAAACCGTCAGAAAGCGCATCGCTCGCCGATCTAGCAAGATCCACTCCCCAGGAAACCATTTCTTTCTCTTGGCTTAAATCATTAAATAAAGCACTTTGATGATCTATGTAGTCAGGATAAAAAACTTCTAGACGATCAGGAGGAACAGAAATTTCTTGATTAAATCTCCCAGCTATCCATCCTGCATGTTCACCAATATTAGAAATACGTCTAGTTAATCCACGAATAACGTTATATAAAACAAGAAAAACTGGTGCTTGAACAAAAAGTGGTAAGCAACCTGAAAGAGGATTTACATTATTAGCTGTATAAAAAGCCATAACCTCCTTATTCATTCTTTCTTTATCGTTTTTATACTTATTTTGGATCTTTTTTAACTCTGGCTGAACATGTTGAATCTTGATCATTGAACGAGTCTGTTTCAACGTCAAAGGAGTGAGAATCACCATTATTAAAAGTGTTAAAAGTGTTATGGACATGCCATATGAAGGCCAAAAGTCATAAAACCAAGACAATAAATTCGCTAATAAATCAAACATTTATTCGCCTTTTGTTTTCAGGAACAGGATCTAAACCATGACCACCCCACGGATTACATCTAGAAATTCTTTTAATTGTTAGAAAAAACCCTTTAAAAAAGCCTTGTTTTTCAAAAGATTCGATTGCATAACTTGAACATGAAGGAAAAAACCTGCATGTACTTGGTCTTCCCGAAAAAAGTGATTGGTACACACCAATTATTGAAACCAGTGTTTTAATAACAAAATTTCTGTTCTTGGTTTCAAGATTTTTTGAGGAAGAGGAATAAATAGACAAATTAATCATTATCTTTTCTTAAATCTTCAATAATGTTTTCTAAATTTTCCGTTAAAAAAGTAAAACTTTTATTATTAACCCCAGGAAAAACTCTTATTAAATAGTCACCGTTTGGAACTAATTTATTTTTTGTAATCATTTTTGCAAAAGCCTCTCGAAGTCTCCGTTTAATACGGTTTCTAGCAACAGCACCGCCCACAGATCTCCCTACAGCAAATGCGACTCTAATACCATCTGAAAAATTGTCAGATGGACTGAAAACAACGCTCAAAAACCCTCGTTTTACTGTTTTTCCATTAACACGAAGATTGTTGAAGTCGCGCTTGTAGTGCAAACGACCTATCAAGCTGAAAGCCGAGCTCGACCTTTCTGCCGACGGGCTTTAAGAACAGCCCTTCCTGCTCGTGTTTGCATTCTGTGGCGGAAACCGTGTTTTCTTGATCTCCGTCTATTATTTGGTTGAAAAGTTCTTTTCATTAAATTTAACTCCTGTATAAACCCACATTTAGTCGAAAAATATGCAAGTTGTAACAAATAAAAATCTTTTATTTTTTTAGCAATAACTGTCTATCTCGCGTTTAATAAACAGTACAACTATTGATCGTATGGCAGAGCACACGAGACACCAACCGAATAGTTAATTAATGCATAAGTAAAAAATGTGCTGTGTAAAAACAACACCCTTTATACACAGAAAATAATCAAATCTGAAATAGCACACAAAACATTAATTAAACGCCCACCTTGACTCCAATGGCCTATCTAATGCTACGTTTCTGCACTTAGCAGCGCGAAAGAAAATGTTATTAGAAATTAAATTTTTTTATATTTCTTTCCACACAAGAATCCACACCTGTGGATAATGAAGAGGAGAAGTTTTGGAAGAAATTATCGAAGAAAATGCAACATTTTTGTGGGAATCTTGCGCAACAGCAATCAAATCTCAAGTGTCTGAAGTTGTTTGGCAAGTTACCTTTAGCTCTGTAATACCAATTGAAATAAAAAATGATCAACTTGTTCTTCAGGTGCCAAGCACTGTGGTTAGAGACCGCATCGAAGGAAGATATAAAAAACTAGTTTCAGAAACACTTTCTGAAATAAGCGATGATCAATTTAATATTGCAGTCAATGTTGTAACAGAACCTATTTCTCAAAACTTAGAAGAGTTTGATGCAAAAGAAGAAACTGATGACGGTTTTGTATTACAAAAAATTGAAGAGTTTGAAGACGATTTAATAATTAGAAACCTGGAAGAAAAAGAGGACAGCAAGCTTGTTAATAATGTTTCTTTAACTCGGGAAATTGAAACAGACACCGCAGGAACAAAAACTTTTAAATACACGTTTAATGATTTTGTTATAGGTTCGTCTAACAGGTTTGCGCATGCAGCAGCTTTAGCGGTAGCCGAGACCCCCGGACGCTCTTATAATCCTTTGTTTATATATGGTGACGCTGGTCTTGGTAAAACACACCTTTTACAAGCAGTTGGAAATTACGTATCTGATCATTACAAAAATCACGAAGTTCGCTACGTGTCAAGTGAAACTTTTATGAACCGTTTCGTCGAAGCTATTAGAAACAAAACCCTCCCAGAATTTAAACAACATTTTCGTGAGATTGATGTCTTACTTGTAGACGACATTCAATTTATGGAAGGAAAAGAAGGTCTTCAAGAAGAGTTTTTTCATACGTTTAACACAATTCAACAGGCTGGTGGACAAATTGTTCTATCAAGTGACCGACCACCTGATTCAATTCCAACATTAGAAGACAGGCTACGTAGCCGTTTTAAAATGGGGCTTGTTACAGATATTCAAGCACCAGACCTAGAAACACGTTTAGCTATTTTAAGTAAAAAAACAGAAGAAAACCCTGGGGGAATAGTTGTTCCTGATGAGGTTTTACAATTCATTGCAGAAAATATTACAGAAAACATTAGAGAATTAGAAGGTGCGCTTACAAGAGTTTCTGCATATGCAAAGTTAAATCATGAACCATGCACTAAAGCTCTTGCAATAACTGTTTTAGGTGATCTAATTAGTTCAAATGCCCCACGACCAATTACAACAGAATTAATTTTTGAACAAACAACAGAAATGTATGGTTTTTCAAAAGAAGAATTAATTGGAGGAAGCCGTAGACGACCCCTCGTAACAGCAAGGCAAGTTGCTATGTATATTTTTCGTGAATTAACAGATTTAAGTTATCCAAGCATTGCAAGAGAATTTGGAGGAAGAGATCATACAACCGTTATTCATGCTGTTGAAAAAATTAAAGGGTTAATGGCAGAAAGAAGAGAAATTTATGACCAGGTAACTTCTTTAATTTCAGCTTTACGTGATAACAAGTAACTTTTCCACAAGGGGGATTTTTGAATTGTTTTTGTTGTGGATACCTGTGTATTTAAAGTGGATTATGAAACAGGGGTTGACCTGCAAAAATAAACCTTTGTCCACAATTCACAAGACCTATTACATCTACTAAGTTTAAGAAAACAAAGAAGTTATAAATGAAATTTAAATGTGAAAAAGAAAGTTTAGAAAAAACATTTTCTTTAGCAAGAAAAGCAACACCGAATAGAAGTGGAGCAAATCCAGTTTTATCTGGTCTTTTTATGGAAGTAAAAAAAGACAAACTTGTTGTTTTAGGAAGTGATTTAGATTTAACAATTCGTGTTGAATTAAAAGTAGGTGGTGAACAAGACGGTAAAGCTGTAATTCCAGGGGCCTTGCTTGCTGATATAAGTAGAGTTTTAGACGATGGTCAAATTTCGTTTGTAATTAAAGAAGACGAAATACAAATAACCAGTGGTAAGTCTGAATTTAATTTAAGAACCTTACCTGTTGATGAATTTCCAAAATTTGAAGAACCTGGAGGAAATGAAGCGACACTTGACACTCAAAGCTTAGCTAATGCTTTTGAACAGGTTGTTAAAGCCGCCAGCATGGATGACGCCCGTCCAATTTTAACAGGGGTTTTATTAGCAGCTGAACAAGAAGGACTTAGATTAGTTGCAACAGATTCTTATCGTATGGCAATTAGAGATGTTCCAGGAACAGAAATTCTTAGTAGAGATGAAATTGTATTAGTTCCATCAAGGGCTTTAGATGTAGTTAAAAGAGTTCTTAATGAAGGTAAAGAATTAACAGTTGTTTTAGGAGAAAAAGAGGCAGTTTTTAAAATTGGCAATATACACATTGTTACAAGATTGATTGAAGGGGAGTTTCCTAATTACAAAGGGTTAATACCAGAAAAAAACAAGAACAAACTGATTATTAATAGAGAAGAAACACTTGCAGCCTTACAAAGAGTAAAACTTCTTGCACGAGAAGCGACTCCTGTTCGATTAATTATGACTGATAAAAAAATAGAATTATTAGCTATAGAACAAGACATAGGACAAGCTACAGAAATAATTGAGGGCAATTATTCTGGTGAAGAAATCACAGTAGCTTTTAACCCTGATTATTTAATAGATGGTTTAGAAGTTATTTCAACTGAAGAAGTGACATTAGAAACAACTGATGCTTTAAAACCAGCAATTTTAAAAGGATTAGACGAAGAAACATTTTTATATTTATTAATGCCAGTAAGAGTTTCTTAAAAATGTTTTTAAGCCAATTGTGGCTAACAAATTTTAGAAATTATGAAACAGCTCAACTTGTTTTTAATGAGGGAATAACACTTATAACCGGGGATAACGGAAACGGTAAAACAAATTTACTTGAAGCAATTGCATGGTTTTCTAAAGGAAAATCTTTTCGCGGTTCACCAAATGAAGCATTAATTTTACAAAACAAAGAAAAAGCAATATTAAGAGCTGAAATTTTACAAAACAAAAGAAAAACGATGTTAGAAGTTGAATTAAATAATTTTGGAAGAAATCAACTTCAAATTAACGGGAAAAAAGTAAACAAAAAAAAAGAAATCCAAGAAAAAATTAAAACAACAATTTTTGGACCAGATGACCTTTCTTTAATAAAAGGAAGTCCAACTGAAAGAAGAAACTATTTAGATGAATTACTTTTTGATTTACACACGAAAAACCAGTTAATTAAAACAAATTTTGAAAAATGTTTAAAACAAAGAAACACGTTGTTAAAACAAGCCAAAGGAAAAATAACTACTGAAATTGAAACAACGCTTAATGTTTGGGATGAAAAGTTTGCTGAAAGCGGTGAACAACTTGCAGAAGAAAGAATAAATCTTTTAGAGAAGCTCAAACCCGAAATTGAAAACACATTAAAAAAATTTACAAAAAATCAAGACAGTGTTTCATTTGAATATGAAAAACTTTGGAAAAAAGGACAATTGTTTGAAGCTCTACAAAATGAAAGACAAACAGACATAAGGAGAGGAACCACTACAATCGGTCCACACAGAGACGAAATTGGAATAAAAGTAAACAATTTATTATCCAGGAGCCACTCATCGCAAGGAGAGCAAAGGTCTTTAGCTTTAGGTTTACGTCTTGCAGGCCATGAAATTGTTAAAAGAACAACAGGAAGCGAACCAGTTGTTCTTTTAGATGATGTTTTTTCAGAACTTGATGATACAAGGTGTCAAATTCTTATTGATTTACTTCCTAAAAAACAAGCTGTTCTGACCACAACAGGTAAATTGCCAACTGGAGTAAAACCCGATTATAAATATCATGTGGTCGAGGGAGTAATTAAAAGCAGTGAATAAAGAACCGGTTCATTTGCGTTCTGTTTTAGAACAACTACTTAAAGATTTTGGAATACCAGACATCACTACTGTCACTTCTATTATTGACCAATGGGAAGAAATTGTTGGAAGTGATCTAGCAACAAAAATTTCTGCTGTTGCAATTAGTGGTTC
>Ga0206683_10003400_pt1 | contig 10555 bp, 9 predicted proteins | sample M280m12015metaG_FD_155483 | JGI IMG/M metagenome (GOLD analysis project Ga0206683, IMG submission 155483) | Ammonia-oxidizing marine archaeal communities from Monterey Bay, California, United States - M2 80m 12015 | ecosystem: Environmental > Aquatic > Marine > Intertidal zone | place: USA...
TCGACTGCATGTCCGGATCTGATAGTAACTGCGTCACGAGGCGTCCCATGTCTTCGATGAATCGTATGGCATCGATGTCTGCACGACGGCCTTGTAAAAATTGGGCTTTCAAAGACCCTAATGCATCTAATGTGGGATACAGCGAAATCGGGTCTAGCAGATTGCCACAGCAGTTGTATTTGAAAATCAGCGTGGCGGCATTCTTGGAAAGGTCTGGATGAAGTGCCTGACTTAGGATCAACTCCTGGGGAAGTTGCGCTTCAAGATTAAGCGGCAGTGCCGCTTCTCCAAGATCGCTTTGCAATTTTTGGAACAGTGTCAGAAAGCTGGTCATTTGTCCACACTCGATTACTGTTTGGCCGAATTAATACTTAAGGGCCTGTTGGATCACCAACATGTCGAAGTTTACGCTAAATTATCGGGTGGCAATCGCAAGGGATCGTCTAGGACATCTCGGTGATGTGCTACAATTTTATGCCACAATCATTAATTGAGTTTCACCAAAAATGTCTGGAAAAACCCTATACGACAAGCTATGGGATAGTCATGTTGTGCGTGAGGAAGATGGCGGCACATCACTGATCTATATAGACCGCCATCTGATTCATGAGGTGACATCGCCACAAGCCTTCGCTGGCCTAAAAGAGTCTGGGCGATTACCACGCCGTGTCGGTGCCAATCTGGCAGTTGCTGATCACAATGTGCCGACGACTGATCGATCCAAGGGGATCAGTGATGCGGTGTCACAGCTTCAGGTTACAACCCTTGATCAGAACTGCAAGGAGTTTGGCATTACTGAATACGACATGAACGATCCGCGTCAGGGGATTGTTCATGTGATTGGCCCGGAACAAGGCGCAACACTTCCAGGAATGACGATAGTATGCGGAGATTCACATACTGCCACCCATGGCGCTTTTGGTGCGCTGTCGTTTGGTATAGGCACCTCCGAGGTTGAGCACGTACTGGCGACGCAGTGCCTTGTCTCTCGAAAAATGCGCAGTATGCGGATCACTATAGACGGGGAACTGCGGCCTGGAGTTGTTGCTAAGGACTTGATTCTCGCGATCATCGGCGAAATAGGAACATCTGGTGGCACAGGTTATGCCATTGAGTTTTCAGGTAGCGTGGTCCGTGCGTTGAGCATGGAAGCCAGAATGACTTTGTGTAATATGACGATTGAAGCAGGGGCCCGCTGTGGCATCGTCGCGGTTGACGAATCAACGATCGACTATCTCGAGAATCGCACTTACGCCCCCAAGGGTGATCAATGGATCGAAGCGCAAAAACTCTGGTCTGATTATGTTTCGGACACAGATGCGGTATTTGATCAGGAAATTAGGCTTGATGGACAGACGATTCTACCGCAGGTCACTTGGGGTACATCGCCCGAAATGGTCATTCCGATTGACGGAATAATTCCTGATCCGCAAGGTCTATCTGACGAGTCTCGCCGAGAAGGCTGGGTACGAGCGTTGGAGTACATGGATCTGGAGTCCGGGACACCGATCAGAGAGGTCAGGGTAGACAAGGTTTTTATTGGGTCTTGTACAAACGGAAGAATTGAAGATTTAAGAGCCGCAGCGCAAGTTGCTCGAGGTCATCGTGTTGCCTCAAATGTATCGTTGGCAATGGTCGTCCCGGGATCGGGGCTGGTTAAGCGCCAGGCTGAATCAGAAGGGCTGGATGCAGTTTTTACTCGGGCAGGATTCGAATGGAGAGAACCCGGTTGTTCAATGTGTCTTGCGATGAATGCAGATCGCCTGGAGCCTGGCGAGCGTTGTGCCTCAACCTCTAACCGGAATTTTGAAGGCAGACAGGGCCAGGGAGGACGTACGCACTTGGTCTCTCCTGCGGTAGCAGCAGCTGCGGCTGTAGCAGGCCATTTTGTTGACCCTGCCGAGCTGGAGATTAAGACCTGATGGAAGCTTTTAAAACCGTGAAAGGCGTTGTCCTGCCCATCGATCGCTCAAATATTGATACTGATGCGATTATTCCGAAACAGTATCTGAAGTCGGTAGCCCGCTCGGGTTTCGGTGCAAACCTATTTGATGAATGGAGGTATCTGGATCATGGTGAGCCTGGGCAAGAACACAGTAATCGGCCAATAAATCCGAATTTTGTACTGAATGAAAAGCGTTATACCGGTGCTGAGGTTTTGCTGGCTCGCAGTAATTTCGGCTGTGGATCTTCTCGCGAACACGCGGTATGGGCACTTCATGATTACGGGGTCAAGGTGATTATCGCATCAAGCTTTGCCGATATCTTTTTCAACAATTGTTTTAAGAACGGTCTGCTGCCCCTGGTGTTGCCAGAAGATGTTATTGATGTTTTGTTTGACTCGATCAAAGATGAACCTGGCTATATGCTCGAGGTTGACCTGGAGTCTCAGAATATTATCACCCCAGATGGTACGCAACATTCATTTGATATAGAGCGTTTTAGGAAATACTGTCTGGTTAATGGTTTCGATGACATCGATTTGACTCTACAGCATAAAAAAGATATCTCGGAGTTTGAGGCGTCCCATAAGCAGAGGATGCCCTGGTTGTTTGAGGACATTTCCTAAGATGGCGTTGTGCGGTTCGTCTGGATTCGACTTGGTTAGGTTGCCATTCATCAGTCTTCGGAGAGTGGACTCTTTTGACCAATAGCATAAATGTTGCGGTCGTCGGAGCCACTGGGGCAGTTGGTGAGGCAATGATCAGTATTCTCGAACAACGCAGCTTTCCAGTTGGCAAGTTGTTCCCGCTTGCAAGTGAGCGGTCAGCAGGCAGTACGATCAACTTTAAGGGAAAATCAATCCGGGTAACAAGGCTGGATGAATTTGATTTTTCCACAATCGAGGTTGGTTTTTTTTCAGCAGGCGGAAGTGTCTCTGCCATCTTCGCGCCGAAGGCTGTGTCGTCTGGCTGCGTAGTCGTTGACAACACTTCTTGTTTTCGCAACGATCCGGAAATTCCTCTCGTCGTACCAGAAGTCAACGCGCACGCAATAGACGGGCACGATGGTATTATTTCCAATCCAAACTGTTCGACCATTCAGATGGTTGTTGCCTTAAAGCCGATTTATGATGCTGTGGGCATCTCCCGGATCAACATAGCGACCTATCAAGCTGTTTCAGGTGCGGGTAAAAGAGCCATTGCCGAACTGGGGCAACAATCAATCGAGCTGCTAAGCGGTAAGCCGGTCAGCCCAACTATTATGCCAAAGCAGATTGCCTTCAACGTGTTGCCCCATATCGATGAGTTTCAGGAAAACGGTTATACGCGAGAAGAAATGAAAATGATCTGGGAGACTCAAAAAATACTCGGTGATGATACCATTTGCATAAACCCAACCTGCGTGCGTGTGCCAGTGTTTTATGGCCACTCGGAGGCTTTGCATATCGAAACCCGCGAAAAGATTACTGCCAAAGCGGTTCGAGATTTGCTCCAAGCTGCACCGGGTGTTGTCGTCGTTGATAAATGTGAGCCGGGGGGTTACCCAACCCCCGTTTCGGATGCAGTTGATCGCGACGGTGTGTATGTGGGTAGGATTCGGGAAGACATCTCGTGCGCCCAGGGTATCAATATGTGGGTTGTATCGGACAATATTCGGAAAGGCGCGGCACTTAATAGCGTGCAGATAGCCGAGCATCTATTTAAGAGTGCTTAATGTCTATGTCAATTAGCGTTAGAAAAACGCGTCGAACTATTCACCGACAAGCCGAGTTTTAGTAAATTGATCAGAATGCTACATAAACGACCAGTTATTTGGATTGTATTATCGGCTTGCATTTGGCTGGTGACATCCAATGCCCAGGCTATCGGCTTGGGCCGCATAGTCGTGAATTCTGCGTTGAATCAACCACTTGACGCGGAGATATCGATAGCTTCGATTGAGAGCAATGTGCTTGAGAGTCTGGAAATCAGGTTGGCAACAGATTCTGACTTTCAACGTGCCAATATCTCAATTGAACCGGTCGTTAAGTTGCTGCAATTTAATGTGATCAATGGTGAAACCGGTCCCTGGATCCATCTGACAACAGATGGCCCCGTTCGCACGCCGTTTCTACATTTTCTAGCCGCCATAGAGTGGTCGGGCGGTAAGATTATTCGCGAATATACCGCCTTGCTTGACCCACCGGGTTACGACACTGTAGCTGGCCAGTCAATCGCGTTACCTAGTACGACTGATCAGCGGGTAATCCAGCCAGGTGATACTTACGAACCCGTCAGAAGTGGTGAGACGCTGATGGGTATTGCTACAAGTATTGATGTCGACAAAAGCGTGACCATATATCAGAGAATGTTCGCGTTGATGCATATCAATCCTGAAGCGTTTATTCGTGGCAACATGAATCTGATCCGAGAAGGCGCTACGTTGATTATTCCTTCTGCTGACATGATGGCGGGCATTTCAAGAATTTTGGCTAGAGAGGAATATACTCGTCAGCTATCGGACTGGATTGACTATCACCAGGGCATTGCACAGGGCAGGTCACAGTCTGGTGAAAGGCTCTGGGTATCATTGATACCGGGGGATGAAAAGGTCGTTGTCAAAGAGGTTGAAAAAATAGTCGTCAAGGAAGTGCCGGTTGAAAAGGTCGTTGTGAAAGAGGTTGAAAAATTAGTCGTCAAGGAAGTGCCAATTGACACGATAAAGGCAAGCCAGGACAGCAAGCGCGAAAGCGCTGATGCAACTACAACCACCACGACCGGGGAGTATGTTCTCAGGATTGTTCAACCAGATTCGAACATCCCATCCGTAGCACAGAGCAAAGACTCCGATGTGGTACCGGTGCCAGCTGATCAGCCGTCTATCGATCCTGAGTTAGAGAAAGTGAAGTACCGCCTAACGCTGACCGAGGAAAACTTGGCGTCGACGGAGCTCGAGAATGAGAAACTGTTACGCCAAATCGCATTGTTAGCCGAACAGATCGACAAGTCGGCCAGGCTGATTGCCTTGCAAGATGAAGCGCTCGCATTGGCGCAGCAACAGGCAACACTGCGAGCTCAGGAAGCTGCAGCAGCGTCTCAAGCTCAGTCAACGGATACAGCCACTCAAGGTTCACAGGCTTCGGTAGACCAGACAGCAGGTAACGGCGATCAGACAATCGTAGCGGCCACTTCGAGCGCAGCTGACGATGGTTCACAGACATCAATCGATCGGACTAGCGTAGCGGCCACTTCAGACGCTGGAAGCGGTGGCTCGCAGAGCCCGTCAGATCAAAATACGAGTACCAACAGTGGAATAGATGTGAAGGTCGCATCTCAGCAGGGCAGCGACTCTTCAGAGAAGGCCGTGGTGACCTCTTCAAGTACACCCGAAGGCGAGGAAACCAAGGAACCAGGCAACCTGACTTCCGCAACAGAGAAGCAATCCGGACAGCAAAAAACCTCCGGCATCACAACAACTGCTGTATCGATAGACTCAGATGATCGTGGATCTGCGGAGTCGCTGACAGATGTAATTCGCAACCTGTCCACGATTGACGGATTCAAAAAGCTTTACCAAGAGAACGAGCAGCTTGTTCTAATGTTAAGCGCAGCAATCATGCTGATCCTATTGCTGCTGCTACTGGTTTTGCGGAGAAAACGATTGTCCAGTCCAGATGATACGCCGTCTGGGATGATGCCGATCGTGGTGCCAGCGGCCACTCGTGAGCGAGATATAGGAAATTCTGCCCGACAGGCTACTGGTGCGGAGCCACGGGATGACTCCAACGCCCGTTCTGAAGAATCGAGAATATCGGACAAATCGGATCACGCGTCGACTGATGGCGGTAAGGCGACCGATCCGATTTCTGAGGCGGAGATTTACCTCACCTACGGTCACCATGATCAGGCTGAGCGCGTGCTGGCGTCCGCGATTCTTCGCGAACCAACCAGAACTGATTTCAAGCTGAAGTTGCTCGAGGTCTACCAGGCGCAAGGGGACTTGGAAAAGTTTGAACAGATGGCCGGCCAGCTGTCTACATCTTTGCCAGTGGATTCCTCTGAATGGATATCAGTCGCTCAAATGGGTCGCGCCCTGTCTTCGAACAATTCACTTTTTACAGCAACACCTCTCAGTCGTCGTGAAGCAGACAATGAAGTAGCCAGTGACGGCGATACTTGGACTGAAGAAATCGGGATTGATCTTGAACTTGAGGAGCCAGGGGTAGAATTGGTAACCCCTACGATCAGTTCACCGCCAGACGTGCAACCGGATGAAACCAGGCGATCATCGTCGACTGATTTGGAATTGTCAGAGGATGCGGTCAAACATCCCGTAGAGGAAACAGTCTACGATCCAGAACTCTCTGATACGGATGATTCGACCGAAGATCCCGATAACGCCGATAGTATGGATGTTGGGACTCGCCTTGATCTTGCCCGGGCCTATATTGAAATGGGGGACAACGGTGCCGCCAAGAATATGCTCAACGAAGTGGTACAACACGGCGATGCGAATCAGCGGGCAAGTGCTCAGGCGATGCTGGTGACTCTAGACAATAAATAATCTACAAATTCGCGGTAGATGATCTGATTAGGTTCGTACTGTACCGCTAGCCAGATCCTGCACAAACTCGATAACGTTATCACACAGTTCTGCCGTCGGTTGCCCACTGTCATCTAGATTGGCCCTAATTGTATCGACCAATGCCGAACCTACGACCGCAGCATCCGCAAACTCGTTGATAGTGTGAACCTGTTCTGATGACTTTATTCCAAACCCTACTGCAAGCGGTAGATCGGTCATCTCTCGTAGTTGAGTGATCGCCTTTTTGACAGTTTCAGGATCAGCAGAGCGTGTGCCGGTTATACCGGTTATCGACACATAATAGACAAAACCACTGGTATTCTGTAGAACAGATATGAGGCGTTTATGGTCTGTGGTAGGCGTCACCAAGCGAATCCAGTGAAGGCCAGCCGTTAGGGCGGGATGACAAAGCTCTTCATCTTCTTCAGGAGGCAGGTCTACAATAATAAGTCCGTCGACACCCGACGAATAGGCATCATTCACAAACTTCTGACTACCATACTGATAAATAGGGTTGAAGTAGCCCATCAGAATAATGGGTGTCTGGGAGTCTTCTTGCCGGAAATCCCTGACCATCCCAAGAGTGCCTTTTAAGGTCGCGCCTGACTTCAAAGCGCGCTGGCTTGCTGCTTGTATAGCTGGTCCATCAGCCATGGGGTCTGAAAAAGGCATGCCCAGTTCGATAATGTCGGCACCGGCTGCGGGTAGCCGGCTCAGAAGATCTCTGGATATGGATGGAGTTGGATCCCCGGCCGTTAAGAAAGTAATGAGTCCACCACGAGAGTCACTGGCGATCTGGGCGAATTTTCGAGTCAGTCTGGTCTCTACTCCGATGCCGCTCACAGTTCCACTCCCAATGCGCGGGCGATAGTGAAAACATCTTTGTCTCCGCGGCCGCACATATTCATGACTATCAGGATGTCTTTATCAAGCGTAGGCGCAATCTTGGCAACGTGTGCCAGTGCGTGGGCAGGTTCAAGAGCAGGGATAATGCCTTCTGTCCGGCAACATAATTGAAATGCATCCAATGCTTCGCTGTCAGTTACCGATACATATTCGACCCGACCTACATCATTTAGCCATGAGTGTTCAGGGCCGATTCCAGGATAGTCTAGCCCGGCAGAAATAGAGTGTGCATCGATAATCTGTCCGTCGGAATCTTGGAGCAGATACGTTCGGTTACCATGCAAAATGCCAGGCATTCCGCCAGTCAGCGAAGCAGCATGTTTACCTGAATCAACGCCAAGACCCGCTGCTTCCACGCCTATGATCCTTAAATTGTCGTCAAGAAAGGGGTGGAACAGGCCCATAGCGTTTGAACCACCGCCAATACAAGCAACCAATACATCCGGAAATCGGTTTTCTGCCTTGAGAATTTGTTCCTTCACCTCGCGGCCTATCACACTTTGGAAGTCCCGAACCATGGCCGGGTAGGGATGTGGACCTGCAACAGTGCCGATGATATAGAAGGTGTCTTCCACGTTAGCGACCCAGTCTCGAAGTGCTTCATTCATTGCGTCTTTGAGAGTCGCTGTTCCGCTCTCCACCGGGATTACCTCGGCTCCCAGTAATTTCATTCTGAAAACGTTGGGTGCCTGGCGTTCTATGTCTGTTGATCCCATGTAGACGACACAGGGTAGATCGAAAAGAGCACAAACTGTAGCGGTTGCAACGCCATGTTGTCCTGCGCCTGTTTCCGCGATAATGCGTTTTTTGCCCATTCGACGAGCAAGCAGAATCTGACCTAGTGTGTTGTTAATCTTGTGGGCACCAGTATGATTCAGCTCGTCACGCTTGAAATAAATACGCGCACCACCGAGTTCCTGAGTCAGGCTTTCGGCGAAGTAAAGCGGACTTGGGCGACCGATGTAATGCTCTGCAAAAAAGTCGAAATCTGACTGAAAGCTTGGGTCAATCTGGGCCTGGTTGTAGGCTTCCTCAACCTCAAGAATCAGTGGCATGAGTGTTTCCGCCACGAAACGACCGCCAAACATTCCGAAATGACCGGTTTCGTCCGGACCACTACGATAAGATTCTGGCTTTGCGCTATTTGTTGGCATGTGTGAGTTATAGTGTGTAGCTGGAATGGGAGCTATGATCTATTGTACCAGCGTCTGCTAAGGCGGCTGTAATCAACCTTCGGTCAAGTCGAATCAGATAGCACGACCGACTCACAATTTGTAAGGCTGCTATTTAGTCCTGAGTACAGTGTTTTATCTCTAATAATCAATTTCAGCGTAACCGGGTGTTCTAGCGATAGGGTGCAAGATGATTTCGAATGGTATTTCTCGATTGGCAATGTGTCTTGAATACGATGGTAGTAATTATCATGGCTGGCAGATACAAAAAGGGGTAGTAACGGTGCAGGAGACGTTGGAAGAGGCAGTGTCCAGCGTTGCGGATGAACAGATTCAGGTGATTACGGCAGGCCGGACAGATGCAGGAGTGCATGCGACGGGGCAGATTGTTCACTACGATACTCGGTCCAATCGGTCGCGCCAAGCATGGCTGCGGGGTACCAACTCTAATTTGCCGGAGTCCGTTGTTGTGTCGTGGGTGTTACCGGTGCCGGCTACTTTTCATGCACGGTATTCTGCACTCACCCGGTCCTATCGCTATGTCTTACTGAATAGACTGGTGCGTCCGACCTACCTGTCCCGGCGAGTTTCCTGGGACTACAGACCACTTGATATAAACAAGATGAAGGTAGCGGCGAAACCTTTGCTTGGTGAACACGACTTTAACGCATATCGGGCGGTATCATGCCAATCAAATACATCGACCCGAATTATCCACGAACTTGAAATCAATCAGAAAGAAAGCTGGATTTGGTTCGACATAAAAGCGAATGGGTTTCTTAAGCACATGGTTCGGAACATAGTCGGGGTCCTTGTAGCTGTTGGTGCAGGTGAATCCGAGCCCAACTGGTCTAGCGAAGTGCTGGAGACACGTGATCGAACGATGGGCGGTGTAACAGCCACACCCGATGGACTGTATCTGTGCAGTGTTTCCTACTCGGCCGGGTATAACCTGCCCCCAGCACCGCCGCCATGCAGGTTCTGGTAACATAAACTTGGAACCTGTTGATGTGGTTCACCGGTTGCAGGTTACGCTAACTAATAAATTGTCTTGCGAACTCGTATAAAAATTTGTGGAATTACCCGGGTTGAGGATGCTACGACCGCGGTCTCTTTTGGTGTGGATGCAGTCGGCCTTATTTTCTACGGTCCAAGCCCTCGCGCAGTTAGCATAGAGCAGGCTGCGGACATTGCTGACAGTTTACCAGCGCTAGTCCATGTCGTTGGTGTGTTTGTGGATCCGAATGAAAAAGAAATTGATACGGTACTGAGTAAAGTAAGGCTTACTTTACTCCAGTTTCATGGCAGTGAGGCGGCTGAATTTTGTAACGGCTTTGAAGTGCCATACATCAAAACATTGAGGATGTCGGATGATGCCGACCCTGAAATCTATGCACGGTCCTATCCGCAGGCATGCGCGCTTCTGTTGGATACTTATGAATCAGAAAGATACGGCGGCACAGGTTCGGTATTTCCGTGGGAACGAGCCAAGCAATGCCGTAGTAGCCCCGTGATTATTGCCGGAGGTATAGACGCGAGTAATGTTTCTGCTGCGCTTTCGAAGTCCGGGGCGTATGCAGTTGATGTTTCGAGTGGAGTGGAAACTTTACCCGGTCAGAAGGACACAAAGAAGATTCAATCACTTATTTGTGCGGTTAGAGATCATGATCAGATGCAAAAAGATAAAGACGGGACAGACTGACCATGAGCTGGTTTGAGAGGTTAATTCCACCTAAGATCAAGGTCCGAAGTGCACTAAATAAGCGCAGTGTCCCAGAGGGGTTGTGGCACAAATGTGGAGCGTGCAGTGCTGTGTTGTATGGCACTGAACTTGAAAGGACCAATCAGGTTTGTCCAAAGTGTGGGCATCATATGCGACTGAGCGCCCGTGAGCGCTTTCGGACATTATTTGACGAGGCTGAGTTCACTGAACTGGCAACGAGTCTGCAATCCACTGATCCGTTAAGGTT
>Ga0206683_10003401_pt1 | contig 10552 bp, 11 predicted proteins | sample M280m12015metaG_FD_155483 | JGI IMG/M metagenome (GOLD analysis project Ga0206683, IMG submission 155483) | Ammonia-oxidizing marine archaeal communities from Monterey Bay, California, United States - M2 80m 12015 | ecosystem: Environmental > Aquatic > Marine > Intertidal zone | place: USA...
CAAGATCGTCTCATCTAAAAGGGTTTTTAGACGAATAAGAGTTTCTACAGGGCCTGTAGCTCAGTTGGTTAGAGCAGTGGACTCATAATCCATTGGTCGGAGGTTCGAGTCCTCCCGGGCCCACCATATAAATTTTAAATGCTTTATTTTGCTAGTTTTTTATTCATATTCATTTCTATTTGGGTTGGAAATGCTGCATTAGCTCTTTTTTTAGGGATAATTCTTGCTTCTTACAAAGAAGTACCGCAAACTTTTTTTACTCAAAAATATGGATCGAAAATCCTTCAAACAGGTATAGTTTTCTTAGGGGGAAGTTTAAGCCTTGATTCTTTCTTTGAGATAAATTCTTCTTATTTTCTTTTAATTTCTTTGTACGTTATTGCGGCATTCTCTCTTGTTCTTTTGGTCGGAAGAATATTAGGAGTTTCAAAGAAACTTTCTTATTTACTAGGCTCAGGAACAGCCATTTGCGGAGGCACAGCAATTGCTGCTGTAGGGCCTGCGATTAAGGCTAAGCCTGAAGAATTTACTACAGCCATCACAATTGTTTTCTTACTAAATGCTTTAGCGGTCATCTTGTTTCCCATTGCAGGAGATTTCTTTAATCTTTCTGAAAGAGAATTTGGAGCTTGGGTTGCTTTAGCAATTCATGACACAGCTTCAGTTATTGGAGCAGCATCAATGATGGGAGACGAGGCTATTGAGGTAGCAGCAACCTTGAAAGTTACAAGAACTTTATGGATAGTTCCTTTAGTTATAGGATCTGCCTGGTTATTTAGAAATAAGTCTTCAGGATTTGGATTACCTTTATTCGTGGTTTTCTTTTTGATAGCCACAATTCTTAATTCCTTAATCAGCCCTTCAAATGATCTAACGGAAATTCTTAAACTAATAAATAAAGTATGCTTGTTAACTGGTTTGTTCTGTATAGGTACTCAAATTAATATTGACAGTCTAAAGTCAATATCTATAAAGCCTGTACTTTTAGCTGTTTCTGTTTGGTTGATCGTTATCCCAACCTCTTTTTGGTTGGTTTCGGTAATTTAAATATCTGCTTAAGATTTCTTCTCTTTCTTCGTTGATTCGTAGGCATTCTTGCTAGCCCTACCTACCGTATAATCTTTAGAAAGATCTTCTTTTGATGATTTGGGGGACAATTCTCTTACTCTTTCATATTTCCCTTCGTCATAGGCCGTCCTGAACGGTTTCATATTTCCCCATACATCTCCTACTTTGCCACTAGCCCCCATACCAAATCCCTCTATCGTTGCACCATAGACTATGGCCTGCATTCCCATTCTATGCAGTAATTTTGGGCTGGCGTTCTCAATTACATCAGGAGCAACAGAAAGTGACCAATTTTCTTGGGTTCTCATCCAGGCTTTTACATTACTCATGGTCGCAACGAAACGTCTCTCGTCTGTTTTATTAACACCTGTTCCATGTAAGAGCCTTCCATCGAAAATCATTATTGTTCCAGCCTCAGCTTCAAGGTTTATAGCTGGAGGAAGTTTTCCTATTTTTCCTCCGCTGCCTGCCTCACTCATAATTTTATGGCTTCCGGGAATGACTAGAGTTCCTCCATTCTCTTCATTTATGTCTTGAGGTATATACATCGTATTCACCAAAGCTGGTGCTTGTTCTGTGATCCAAGGCACTAAAGGACCTTGATCCATATGCATACCTTGAGGGTATTTTCCTGGGTCCGCTCCATTAGATAAGAAGCTATGGCAGATCCAACCAGGGCCTAAAGTTTCGTTTAACAATTGTTCTATGAGAGGACCTGCTTGCACAGCGTCAGGGTGTTGTTCAATGCATTTTCCAAATATTTCGCCTTTATTAATTAATGTGTGGATGTATTGACCAGTAGGAGACATGGCTTTTATTCCCGCTATTTCCTCTCCTTCAGCTTGCTCTAGAATTCTGGTTATAAAAGCTTCCGTTTGTGTTTTGGACATAGCCTCTTCAATCAAACCGAAACCCCACTCTTTTAGATCAGATCTTAGGACATGTATATCTTTAGTAGGAACCGGCAATTCAAAATCTTTCCAGTAAGGGTGTTTTCTGGCAACCGTAGTATTCCAATAATTCTCACCCCACTCCAATGGTTTCTTTAAGTTAGGCGGAATCATCCATGGATTCTCCTTAAAGAGCGATTCATAAGGTTCTTTAGAGTTTAGGAAATCATAAAAAATAGAATCTTCCGGAGAAGAGTTTTCAGCAACGTGCTCAGGACTGAATTCAGGAACAACTTTCATAAGTAAATCTTACCAAATAATAAGAAATCATGTTTAGGATAGGATATTTTTAATAAAGTTAATCTCTTCTTCATTAAAAGCTGTTCCATCTTTTCTAAAAATATCGTGAAACCAAACTTCAGGCTCAGGAATATTATCTCCTTCTTCAATAAATTCTCCTTTTTCTTTTAAATTGTGCAGGTTCATTATTGTTTTCCATCCAAAGTGAGTTTGACTTTTCCCAGCCACCAAGCCCCAGTTATAACACCCCACGTTGTATTTTTGGAATATAGGGAGGCTAAATTGAAATGTTGTTCCAAATTCTCTAGCCATGTATTCAGTGCAGATAATTGGCCTATTAGTTTCTTTAAGCCTTTTTATAGTTGGTTCGAGTTGATCTTTTTCATATGTATGGAAAGTTATAACATCAGAATTTTCTTGATTTAATTGGATTATTTCATCGCCAACCGATCCATCCAAACAAGACGTCAAAGGCTGAGACGGGTTAATTTCTCTGGCCCATTCCCAAGTACGTTCTAATAATTTAATAGATTTTTCTCCTACTCCGAACTGCCCAGGTTCGTTGTATAAATCCCACATCAATATCCTCTTGTCTTCTGCATAGAATTCTAAGACACCTTGCACATAAGCTTTTAGATCTGATAATTCTTTTTTAGAAAGAGAGCCGTCAAATAAGTCATGAACTACTTTCATTCCTGGACTCTGCTTCCATCCAGAATTATGAACACCTTTAACAGGTTTGGGTTGTTTCCCTAGTTTAGGGTAGGCTCTATGGCAATCGTCAAACAATACTAATATAGGTTTTATTCCTTTCGAGGCACAAAAGTCTAAAACAAGGTTTAATTTAGAAGTTAAATTATTATTATTGCTCCACAACAAGTCGTGAAGATAAATTCTAAGGGAATTGAACCCTATATCTGATGCCCAAGTTATTTCTGTTTTTATAGTTTCTAAATCAAAAGTATCATCTTGGAACATTTCGAGCTGGTTAATCGCCGAACTTGGAAGAAAATTACATCCAACTATCCATTTTTGATCTTCGTACCAAGAATTAGCTTTTTCTTCTGACCACTTATTCATCAATCTTAGCGCATCTGGTCATTCCAGAAACGAATACTCCTTGCCTAGCAATTTCACAATTTTCTCTCAATTTAAATACTTCTGGATAGACAATCCAACTGCAGTCTCTGCATGCTTTAATTAACAAATTATAGTCATTATTGGCTTCTACATTAGAACTAAGGGCTAATGTCATTAATAGAATCAAACTGTTGACTTTCATATAGAGATTTTATTTTATAATTTTTAATTATACTGTTGATATATGAGTTTAATAGAGACGCATGATTTATCTATCTATTATGAAAGGTCTTCAAAACAAAACAATGGACCTCTTCTCTATATTGGTGGTACTGGCGGAGATCTGAGGAATAGGCCTAATCAGCTTGACTCACCATTAAAAGATTCTTTTGAAGTAATTTCTTACGACCAAAGAGGTCTTGGTCAGACGTCTAAGCCAAAAAATACATACACAATGAAGCAGTATGCAAATGACGCCGCAGATTTCATTGATAGGTTGGGTTTTTCGAGGTTACCGATAATGGGGGTTTCATTTGGAGGAATGGTTGCTCAAGAATTAGTTATTCGTCATCCAGATAAAGTTACTAAGTTAGTCTTGGCTTGTACTTCATCGGGAGGAGAGGGCGGGTCCTCTTATCCGCTTCATGAATTAGAAGAACTAGATCCAGAAAAAAAGTTAGAAGCCGGTATTAAAATTAATGATTTAAGAATTACTGACAAGTGGGTAAAAGAAAACCCTAAAGAATGGGGAAAGCTTAAAGAATTATCTGCCAACAGGATTCAATATAAGCCAGAGCCTTCTGGCTTTAAGAATCAGTTACTGGCAAGAAAAGATCATGACACAACTTCACGCTTAACTAAAATCAAAGTACCTGTTTTGCTGGCAGGAGGAAAATACGATGGCATTGCACCAATAAAAAATATGGAATATCTTCATAAAAACATTAAATCCAGCACTCTAAAATTTTATGAAGGAGGTCACTTGTTCCTTATACAAGACAAACTGGCATTTAAAGAAATTATTGAATGGCTAGTCAAAATAGATGAGTGAATTCTTATAAAGTAATCTAATAAGCTATAATGCAGTCCATCTTAATAAAGATGGGGGTTATTAATGAAGAAATTGCTTGCAGTTCTTTTGTTTTTTGGGGTTTCCTTCTTATCAGCTGACGACGAAGACTTTTCTTACACTTATTTTGATTTAAGTGCAGTCCAGGCAGACAATACTGGTTATGACGCAACCTTTTCGCTAGGACTTCCTTTTTCTCTTTATCTTCGTGGGTCTGTAGAAGATATTGATGCCGAAATAGAAAACGCCATTTTTGAGAAATCTTCTTCTATAGTTTCGCTTGGCACCCATGTGTCGATTGCGGATTTACTTAAGAATGTAACTAAAGATGGTTTTAAATTTAATTTTGCCAGATTTATGGATTTTTATGCTGAGCTCGGAACCGATAAATGGGAGTTAGAAAATATCGATGGAGTCTCTGAAGAAGGAACAGACGCTTATATCCAAGGTGGAATAAGAGTAGGAGATTCTGAAGGTTGGGAATTAAGTGTTTATTTAGAGAACAGGAGCCTTGCAGAGGTAGAAATTAGCCAAGAAAATGGAAAAGCAGAATACACTCTTTCTGATGATGTAAACAATACCCTCGGAATCAAATTCACAAATAATTTTCAAGAGAATATGTCTTTGAACATTAATATTGATAACGATGATGTCATTGGCTCAACAGCTTCAATAGGAATAAGATTCCGTTTATAAAAAAGGCCTCCTTAGCTCAGTTGGTAGAGCAGATGACTCTTAATCATTTGGTCGTAGGTTCGAATCCTACAGGGGGCACCATTATTTATTAGCAGAATCTTTCTCAGGTCTTCTTTTATGCCAGGCTGCTTTACCTTTTGAAGGCTTGGTCTTTCCTGAGCTCTTGAAACCTCTTCTTTGAAGCCCACCTTTACCTTTATTATTTGATCTAGGCCTAGGAGGGCTCGATCTTAAATTTTGTGTTGGTTCAAAACCCTGGATAATCTTACGCGGTATTTCCTGTTTTAGTAGCCTCTCAATATCATTCAATAATTTATGCTCATCGGCACTCACAAGAGAAATAGCTTTTCCTTCTTGGCCTGCTCTAGCAGTTCTTCCAATACGATGAACATAATCTTCCGGTACATAAGGAAGATCGAAATTAACGACTTGGGGCAATAACTTAATATCTATACCTCTGGCTGCAATATCAGTAGCTACTAGTACCTGCGTTTTAGAATCTTTAAAGTCATTTAATGCTCTTGTCCTTTGGGACTGAGATTTATTTCCGTGAAAAGCAACTGCATTTATACCTTGTTTGCTTAATTGACTTGCTAGTTTATTCGCACCATGTTTTGTTCTTGAAAAAACCAAAACTTGGAACCAGCCTTCTTCTTTTATGCAATGGGTTAGCAACTCTCTTTTTCTAGATTTATCCACTGGATAAACAACCTGCACCACTTTATCTACTGTAGAGTTATTTGAAGCAACTTGGATCCTTTTTGGAGCATTCAACAAACTATCAGCTAATGCTTGTATTTCTTTAGGGAAGGTGGCGGAGAAAAGCAGGTTTTGTTTTTTCTCCGGAAGATATTTTAATACTTTCTTTATATCTCTAATAAAACCCATATCTAACATTCGGTCGGCTTCATCCAAAACAAATACCTCTAGTTCAGAAAGATTCAAGGTTTTTTTATCTAGGTGATCTAGAAGTCTACCGGGGGTTGCTACAACAATATCAACTCCTTTTTTAAGCTTATCAATTTGAGTTCTTATGCTAACTCCGCCATATAAAGTTGAAGTTCTGAACCTTAAATTATTGCCATAACTTCTAAAACTATCCCCTACCTGAGAAGCTAATTCTCGAGTGGGAACTAGGATTAAGGCTCTAACTCTTCTCCTTTTAGACTCATCATTTTGTAATTTCTGCAATATAGGTAAAGCAAATGCTGCCGTTTTACCTGTACCTGTTTGAGCGCCTGCCATTATGTCATTACCTTCAATAATTGAAGGAATAGCTTGTAGTTGGATATCAGAAGGATTGGTATAGCCCTTTCTTTCAATGGCCTTTTTAAGCTCAGGAGAAAGACCTAAGATGTTAAATGACATGTCAATACTCTTACTAACAAATAAGATTAATATATTTACCTAATTTATGGTTTATTGGAATTGAGAGACCATTATACTCTTAATCTTTTGGTTGTAGGTCCGAATCCTACAGGGGCACCAGATTTCATAAAGCCCTGCCAAGATTTGGAGGTTTATCAGTTGGTGGTATAGTTAATCAGTGAAAGAATATAAAGGATTGATTTATGGAAATTTGTAAAAACTGTAAGCAACAAATTCTCTCCACAGATCATATCGTTAGAGATGGAGATACGTACATTCATGCTTCTTGCCCTGATAGTAAGACTCCTAGTACAAAAGAGTTAAAAGAATCATCTCAAAAAACTGATAATTCAGATAATTCAAAGCCACATTTTGTAATTAAGAGAGAGGAATCCAAAAGAGACTCTAAAGCCTCAGCTATAACCGAAATTTACCTATCTTGGAGCAATGCCTTTTGGTTGGCCTTTCAATTTATAGTTGTTTTAAATATTCTCGCGCTACCTGTAGCACTTATTTATTTTATTATTTTTGAAATTCTTAATTATTTTATGTAGGTATTAAGGTTGTTGTGGGTATCCTCCTACAAGGGTCATCAATCCATAGAAATAGAAACTTAAGTTATTAATCTTTGCTATAGTTTTATTATGAGCGTAATAAGGCATTATTCTGAAGAGGAGCAATCTATTGCAGTCAATATCCTCTTATTGGCATTTTCCAGCGATCCCTTCCAAAGATTCTTGATGCCTGACCCCTCAATTTATTTCCAAAATTCAACAATTTGGTTCAACAATACCGTAAGCCAATCAATTTCAATACAAGCGTTGTTGGGAACTGAAGATCGTTCGGGTGTTGCTGTTTGGTTTCCACCAAAGCACTTAGTTAGTTTTGAAGCAATTGAAAAAACTTATAAGGATTTTCCTGATTTTATTAATAAAGAAATATTTAAATATTTTACGGAGTTTGAAAAAAATAAACCTAAAGATGCTTGGTACTTGGAATATTTAGGAGTTGATCCTAGGAGCCACTCTTTAGGATTAGGGTCACTTATATTGAAGGATTCTTTGTCTAAGATAGATGATCTTCATCAACCAGCTTACTTAGAATCTTCTAACCCTAGAAACATGTCTCTATACGAAAGACATGGCTTTGAGACAGTGAATAAATTCCAATTTGGAGAAGGTCCCCCAATACACACGATGTTTAGAGAAGCTAGATAAAATACAATCCAATGGTTAAATGTATACAGACTTTTAATTTTTTTATTATTCTAAATCTCCTGTTTTTCTCCTCTCTTTTCAGCAGTCAAGAATTCCAATATTCAGACCCTGAAGATGAAGGATTTTCTAAAGAACGTTTAGAGAGAATTTCTCCTGTAATTCAGAAATATATTGATCAAGATCTCACCCCAGGTGTTCTAACTGCCATTATGCGTAACGGAAAGATTGTTTATCTTGAGACCCAAGGTTTTATGGATGTTAGAGAAAAGAAGCCATTACAAGCGGACGCAATCTTTAGAATTGCATCTATGACTAAGCCTATAGCCTCAGTAGCGCTTATGATTTTGTGGGAAGAAGGACATTTTCAACTTAATGATCCTGTATCTAAATTTATCCCTGCTTTTTCAGAAACAAAAGTGAGTACTACGTCTGATGCAAGTGGAAAAACAGGAGATTTAGTTGCACCTAAAAGAGCAATTACGATTAGAGATATGCTGACACATACTGCCGGTTTATCTAATAGCTACATTGGAAATAAGGATGCTTATAGAAGAGCAATGTATCAACCTAGACCTAAAAGTAATTCCGAACAGATTAATAGGTTGGCAAAATTAGCTCTCAACTATCATCCTGGAGAAGAATGGCAATATTCTGCAGCTACAAGTGTAGTAGGCTATTTAGTAGAGGTTATTTCAGGAAAGTCTCTAGATATATTTCTCGAAGAACGTATATTCAATCCATTAGATATGCCCGATACCCATTTTTATTTAGACAATACAAAAGGTGGACGGCTTACAGCGCAATATTCTCCAGGTAAAGATAATAAAATTATCCTACAAGACCCAGGATCTGAAAAAAGTAGATGGATAACTGCACCTAGATATATATTTAGTGGATCGGGTGGGCTTGTATCCACCGCAAGAGATTATTTAAGGTTTCAGCAAATGATTTTGAACAAAGGTCAATTAAACGGAGTAAGGATTCTTGCACCTAGTACTGTTTCATTAATGTTAGAGAACCACACAGGAGATTTACCCATTTGGTTAACTGGACCTGGAACAGGATTTGGTCTCGGTTATGGGGTTATTGTAGATAGAGGAAAATCTTCTAGCCCTTTATCTGAAGGTTCTGCATATTGGGGGGGAGCATATTGCACAATATCTTGGATTGATCCGGAAAAAGATCTAGTAGGCTTAATGATGACCCAAGTAAGGCCCTATACGCACATTAACATAAGAAGAGATTTTCAAGTTATGACATATCAATCAATCGTAGATTAGAAGTTAATCTTATAAGGGTACCAGTTTCCTGATGGATACAATATTTCGTGATAATATCTTCCTTGCATGCTATTAGAACAAGGACCATCTCCTACTAAGGATATTGAACAAGCCAGACTTGATTTAACTAAATACGGCTTCTGTTTAGTACCAGAAGCACTCAACTCTGAAGAAATTAAGTTAGCTAAAGAGCGTTTATTAGAACAAGCAGAAGCAGAAGAAGAGCAAGGTTTGTCGTTTAGGGATGGGGGTCCGGACCAAGAAATAAAATTGGTAGATGGAAGGGTGGATAAAGAATCTTTCAGCACTTCTAATGGAGGAGTGAATCAACGCCTCTGGATGTTGGCTAATAAAGGCCAATGTTTTAGAGATATGGTGACTCACTCTCTAGTAGATGATCTTGTTGGGCATGTACTTGGTGAAGATTTTATTTTATCAACTCATTCAGCAAATATAGCGAAACCTGGCGGTGTTCGTATGGGTCTTCATACGGATCAATGGTGGATGCCGCAACCTGTTAAGGCAGGGGAGGATTACATTAAACCTTCTGAGATCTCTAGAAGCGCTGCCTCTTCTTTTGTAGAACCTAATCTTTCTTTGGGCATTTCCCCTCCTGTAGTAGCAAATTGTATGTGGATGCTATCTGATTTTTCCTCAGCGAATGGTTCTACTGAGGTTGTTGCAGGCTCTCACTTAACTGGAGCACACCCCAATCAAGAAGATCAATCGGAATATCCTATAATCCAGCCTGAAGCAGAAGCAGGAACTTTAATGGTTTTCGATGGCAGGCTTTGGCATGGAACTGGTGCTAATACAGGAAACTCAGACAGATTAGGAGTATTAACTACTTTTTGCTCACCTCAATTTAGACAACAGGAAAATCAAACTTTAGGGCTTGATAGAGACCTTTGGAACGAATGTTCAGAAAAACTCAAAACAAGACTTGGTTTTAAAGTTTGGAATGCGTATGGAAGAATTGAAAGCTCTATGGATTATCTTATTGATATTGAGCCAGAAAGGATAAAAGAGCTAAAGCCAACTAAAAAATGAATAATCAAACAAAAGATTTGGAAGTATTAGACTACCCTCCTTTAACTGAAGACCTAGAGGAAGCAAAAGAACATCTAGATCTTTATGGAATGGCTCTAATTAAAAATGTTCTATCTACTGATGAAGTAAACCAGATGGACGAAAGACTGACTGAGCAATTTTTTGGAGAAGAAAAGCACCAGGTTGGTTCGAAAGTTAGAGGGGATGAAGGGTTAGGAGTTGAATCTTCGAAAGAAGAGAAAGTTAGTAGGTTAGTCTGGAATCTAATAAATAAAGGGGATTGCTTTCTTAAGCTAATCGATCACCCCAAAATACTTCCTTTGATCCAACATATCATCGGAGAAAGGGTTTGTCTTTGTTCTATGGGCGCCCATATGAATGGAAGTGGTAATGAAAGAATGGCATTACATCAAGATCAATGGCCTTTAGTTCCTCACCCCATGGATTTTGCTTTTATGGCTAATGTCATGTATCTAATTTCAGATAATTCTCAAGAAAATGGAGGAACCAGATTGATACCTGGTTCTCATAAGT
>Ga0206683_10003403_pt1 | contig 10549 bp, 9 predicted proteins | sample M280m12015metaG_FD_155483 | JGI IMG/M metagenome (GOLD analysis project Ga0206683, IMG submission 155483) | Ammonia-oxidizing marine archaeal communities from Monterey Bay, California, United States - M2 80m 12015 | ecosystem: Environmental > Aquatic > Marine > Intertidal zone | place: USA...
TCTGCGAACTGATACCCGGGTCTATCTCCAGGTGTTGATTGAGCGCCTTGAGAATCAGCGACAAAAACCGTCTGGTCAACCAAATCCTGAACTCTTTGTCGTCATCACGACTGACCCGCAGCAGAATACGATCCTGTTCCGCATCATAACGAGCCTGGATTTGCCGTATCATTGCCATTTCCGACTGAACCCTCTTATAAACAAGTTAGCGACTGAGCTTAATCATCATCTTAAAAACACTGCTATTAAACACCGCTATCAAATAGTTTTATTGTCGCAGGACAACTGTACCCTATGCAGGCCCATATCAAAAAGAACTGCTATCGAATGATCACGGGCTGACTTAGCTTTTTATACCAACAACTTTTTATATCAACATTTTTCGATATAACTTGCTATCCTCGCGACAATGATTACTATATCGAAAAATTTTGATATAGCTATTTCATGCCCACTGATAACAACCCTTCAGTCCTGCCCTCAGAAGTTCTACTGACTTTCTGCAAGGCGGCTGCCGATAGCCTCAGATTAAATATCCTGAGATTACTCAAGAACGATTCTTTTGGCGTTCTTGAACTCTGCCGCATTCTCGATACAGCCCAATCGGGCATGAGCCATCACCTGAAAATCCTGAGCGCTGCTGAACTGCTGGAAACCAGGAAAGAAGGTACTTCGATTTTCTATCGAAGGGCAATATTATCGACCAGAGGACCGTTGGCGGACTTCAAGGAAAGCTTTTTCCATTCAATCGATCGAGTCCAGCTTGATTCAGACATTCTTATTCGCAAAACCCAGGTTTACGATGACAGAGGACGTCAGTCGCAGGAATTTTTCTCCCGCAACGCTGACAAGCTGCAAGAAAACCAGGATTTGATCGCAGCCTATTCAAATTACTCAGACTGCCTTGAAAACCTGATTGATAACGAACAGATACCCGCAGCAACCCGGGTCATGGAAATTGGCCCGGGAGGGAGCCCCCTACTGGCAAAACTGAGCAGTTCATTTCAATCTATCCTGGCAGTAGACAATTCATCGCTCATGCTTGAACAAACCCGCTGTTTTGCACGAAACCACAACCTCCACAATATTACCTATCTGGAATCCAGTATTGATGCACTCCCCACAGAAACCCGAACTGATCTGATCGTCATGAATATGGTATTGCATCATCTCCCGTCGCCAGCTGCATCACTAGAGACTGCGGGACAACTACTAAATGCTAATGGCCGACTGCTGCTGATCGATCTCTGCCCACATCATCAGGACTGGGCAAGAGCCACCTGTGGCGATCTTTGGCTGGGTTTTGAACCTCAGGACCTGGATAACTGGACCGCAAATGCCAAATTGCGTCGCGGTCAGTCTGCATTTCTGGGTTTACGAAATGGCTTCCAACTCCAACTTCGTCTATTTAACAAAGCCTAAGCGCCTGCATGTTCATCTAACGGAAATCACCCATTATCGCCTTAACAGGCTAACAACAGAGAGACTAACAATGACCGATTACAAAGTAGCTGATATCAACCTGGCCGAATTCGGTAGAGCAGAAATTGAACTTGCCGAAGCAGAAATGCCTGCGCTCATCACCCTGAGAGATAAATACCGACAGGAACAGCCCCTGGCCGGCGCTAGAATTCTTGGTTGTATACACATGACCATTCAAACGGCTGTGTTAATCGAAACTCTGGTCGAGCTGGGTGCCGATGTCAGGTGGTCATCCTGCAACATCTTCTCAACCCAAGATCATGCTGCTGCAGCCATCGCAGCCAGGGGTATCCCTGTCTATGCATGGAAAGGTGAAACCGAGGAAGAATTTTTCTGGTGTATTGAACAAACCATTTTAAAAGACGGTAAGCCTTGGCAGGCCAACATGATTCTTGATGATGGCGGTGACCTCACCGAAATGGTTCACGGTCGTTTCCCTGAAATGCTCGACAAAATACATGGCATCACCGAAGAAACAACTACCGGAGTTCATCGCCTGCAAGAGATGCTGGATAACGGTGAACTGAAAGTCCCAGCTATTAATGTCAACGATTCAGTGACTAAATCCAAGAACGATAACAAGTATGGTTGTCGGCACAGCCTCAATGATGCCATCAAGCGAGCAACCGATATGCTCATGGCCGGCAAGAAGGCACTGGTTATTGGTTACGGTGATGTCGGCAAGGGGTCAGCACAAAGCCTACGCCAGGAAGGCATGGTTGTCAGAGTTGTAGAAGTGGATCCGATCTGCGCCATGCAGGCCTGTATGGACGGGTATGAAGTGGTGTCACCCTACACGGGAGGAAAAAATACCGGCAGCGCCGAAGATATTGATCTGCGCCTCATGAATAACACTGACCTCATTGTTACCTGTACTGGAAATGTGAATGTCTGCGATCAGAACCTGCTCAGAACAGTAGCCAGCAATGCTGTCATTTGCAATATCGGCCATTTTGATACTGAAATAGATACTCAATTCATGCGAGACAACTGGCGCTGGCAGGAAGTGAAGCCCCAGGTACACAAAATTTTTCGCAGTGCTGAACCTGACGACTACATTATCTTGTTGTCTGAAGGCCGCCTGGTCAATCTGGGTAACGCCACCGGTCACCCGTCACGAATCATGGACGGCTCTTTTGGTAATCAGGTTTTAGCGCAGATGCATCTATTTGCAAGAGCCTGGGCTGACCATGATCCCCAGCAACGGCAACCAATCACGCTTGAAGTCCTGCCCAAAGCGCTGGATGAAGAAGTGGCGACCTACATGGTGCAGGGATTCGGTGGAACCATTACCCGATTAACCCAGGCTCAGGCTAAATACATTAATGTTCCAGAGGATGGCCCCTTCAAGTCTGAAACGTACAAATACTGATGACCCGCACCCTCCTAGAAAAATGGGCAATAGCAGAACTGCTGTTCTGCATCACCACCAACTCTGCTTTGCTCTATTTGGATTCGGGTTACCGTGAAACCTGAACTAGAGGCATTGCTGGAATTACTGGACCTGGAGCAGGTCGAAGTCAATCTGTTCCGCGGTGTAAGTCCGACTGAAGGCTGGCAGCGAGTCTATGGTGGCCAGGTCATTGGCCAGGCGTTAGTAGCCGCATCTCGAACCGTGGACGATATTAACCGCGTCGCCCATTCCCTGCACGGCTACTTCCTCAGGCCAGGCGATACCACTATCCCAATTCTTTACAAGGTGGATCGCATCAGAGATGGCCAGAGTTTTACCACCCGGCGGGTGGTTGCCATCCAGAAAGGCCAAGCCATCTTCAGTATGTCTGCCTCCTTCCAGGTCTGCGAGACAGGGCTTGAGCATCAGGCGGCCATGCCCTGCGTGCCGGATCCGGAAACCTGCCCCAGCGAAACAGAACTTATGCAGCCCCATCTGGAGGGTATGTCAGAAGATCAGAGAGCCATTGCCAGCCGACCGAAACCACTTGAAATGCACTTTATAGATGACAGCGTCGAATTTAGTGCTGAACCGCAGGAACCCTTCCAAAGGGTCTGGATAAAAACCGTAGACAGCATGCCCTCCGACATTAGGCTCAATCAATGTCTGTTAGCCTATGCCTCTGACATGACACTGATTGATACCAGTTATCGCCCTCATGGCATCAGCTGGCACAATGACAACTTCCAGGTGGCCAGTCTTGATCATGCCATGTGGTTTCACAAACCTTTTACCATCGACGGCTGGTTGCTATATTATCAGGACAGTCCATTCTCCGGCGGAGCAAGAGGCTTTAGCCGAGGCACTTTCTACAATCAACAGGGCGAACTCATCGCCTCCTGTGCCCAGGAAGGTTTGATAAGGTTATACAAATGAAAATTCAATATATCAAGCGGACCCGAGATTACTATCGAGCCCAGGGGTTCGAGCAGGACTATTCTTGGGCTGAGAACACGGCGACACCTTTCCAGCCCCTGCTGAAACCACTGGCAGACTGTGTAGTCACTCTGGTAACAACCGCGGTAACCGAACCGGAAATACCCAAACCAAGCAGGGCCGCCAAGCGTTATCGCTTTGATGACACACCGGCAGCCTTTGACACTAGCGAGCTTTCCTGGGACAAAACAACAACACACACGCGTGACCGAGGCTCATACTTCCCCATGGAAATTCTCAGGGACATGGTTAACCAGGGAACGATCGGCGCATTAGCAGACCATTATCATTTCGTTCCCACAGAATACAGCCAGGCAAATACCTTAAACAAGGATGCTCCGGCAATCGTGAAGGCTTGTATACAGGATGAAGTCGATGTCGCCATCCTCATCCCCTTGTGACCAGTCTGTCACCAGACCATCAGTTTGACGGCCAGAACACTCGAACAAAACGGCATTAGTACTATCGTAATCGGTTCGGCATGGGACATATTAGAACGCTGTGGCACACCCCGGGTCCTTTACAACGATCTACCCCTGGGTAATCCAGTGGGCAAGCCATTCGACCTTCAGATGCAGACCAAGACAATGCAATACGCACTACAATTGCTGACCGCAGCAAGCGAACCCGCTACTATTCTTGAGTCACCTTTTCAATGGCAAAGTAGTTCCGCATGGAAGCAACATTTTATGGAAATTAAACCGGAAATGCGCGATACCCTGAGACAGATGGGAGAAGAAAATCGAAGCCAAAGAGCCCACAACAGGGCCCAGGGTTTAGTCAGAAAGTAAACGCGGGCACATTCGATATCAAAGCAAAACCCGCTTGCCTCACTCTAATCCACAGGCATTAACTCGCGCAGCGCGCTGACCGTTGCCATAACACCTGATACAACTGCAGGTTCCGGACTTATTTCAAACAGCGGCGAATGATGGGACGGTACAGCTACTCCTCCCTGTGCCTCGCGCACAAAATTTTCCTTGGGCGTGCCACCGACGCTAAAGTAAACACTGGGTATATAAGGTGCCTGGGTAAAGAATGGGAAATCTTCCCCTCCCATACCCTGCCGCTCATACTGAACCAGCATATCCTCGCCAAATTCGCGCCGCCAGCGGGAAGTGAGTTGATCAACCAGGACTTCATCGTTGGCGGTGACCGGAACTCCGCCTTTTATCTCAATATAAGGCAACCGGTCTTCGGGCAAATCAGCTGCTCGGCCGATATTCACAGCAATTCGTTCAATACCCGCCAGCAGTTTGTCCCGGGTACTTTCATTGTCTGAGCGAACCGTCAATTCCAGCCTGGCCAGTTCACCAATGACGTTCCTTTTATTGCCTGCCTTGAATACCCCCACCGTGACCACACCAGGTTCCCTGGGCGACAACTCTCGGGATACTAGAGTCTGCAAGGCCAGGACAATCTGGGAAGCAATCACGATCGGGTCCCGACCTCGATGCGGACTGGCCCCATGAGCACCGATGCCGGGCACAATAACATCAAGTGAGTCGACCGCAGAATAGGCAGCATTACGCGGCGCAAACAGTTTGCCCGCTTCAATATCTGCAGCTACATGAAAAGCCAGGGCATAATCGGGTTTGCCAAACCGTTCCCAGATGCGGTCTTCTCGCATTGCCTTGGCGCCTGAAATCTTCCATTCTTCTGCTGGCTGGGCAACCAGCATCAAGGTGCCCGACCAGGTATCTTTGCTGGCAACCATCCTGCGGGCGGTACCGATCAGAGAAGTCATATGCACATCATGTCCACAGGCATGCATCACCGGGAAAACCTTGCCCTCTGAATTTTCCTGGAACACCTTCGAAGCATAGGGCAGGCTGGCGCGTTCCTGTACCGGTAAGCCATCCATATCCGCTCTCATCATGACCAACGGACCGTCCCCGTTTCTCAGGATGGCCACCACACCCGTGGTCCCCACGCCACCGGTTACTTCGAAACCTATGGACTCGAGCTCCCGGGCAATTCTCGCCGAGGTTTTGAATTCGACAAAAGACAGTTCCGGATTTGCATGAAAATACCTGAATAGCTCCCCCAGATAATTCTCATAATCCGAACGAGCTTCATCTTCCAACTGACCTGCGTAGGCCAGACTGCAACTCAACAACAGCATGCCAAGGCAAATCCCGACGATCAATCTATTAACCATAGATTCTCTCCTTTCTTATCTCTTATCTCTTATCTCTTATCTCTTATCTCTTGTCTTCATCTTCCAGGATTGCCAGTGGCTATCGCTCTATCATTTGTCACGCCCAGCGGTGCTGCTGCCATCAGGCACTTGCCCTTTTGATAGGCGAAGATAACGCCTTGCAAGTAACGATTGACGTGTCCTGGATTCAACCCAGGTGCCATTAATCATCGTCTTAACCGGCGCCGACATTAATTCCAGAGGATCGCCATCCCAGATCACCAGATCAGCGATACCACCAGCTTCAATACTACCCAGTGAATCAAGACCCCAAATCTGAGCAGGGCTGGATGTGATTGCCTGCAAAGCGCGTTTAAAAGGCAGGCCATTTGCCACTGCCACGCCAGCAGCCTGGGTCAGTGAGCGAAATTCAGAAAATGGTGTGCTGGACATAAAGGCTATGCGCACACCTGCCGCTGACAGGATCGCCGCGTTGTCCAACCGGGCACCCAGTTTATCAAAATTATCCGGCGTGTTATCGAGGACGTTAAGCACAACAGGAACAGGCCCGGCGGCTAAATCATCTGCCAGCTTCCAGGCTTCAGTGGCACCCATCAGAACAGGCCTGATGCCTTCAAATTCAGCAAGGGCAGTTAATACCAACCTGATGTCAGCAGCCCTATCAACGTGCACTGCCAGAACCAGCTGTCCTGAAACCACCTTGGCGAGTGCCTTTAAATCCGCTTCACTTAATTTAAACGGTCGCAACTTATTGGCAGCAAAGGCTCGACGATTTTGACTATAGCGCTGGCTTTCGCGCAACCCAAACAAGGCAGAATGGAGCGCAGCTGCTCTCGATCCACCGGCAAATTTTCTGTCCCGTTCTCGTAAATAGAGATGCACTGCATTATCGGCATAAAAGACAAATTCTGCGTGACCGGAAAACTCTACCACAGAACTCTGGCCCGCATAGTTGCTGTTGCCAGGCGCGGGCACAATAACCCCACGGGTAATCCCGTCAGTCGGTGCCATTGTAATCAGTGACGAATCTGGATTTAACGCAAGTGACACCGAGAAACCGGCTCCCAGAGGAAAATCTTCTACCTGATTGTCACTGCTGATACCTAAACCTGGCACATCCACCAGGCCGATCGACGTCGCTGAGTCAATAAGGCCTGGCGTCACCCAACGACCGTCAGCATCAATGACTTCCAGCGTCTGGTACACATCATCGGCAAACAACAATGCTTTCTGCACGGCTTCAAATCTATCGCCCTGCACCAGAATATCAACCAGCATCTCATTGTCCAGGCCATGCTGGGCCAGCTTTGCATTCTTGATCAGCACAGGGGAGCCATGACCATAACCTGCAACCAGACAGAGCAGTATCATTAATCGTTTCATGATTGTGCATCCTGCATTCGTAAACCTAGTTCAAAATCACTCACGGGTTTCAGACCTTTATCGATATCCAATCGAAGCACACCATCTATAAAAACCTTCTCCGCCCGCGCATAAACACTGAACGGGTCATGGCTCCAGATCACCAGATCAGCCATCTTGCCACTGTGCAAAGTACCCGTTTTATGATCAATACCCAGGGCCTTCGCAGCATTGCCGGTGATCCAGGTCATGGCCTCTGCTCGTGATATGGCCAATCCCAGTCGTAGACCCGCTGCCAGCGCTTTAGCGGCCTCCTGGTTCAAACGCTGAATCCCGATAGCGGAATCCGAATGCACGATCGCACAGGCACCGGCACTATGGACCAGGGGAATGTTTTCCTGAATACCATCAAAGGATTCCAGCTTAAACTGCCACCAATCAGCCCACATGGCAGAGCAGATATTATTTTCAGCTAACAGATCCGGAATTTTGTAGGCCTCAACTGCATGATGGAATGCGGTGACCTGGTAACCGAATTCCTTTGAAAGATCAATTATCTGGGCCATTTCATCGGCCCGATAACAATGATTGTGAACCAGAATGTCACCCTCCAGAACACCCACCAAGGTTTCCATTTTCAGGTTTCGCTTGGGCGGACTGGGCTCCTTTTTATAGTCTCTCTTTACATCCTCTGTGGATTCTCCAAAGGCTGTCTTCTCATCCTCAAATCTGCCTAAATCTCGGTCATAGAGCACCCAACTTTGCTGGTATTCAAGCGCATCAATCCAGGCTTCGCGGTAGCCAGCAAAATTACCCATCCTGGTCGAAGGCGCTGACCCTTTCCTGCCATAGACTCTCTTCGGATTTTCTCCACAGGCCATTTTTAAACCGTACGGCGCACCTGGAAATTTCATCCCCTGGACCGTTCTCGACCAGACATTTTTGACCGTGACACTTCTGCCACCAAATAAATTAGCTGATCCCGGCAATACCTGCAGGGTGGTTACACCGCCTGCAAGCGCTAATGGAAACTGGGGGTCCTGTGGCCAAACACTGTGCTCTGCCCAGACTTCGGAAGTCACAGGCGAAGTCGCCTCGTTTCCATCACTGCTTCCCCTGTAACTTGGCGATGGATAATTCCCTAAATGGCTATGTACGTCGATGATACCGGGTGTCACCCACTTACCCTCGGCATCAATAACCCATGTGCTTTCAATACCGACTGGGCTGCCTGCGCCAACGGCCACGATTTGACCCTGTCTGACATGAACAAAGCCCTTTCCAATTTCACTACCATCACCCACATACAGACTGGCGTTGATAATCAATAAATCAGGCACCTCTGGCGCCTGGTAGGTAGACGGATAGACGTCCCTTGCCTGGGCAGTGAAAATGCAGCCCGCAAGGGCTAGAGTGATGAGTAGCTTAACCATCTGTTTAACCCCTCTCTGCTGTCTGTAATTAACGCTACCATATGCTTTTGCCCTCGTCTGCTCTATCGAAACTGAATATTCTCGACTTAAGCAGTCTGATTTCCACTTAAATACCCTCATCATTAAGTATTATTCAACTCAATAGAAAGCAATGATAAATACATTGATCCTGTACAAGCCCCAGATTGCTTTACATAATGGCTTGCGCTTGCCACTAGACCAGCGGCCAGTAACGATCATTAAAAGGAATTGCGGGTGACCATTGAAAACGACGAGAAGCTGGAAAGTATCGAAAAAATTCGACTCGGGCTGGAAGGACTAAACTACATTTCAAATACCCAGATCGCTACTGCGGTATTTCTGGCCTATCATCTGGACAAACCGATTCTAATTGAAGGCCCGCCAGGCGTCGGTAAAACAGAACTGGCAAAATCGGTTGCAGCAATGCTTGATCTCGAATGTATCCGTCTGCAGTGTTATGAGGGGCTAGACGAATCCAAGGCTATTTACGAATGGAAGTACGGTAAGCAGTTACTTTATACGCAGGTTCTCAAGGAGACCCTAAGCGAGATCCTGGAAGGGGCGAGAGGGTTGAGTGAGTCGGTTACAAAACTCCACGAATTTGGCGACATCTTTTTTTCCGAACAATTTCTCGAACCTCGACCGCTACTCAAAGCGATCAAGGAAACCGGAGGCTGCGTTCTGCTGATTGATGAAGTAGACAAGTCTGATCACGAATTTGAATCCCTGCTGCTTGAACTGCTATCCGACTACCAGATATCCATTCCTGAAATCGGCACGGTACGAGCTAATCCGGATAGAAAGCCGCTGGTATTCCTAACCAGCAACAATACCCGGGAGATCAGTGATGCGCTGAAGAGGCGCTGCTTGCACCTGTATATCCCATTTCCAGATGCAGACCTTGAAGGACAGATAGTTCATGCCAGGGTTCCAGAGATTCCTGCTAACCTGAGAAAGCAATTAGTTTCGTTTATCCAGGAACTACGTGAAATGGATCTTAAAAAAGTCCCCGCCATCAGTGAAACCATAGACTGGGCAAAGACATTGATTCTTCTACATACCGAATCCCTTGATGCTGATCTGGTTCGTCAAACACTCAATGTCATTCTGAAATTTCAGGAAGATATTGAAACCGTGCAAGCCGAAGTGCAGATGCTGACCAATAAGGCCACCAAGGAAGCTTAATGGAAACCACTCTGGTTGATTTTGTTAAGGTTCTGCGGACAGCTGAAATCCAGGTGTCACCAGCGGAAACCCTGGACGCGATGGAGGCGCTGGAACTGGTTGGTTACCGGAACCGGACCCTGCTTAAAAACTCGCTGTCCATGATTCTTTCTAAAACACCAGAAGAAAAAGAACTCTTCGAGACAAGTTTTGAAAAGTTTTTTACCTTTGAAAACATCTCAGACCAACCCTGGGCAGAGGATGGCGATCACCAGGACGACAATACCGATTTCGATGACTCAAGCCCGGGTAATCCAGGTAACGGCCAACCCGGCGGTAAAGGTTCAGGCCAGGGAGGCGGGCAAGGCTCTGGAGAAATTGAGGCAGAAGATGAAGATGGTGACGAGACAACAGAGCTTACGCCTTCATCTCCGCTGGGTCAGTTACTCATGTCGGGCAATCGAACAGAACTGATGGTATCCCTGTCTGAGGCCGGGCGCAGGGTTGAGGTCAATCAAATCGTTGTTTTCACTCAAA
>Ga0206683_10003407_pt1 | contig 10545 bp, 8 predicted proteins | sample M280m12015metaG_FD_155483 | JGI IMG/M metagenome (GOLD analysis project Ga0206683, IMG submission 155483) | Ammonia-oxidizing marine archaeal communities from Monterey Bay, California, United States - M2 80m 12015 | ecosystem: Environmental > Aquatic > Marine > Intertidal zone | place: USA...
CAAGATCGGCAATCGCAGAAACCCAAGAATGCAGTGCAACATCCATCACCAGATACTTAGGCTGCGACTACTCCTACCATTTACGCTATCGCTTCATAGGGTGCTGGCTTGTGAGTAATGCTTATTCATAACCAATGGGAATCGAACCGTCTTCTGGAATCACTGCCCTGAGACCCTGGTAGATGTTATCAGTCCAGCGAACATGTCCAATTGCATTGCTATAGCCACCATCTACGGGCATGGTAGTGCCGGTCATGTAGCTACTGGCATCAGAGGCCAACAGTAATAGTGGCCCTGCTAATTCTTCCAGCTCACCGATGCGGCCCATGGGGGTTGCGCCCTCGACATATTCGGTATAACCATCTACCTCCCAGTAGGGGCCTGTCATTTCACTTGGGAAATAAGCGGGTGCAATCGCATTAACTCGGACTTTCCTGTCCGCCCAACTACAGGCAAGATTACGTGTTAAGTTGATCACGCCCGCTTTCGAGGTCTGGTAGGCTGCTGGATTATCACAGCTTCCGCCAATCCCCAGAACAGAGGTAATATTGATAATGGACCCACCACCGCCATCCTCGAGCATTCTCTGACCCGCTTCCCTGCAGCAATACCAGACGCCCAGCAGGTTGGTTTTAAGGGTCGCCTCGAATACTTCATGAGGAAGTTTTTCCGGCACAAATCCCCCATCAGCGACAATACCGGCATTATTAACCACTACATCCAACCGGCCACATTCTGACCACGCCTGGCCCATTACTGCAGCTACACTGGACGAATCATCGACATCACAAGCCATTGCGATGGCTGCACCGCCCGCGTCATTAATCTCCTGAGCCAGAGCATCCAGCCTGTCTTCACGTCGCGCTGTGAGAACAACCCTGGCGCCTGCATCAGCCAACACACGGGCAAAAAAAGCACCCAGCCCTGACGAAGCTCCCGTAACTAGGGCGGTTTTACCCTGCATTCCAAATAATTCATCCATATTTGCCATGTGGCCAGTTCCTATTTTTATATCTGGGATAATCAGGTTATCACTTTTTCAACATTCGACAATAGGCTACCCCGGCACCAGAGCGGGCTTACCCTGCATTCCAAATAATTCATTGGTATTTGCAATCTGGCCAGTTGCTGCCGGCCATGCTGATTCATGATCAGTACCTACCTAGCGCTTTTTCTTTTTCCCTCGGCTAGTGTGCCGAGATGATTTCGAATTTGATCCAGCTTTTTCTCTGGCTGCCTTGAAGGCACCTTTCATATTCTTCAGCTTCTCATCTTTTCTGCCAAAAACATGCGGTTGCTTGGCCTGGTCAAAATCGATGATTTTCTCGTCACTCATAGCAATACCTTAAAATCTTGCGTCAATGCAGCCAATAGAATCTGAACTCATTGTCATCTAATACGCCGATAATTGCACTCCCTGCTTACTTAGAATCTCCTCCTTCAGGACTTATTCATGCAGTCGCCTAGCCAGGCTATGCCTGCGGTGAGAATCAATCCTGTCCAGCCCGGGTAAGTAGTGGTCGAACAGTTCAGGCAAGATCATAAGCCGGGTAATCCAATAGCCTTATTGGGAAATCTACTGCAAACTTGTAAAGCGAATTAATTCTTCATATTCTGCATGTCACTCGCACACAAGGATGTGCATGCTATCGGAGTAAGCCCGTGTCATTTATGGAAGCTATCATTCTGGGCGTCATTCAGGGCTTGACCGAATTTCTACCCATCAGCAGCAGTGGTCACCTTGAACTTGGAAAAGCCTTACTGGGTGATACCAGCCTGCCACAGGACAGTATGATGTTTACCATCGTACTCCACCTTGCCACTGCGCTGAGTACGCTGGTTATTTTCAGAGCGGAAGTCAGCCAAGTTATCAGAGGAATTTTCCGATTCAGTAATAACGCTGAACTGCAGTTCACGATAAAGATCGTGATCAGTATGGTCCCTGCCGCTGCTGTCGGATTTCTGTTCAGCCAGGAGATAGAGAGGCTGTTCGACCGACAGATTATACTGGTTGGCGCTATGCTCTGGTTAACCGGGGGACTACTATTTGTGGCGGACAGAGCCAAACGGACCGATAAAGAGGTCAGTTTCAGTCATGCCATTGTTGTCGGTATTGCCCAGGCCATCGCTATCCTGCCCGGCATTTCCCGCTCAGGCGCCACCATTGCAACTGCTGTACTACTCGGGATCGATCGCAGCAAAGCTGCCAGCTTCTCTTTCCTGATGGTGGTACCCCTGATTCTGGGTAAAGTGGCTAAAGATATCCTTGACGGCGGCATCAACCTCTATGACGAAAATTTAGGCGTTCTCGGCACAGGATTCCTAGCAGCCTTTGTCACTGGTCTGTTCGCCTGCCAGTGGATGATCAAACTGGTACGCAATGCTGAGCTCCGCTATTTCTCCTATTACTGCTTTATTGTAGGCTCTCTAGCCATAGGCTATGCCGTAAACACTCTCTAAGCTGGCCAGCAACTAAACCGGTGCCTGGAAAAGACTTAACAATACTTGTTCCCGGCGAGAAAACACCCTTTCCTTTACCGGCCAGCTATAGCCACGACTGTCGTCTACAGAGTCTATAGACGCAAACCGACTCAACTTGCTGCGCAGCAAGTTGCACGATCTGGTAATCCCATGTTTACTAAGCTTCTATTCAACTTACACCAACAGGAGTCTTTCATGCGCGCAACAGCCACAATCTATGCCATCATTCCATGCCTGCTGCTTTCTATAGCAGCATCCGCAGAACCTCTAGCAGGACTCGAAAACGCCTTGCAAAACGATGCCCGCGCTACGGCAGACAAAGCACGTGATGCGGGTCGAAAGCCAGCAGCAGTCCTGGCCTTTCTGGGAATATCAGAAGGTATGTCCGTAATCGATATATGGGCTGCGGGCGGCTACTACACTGAAGTTCTATCCCTCGCAGTTGGGACCACTGGCAAGGTCTATGCGCAGAACCCAAAACGAATACTTGAATTTCGAGACGGTGCTAACGACAAGGCGCTAAGCAAAAGACTCGACCATAATCGTCTTGTTAATGTCATCCGCATCGATAAAGCATTCCCAGATCTGGGACTCTTGCCTGCGAGCGTCGATGCTGCAATCACCGCGCTCAATTTTCATGATGTCTATAATGCCGGCGGTAGGGAGAAAACCATTGCTTTTGCTGAATCAATCTTCACCTTACTCAAACCAGGGGGCGTACTCGGTGTTATTGATCATGAGGGCAGTGCCGACCAGGACAACAGTGCCCTGCACAGGATGCAGAGTCGACAAGCATTTACGACGCTTGAGGCAGCCGGATTTGAGATTGGTGGTACCTCCGAGATGTTGCGTAATCCCAAGGATGGATTGCATCAGAGGGTATTCGCACCCGATGTACGGGGAAAAACCAGCCGCTTTGTAATCAAGGCTGTAAAACCAGCCAATTAGATTGCCACTAATATCAACAATGCAAGTAAGCAGTCAGTTAAAACGCTCGGGATGCAACCAAGGCCAGTATACTGGCCTTGGCTTACTCTCCAGGGAAAGGTTTGTTTCAATTAATTAATCAGCAGCCGGAAAGAACCGGCAGTTTCGTCCAAAGCATTCAATCTCTGATCAAAAAACCCTAATGATATCTAGCTCGTTCACATTAGGATATATAGCTACGCAAGTTTTCCTAATTCTTGATAGCGCGTAATAAAGTGCCCTGCCACTATCGTGGCTGACCTTTCAGATTTTCTACATAGAGCACTGTTAATGATCCCTATACTGTTACACAGTTTCTGCTTAGTGAATAACCCGCTATAAGAGTCAGTTTCGGTTTGAGCCAAAATTACAAAAAAGAATCTAGCTGCAAATTGGATCAATAGGACCTCCACTAGTGTACATAAAGTCATAAATAGCCTTGAGGCTCTCGCCAAGGAGATTGGCACAGATACTGGCCTGGGCCTTTTCATGGTTCAAATCCTTGCCACAGAGTCTGCCGGTTATATACAGATATCCAGAGAACCAGGCAAGGATCCAACATGATGCTCTACACCTAAAACGTGCACCGGATTTGCCACCATGCCGGAACATGAAACTCAGCCGTAACGGTCATAGAACACCTTTAATTCGACTACGATGAGCAAGGGACCGAATACCAGCTTTTAATTGAGAGCCTCATTGCGCAACTAAGTTTCGGCCATTGAACTGAAGAATCTTAGCGAACATAGGAACTCCTCTGTGCATAACCAGCAGAGCTAATCGGCCCCCATTTTCACTCGTGCAATAGAGGCGAGGATTCTGATGGAAATACTCCCTGCCTAGATAAGGCACGGGAATTTGCAGAACAACAAAATACTGATCTGGTTGCTGTTGCTAGCCAGCAGTAATCGCCGATCTTGTGATGTACCGGCAAGAATATTCAGGAATCTGGTTGAACCTGCAGGCAACGTATCAATACCATGAAAAACACCCCGGCCAGACCATCATGACAATCTAACGGGTGAGACCAAAAAATATTGACTGTATAGGTTGGCCCGCGATTACCAGCGTCCGTTACCTATCTGCATGTCCTGCCGTGCCAGCTTAATCGGAAATCGATTTCGAATGGCAGCATCGGTTCGCGGATCAATAGTTACCGGATAATGGGTCGATAGCGTTTGCTGTACGCTATCATGCGCTCGCTGCATGATATCGAGGCTGCCTTCCTGTTCCCAGGTGCCGGCAGCAGAACGATCAGCAAGTTCCGGGTAGAGATAATCGGTTTCCATTAATTCGAGCGTTTGCGAGTGACCGAGGTAATGCCCGGGGCCCAATGCAACCTCGCGCATAACGTCTAGCGATAGGGTTTCGTCATTGACCTCAATACCAGCGACTACCCGCTGGGCCATACCAAGCATATCGTTATCAATCATCAGACTCTCAAAGCTACAGCCCATCAAACTACCCAGCATGCCGGCAGATTCGAGAATACGGTTGGCACCCGCAAGGCCGGCGCTAACCGCGGTAATGCCTTTTTCGAAACCCGCCTGCGCATCGGGCAGCTTGGAGTCAGTCATACTGGCAGCGACGCTGGTGGGTAAATCGTAAAATCGTCCCAGTTGCGCACAAGCCGACATTGCCAGTGCTTCCTCGCCACTGCCACCGCTGAACGCGCCGGTGCGCAGGTCTGAAATAAACGGCCAGATTGCAAAGGTCATCGGGCAGCCCGGATTGATAATGTTGACGATCGCCAGGCATGCAAGTCCCTCAGCGGTAACCTGCGCCAGCGAACCAGCCAATGCCGCTGGCGATGTGGCACCCGCTTGCGGTGCAATTGCAATGTCATTGATCAGACCCAGTTTGCTGGTTTCGACCAGCAGATCGAGGTTGTCCTCACCGAAACGCAAAGGCGAGACGATGGGGCAACCACCAAACGACAGGAACGGTTTTTCTGCAAAACGTCCCTCTCCACCGAGCACCATATCGAACATCTGAATTGCAGGGCGCACGTTGTGCGCGTCGCTAAAAGCCATTTCGCAGGGTTTCTGCGTGGCGGCGCAAAGCGCATAAGCAACATTCAAGTCATGCTCATACGGATCCTTCAGCTCGGTCGGGATTACCATCTGGCCAAATTGGTGAATGTGATCGAGCCTGTCGGTGAGGCGCCCGAGATCGTATAGATCCACTAACGTCGATGGGCGAAACCGGCGCTCGTCAGCTTTATATATGGTCACGGCTTCGCCACTAGTGGCATAGTTGACGTGATAGCCACCTACCAGCACGTCGGCGTGCGTAGGGCTACGGCTGTAAATGGTGTACTCGCGCGCCGCGCCAGCAATGACGTCCTCAATCAGAGTTTTAGGAAAACACAGGCGCCCATTTTTATCGATGTGACAACCGGCGGCGGTGGCATACTCGACCACCTCGGCAGTAGGCTCACCAATACCGATGGTTGCCAGCACTTCCAGCGCGGCCTGATGAATTTTTTCCAGATCGGCCTGCTGCAACGGCTTGTAGGCACCACCGATCAGGCCAGCATGCACCGGGCTCTTACTGGCTGCATCCTCGCGCATTCTGAGGCGTGCAGCGCGAGCACCCTCGTGACGCCGGCGCGATCTATCGACCATGTTGATTTCTCTGCAAACTAAATTGAATGTTTATTAAAATTGATGTGGGGACTCTACTGTGTCACTAGAATGCGGTCAAGGCGCTTGAATAAACCCTCACTTTTCCGTGAAAGGCGAGGCAAAAATCATCTTAGAAATCCGAACTGCGCGCATTCCGATAGCGTGGCGATCTTCAGGTAAGTGATTTTAGTGAGCAAATCTAGAATTTTGGTTGCTAATCCGTTGCGGCGCGTGCCGCTTCGCGACCGGAACTGCAGGCTCCATGTACGCTCGCATAGTAATTTCTTGATGTCGCCTCACCGGCAAAGAAAAGCCTATTACCGATAGGACATGCAAGCAGCGGGCGTTGATCTGCTGCACCAGGACGTGCACAGCTATAAGCGCCTCTTATGCAGTTGTCACCATCCCAGGCTGAAACAATTTGCTGCACTGGATCCAGCACTGCCTGGCGACCCGCCACACGCCGAAGTTTTTCCAGGATAAAGGCGACCGTCGCCTTCTGTCCGGACTTCTCCATCCAAGCGGCTGTCCGTCCACCGACTGCAATTTCGACATAATTTCGGCCGAACGGCCTGTTCCTAAAATGGATTGGCCCGTCTCCGGACGTATCAACAGTGAACTCACTGGGAAGATCGTGCAAGACAGGTTCAGCAAACATCAATGCGACTCGAGTGCAACTTCCCAATGGCAATCCGTCAATAGCCTCAAGTTTCCAATCAGGTAGATTCGGTACGAACTCAATTTGGCGGGAGGACAAAACCCCGGTAGATACCGTCAGGATAACCTTCTCGGCCTTAATCAGGCCTTTTGTGGTGTCCAGCGCAATCTGCGATTTAGAACAGTCAATCCTGCGAACGGCTGAATTCAGGGAAACGGGTACGTCCTCACCATACAGGGCTAAAAGATCGCCCAGCCCGCCAGCCACTGCCAGATCGCTTTCCTTCCGCACATAATTCAACGTGTCCAGCACCGACGCTTGATCGACGTCGCGGGTAAAATCCTGCGCGTAAAACATGCGGAAATAAGGTGCCCAACGGTTGTCGTTATCAATCAAGTCGAGAACTGAAGTATCCAGGCCCCCATCGCGCATCCTCGCCAGAGCGTCAAACTGCTTGTCCCAGTAAGCACCGAATTCTCGATCGGCTCCCTCGGCCAACCATGCGTCGTCCTCATAGTATCGGGCCGCTGTGTAGTGCCGGTCTGCTTCGACCAATCGCATGAGCTGGCGCTCGGCAAGCGGCATTAGCGGATTTACCGATGGTGCCATGATCCAATGTGCACCCAGATCAAATGGCATGCCAGGAATCAGCTCTTCGGTATAGGCGCGACCACCGATTCGATGTGAGGCCTCAAGCAACAGGAAGTCGTGTTCGAGCCGCTGCAATTCTTTTGCTGCAGCCAGACCTGCAGCGCCGGCTCCAACGATTACTATGTCCGTACAGGTCATTGCCTGGTAACCAAATTAATTCTACCAAAATTAATAAAATGCAAAACAGGGTCTAGTGCTGCCATATGGGCTGACGTCACACGCTATGCGACAAGCAATCCGCTGCAATAATGGGATCAGAAAAAATATCCATTTACCCTCACCGCGAAATCTCAACGGTCAAAGCATATACATTTAACGAGCCATCTTGTACTTCATCATAGGTGACATAAATCACATCGTCCCTAAGATGAAAGTGGGCACGATTAGCAGTCGTTGATTCCACCAGAACTTCTGTATGTGTATTCTCAAAAGACTCAGCATCATATACACCCAACTCAATCTTGCCAGCATCAGCATGAAGTCCACTTTTGAATGTGTATCCGACAAAAAGTTGATTCTCTAGTTCATCATAAGCAAAACCGGTAGACATCCATAACCCTTCCTCATCTGCATCATGGGTGTAGGTGGTGCTATCCACCAGAGTAATAGGGTCTATATCCACTGCTTGCCAAGAGCTGTCGAATCGAATCAACACCAGATCCTTTTGGGTAGGAACTTGAGGATTAGCAACGCTACCTGAGGGAGCAACGATTCCCATGATGCCATCGATTAGACCAATGGATGCAGTGTTGGAATGTCTAAAGGGATTGGCGACAATATCGTCACCATAAGGAAGTAGTTCTGTTGTATAACGTTTGAGGCGATGACCACTTACTTCATTGTTATTCTTATCAGAGGGTCGAAATTCTCCAATCACCAGATAATAACCATCAGTAGTAAGCAGCATGTCATTGGTGCTGGTTTTGGTACTGTCCTCGGTGACGGTCACTGTAGACCCAACTTGAGAAAAGTTGGTATCAAACTTCGCCAAGAAAAGATCTGCGTCACCAACCGTGGAGTATGTTACGTAGTGCACACCTTGGAAAAAGAGATGTTTGTGGTCGGTGATATCCCCACGACTTGTAATTTGAGTGGTTTCACCCAGCGCACTAAAGTCATCCCCATAAGCCCGAAGAAACAAGTCACCTCTCTGTGCGAAACTTACAACCAGTTGTGTTTCATCATATACAATACCAGGAAAGACTGCATTGGACTCTAAGAGCAGGGCAGTTCCTATAGTGAATGTGAGCTGCCCACTAACGTTCAGCTGCTCAATGAACGCCGAAACTGCATCGGCCGTAGTTCTTTCAGCACCATTACCGATCGCTCCTGAAATGAGAGAATCACCTGAAAAGCCAAACAAGCTTCGAATTAACAGTAAGCCATCAGTCAACGCCTTGGCCTCGCCATCACCATCGATATCAAGCTCCGCCTCAGCACTATTTAAATAGGCCGTAATATCATCGGCGCTGGTACGTTGAGCCACTCCGCTAATGGCGCCGGATGTTAATGAATCCCCACTAAAGCCGAACAAGTGCCTGATCACTAAAAGGCCGTCTGTGAGCGCTTTAGTCTTACCATCATCATCAATATCCAGGTCGAAACCAGCGTATCCAAATGAATTGGTGGTAAGGAATAAAGTAAACAATAATATTTGGATCCGTCTACGTATCATGGTGCACCGCATTGTGCGTCGCCAGTCCATACGATACCACCTAGCCCTTCTTATTAAGAAACACTTCTGCTAATTTAAGCTAAAGTAGAGGATTGCCGTTAGAAGCATGTCAAACACCAGAGAGAGAAAACAAATAGAACCCTGATAGGAAGAATATACAAACTTTCACTTTCAGGAAAAAATCTGAGGGGTTTCTGAGAGACAAGCTTGGCTAACAAATTGCAATAAAAAGCAAACCAGCGTTAGTTTACCTAACACCTAGGTATGTGTGAGCTTCATCCTGAGGAATTTCTTTACAAAAGTAATAAACACCACTTTAACGGTAGGTGTAAGAAAGATTTTTGTGTGTCTTCAGTTTTGTCTACTCCAAATGGCCAGTTTCGGAAAATTCCTCGACTTTTCAATGCAGTAAACAGTTTTAACAGTTGAATTTGGTGCAGGAAAGATTCAACTATCCCGTCCTAAGGCACCACTTAAGCCTTGAAAGCCTATTTTTATTGAGTTTAATTAAACTCCGTTCACTGTCAAAGGCATCTTTTTGTCTACTGTTTTGTCTACTGTGACTGTTAAAAGCTTTTAAATCCGGGCAAAGTTTTAAGGGCTTCAAAAGGGGGGATGAGCAGGAAGCCGTAGACCTGCTTGACACCCTACCTACCGGTAGGTATGTTCGTTCTACGGTAACTGCATATTGAGTAAATTTATGAATAATCGCACCATAGTTGCAGCCATGCTCATCACAGTTTTGTATCCCTTGCAAAGCGCTTATGCGACGAACACTGAAAAAGTCATAGACGTCCAAAACGATGAGATCGATGTGACTTTATTTCGCGGCGCGGCTAACAATTCTTATTTCCCAGTGTATTTCAAAGCGCTCCCTGAGGAAGGTGCTGAAAAGGTGGAAATGGAGATTCATGCCGTTGATCTCCGGCCTGAGCGTGACGTTACCCTACACGTCGAAATCTACAACCCCAATGGCACTATTCCGCTGATTGTGACCCCTGGCGGTAACGGCGACACCAATGGCTTTGGCGGTTTTGCGCGAAATGTGGCAGCGGCGGCACCCGAGCTAAAAGTCATCATTTATGATCGGCGTAATTTAGGCCAGTCGGAAGTCACGTTCGGGGGCGAGCCGCAAATGGTTGAAGAAGGCGAAGATTTACACGTTCTGATAGAACGTCTTGGTGTAGCCCCAACCTCGCTTTTTGGCATGTCTTCTGGTGCTCGCTCTAACATGATTTTGGCTTCACGCTATCCGGAGGACATTGCCGCACTCGTCATTGCCCCGCTCACAGGCGGCCCTTACGCAGCGGCGCGTTTATCAGAAGATTATTTTTTTAAATATCTGCCGGAGAAGAAGCTGAGAACCAGGAAGCACATCAGCGGTTTACCTCTAACCACGATGCAAGCCGTGGCAGAAACAGCGCTTTGGAGCGCCTACCTGGCTCGTAACACAGCAGAGAAACGGGCACGTTTCCTCAATGCCAACA
>Ga0206683_10003411_pt1 | contig 10538 bp, 6 predicted proteins | sample M280m12015metaG_FD_155483 | JGI IMG/M metagenome (GOLD analysis project Ga0206683, IMG submission 155483) | Ammonia-oxidizing marine archaeal communities from Monterey Bay, California, United States - M2 80m 12015 | ecosystem: Environmental > Aquatic > Marine > Intertidal zone | place: USA...
TAATGCATATAAAGTCTATGATAATTGAAGCGTATACCAGTGAATAAACTCCATAGTGTTTCCGGTTGTGCATAATTGTCTTTATCATCTTCACCTAATACTAAATCCTTTCTAAATGCGGCTTCTACTTTTTGATTGTTATACTCTAAGCCTGGTAGATACCATCCTACAAACCACGAAATTAAAATTCCGCCTATTGATACAACTAACGCTGTCCATACTAATGATCCTGGAATATCACTGAACCATGGAATTGTAACTGCATCACTTAACGCCCATAGTACAGGAATAAAAGCAACTAGTGTCATTATAGCTCTTACTACTTGTAATCCTAATGATTCAACTATACGAGCAAATCTATTACAGTCTTCTTGTATACGTTGACTAGCACCTTCTATTTCACTTTTAACATTACGCCATCTAGGAATATAATCAAATGTAATTGCTTCACGCCAACGTAATCCATAAATGCGAGTGAACCATCCCGTTGCAACTGCCAATATAACGTAAGGAAATGCCAGTACAGCGAAAGATGGTTCACCCTCAAGACCGTTTGTTACATAAGAAAGACTTATAAGTTTATCGTAAAATAATGCTGTACCTACTTCAGCTTTATCTTTGTATTCGCCTGCTGTTTGTAATAAATTGTAGAATCCACCGTACCATGTGTTAATGGCTACAGTTATTTGTACTTGGATCCATAATGATAAAGTTAATATTGCGCCGCCGCCCCAAGCCCACAAAGCCCATTTACGACTTTTGTAGAAAGCGGCGATCATAATCTATAACGTCTTAAACGCTACGCTGTTGTTTAGTTGAAGGTCCAACAATATAAGGATAAACAGGTTGTAAACTGGAATCAACTGTCATGTAATATGCATACGTTCCATTTGGATAGTCCGGAGTTTTATTATAACGTCCGTTGTACTGATCTAAATGTCCCGTACCTACTTGATATTCATGATCATTAATAAATGTACCAGCGGCTTTTTCACCCCAAGTGTAGCCACGCCCTGTTGGTTCTGTAGTGTAATATTGAAATGAAGATGTCATTCTAGTAACAGCCGTTCCTAATTCTGCATTAGGATCTGTATAAGAATAAGGTCCGTAAATAGGATATCCGTCGAAACAATAACCTATAATTTTACTATGACCGTCTGTGTGTCTAAAATTATCTCCACTATAATTTGATCCTGTGTAATATGATGGTGTAGGTGTCGAAGCACTTAACATTGCCGAACTCCAAGATGCTGTTGATTCTGCTGTACCTGTTGGTAAAAACAAAAACATAGCAGACATATAATGATATTGTCCGTTGGTTTCTGGCCATCCGCCTGCATCGTCACCTCCGAAATTTGATCTAAATGCTACTGCATTATATTCAAATCCGTCACCTGGTTTATCTGTAGTAGGATCAAGTCCTGGCGGAACAGTTGCCGCTCCTATTGAAGGATTAAAAAATACAACACCGTTGGACATAACGCCCATTGGTGTTAATGGAACTGTTACCTGTGCGTTAGCAGTATTAGTGCCGCCGCGATAAACAAAAGAATAGTTATATGATTGTGCAGTCGCAGTATTTACGTTTGGTGTAAAGATATTGTTTCCGAAAGCATTTCCGAATGCCGCCGGATTAGGTAAACCGTTTGATGAAATTGTTAATGTTGCCATATTATTTTCCTTACGTTACTATCGGTCCTGCGTCAAATGTTCTATCATCTGGTACAAAGAAACTTCCAAAATCTACATCATTTGTGTAAATCAGCCAATCAATTATACTTGTAATTATATTGTTAAGTGTACCAAAGTTAAATCCTGCTGTATTAGGAGCAATTAATCTAATATCAACTCCGTGTACTAACCCAGTTAAATTTCCGTTAAAGGCACCATTAAAAGTACTTGATGTTATTGTTCCACCGTTAATAAGATTGTTTCCGTTTGCATCTAAATTTCCACCTAATACTGGTGTTGTATCTGTTGATAATTCAGTAGTTGTATTAACAGTTAGAACATTACCACTTAATGTTGTACTGGCACCTGTTCCTCCATATATATTTAATGTATCACCGTCAGCTAATTGCTTAGATCCGGAATCAGATACAATGTTTAATTGCTGTAATCCGCCTAAAGCATTAACTGTAATACCATTAGTTGAAGATGTTAATGTAATATTAGCACCAGAAACTAGTTTTTTAAACTGTAATTCAGCACCAGATTTTTGATAAAATACACCTTCACCAACGTTGCCTAAATTACTTGCAGTTGTTGATTCAGGAGCTCGTAGATCTAAGTCTTCAAAGTTTTGATTAACTTTAATAAAGGCTTCACGAAGATCATCACCTGTACCGTCGTTTGCTAGTGTTCCTATGTTAATATCTTGTATTGCCATTTTTATCTCTCTTCTTATGTATTTATTCCAGGAGTACCACTGCCGCTACTACCGGTCCAACCCCATGGATTAGGACTATTATAAGGCCAATGTACTATTCTATTTGGTGCACCATAACGTCTTGGAATAGTATTAAAATCATCAAAGTCTTCAGCTGTACCACTATCATAACAATTAGCTGAACTATGAGCTGTAAGAAAATCTTTAAATTGTTGAGCAGTTCCGCCTGGATTTGCTTGTAACCATAATGCGCCTATTCCACAAATTTGTGGAGCCGCCATCGATGTTCCACTTATTCTTGCCATTTTATGAGTTGTACTTCCAGGATAATTTTGTGTTCCACCATATGCAGAAACTTGACTTGTAGCACTTGAAATATCATCTCCGCCTGCTATTATATCAGTACGTGGTCCTCGTTCACTGCTTTGGGTTATAAATTCTTCTGTACCAAATTCAGTTCTGTCCATACTTGATACCCATACTGTATCATCACTATGTGGTGAACTAGGACGATTATATTTAATTTTAGATAACGGACTAGAAGTAGGTACAAAATAACTCTCATAAATGCCACTGTAATAAGGAGCATTAGGTCCTGCACTTGGATGATAGTTATTACCAGCCGCCTTAATACAAATTACACCTGCATCTGTTAATTGTTCTTGTTCAACATCTACTGAAGGTACCTGATATGGAAATTGTGTAGCTACACATCCGTATTGTGCAAAGGTGGCAGTGGTAAAGTTTTGTGCGGCAATACCTTGGTCCACTCCTTTAAAAAATATATGACTAAATTGTCCATAAGATGAATATGTATCTCTGTAGCCCCAACTTTGGTTACAAATAGTTGGACGTTTAAATCCAGTAACTGGGTCAACTTGTTTTAGTTCATGCCAAACTCTAATAAGATCAAATTTGTCAGTATTATTAATTTCATTTGGAAACCCACCATAATGTCTTAAAGAATAAATGTCTGCCCCTTTAGCCCAACCAAAAGTTTTACCTGCGGCAATACCTGCTACATGACTTCCGTGTTGTCCTGCATTATTACTATCGCTAAAATTATTAGTATAATGTCCTGTTGGCATTGTTCCTGAAATTCCTGTAGCCGCATACCAATCTATTTGTTTAAATCTTGTTACTCCGTTTGCATCTTCCCATTCAGGATGTCCTGTAGGATCAACACCGTCATCTTGTATAACAACATCAACACCAGTACCATCTAATGAATATGTATAGTTTGCTGAATATGAATTACTTGTTGAAGCATCATCAAATTCTTTGAGTATGTGTCTATATAAACCCCAGTTCTTTGCATCTTGATCATTAGATGTTGATCTATCAAACTGAGCAGTCTGTACTGCATAAGGCCCGTGTTCAACACTATCCCTAGGCTTTTTTTCTACTACATATATTCTTGGATCTTTTGATAACTCTGCCGCCTCGGCATCAGTTAACATATAATGAGTAATTCTATTATTATGTTTTCTTGCAGTATGTACATCAACAGTTCTATTTGGAACGTTTGCACCAACAGTAGCATCACTAGTAGTATCTCTTTCTAGTTCTTTTTCTACTTCTGCAACATCAACACCTTTTATAGTAATAACTTTATATTCTTGTTCACCAGCCATTAACCAATCCCCGCAGTAGATGTTAAAGCTCTATTAACCGCATACGGAAAATACGCTATTCTATTTGTACCATTCATTAAACTTCTATTGTTTGCAAAAAAGGTAGATGGTGTGTTTTCGTCTATTGATCCTTGGAATAGTAATCCTGTAATTGCATTGTCTTGCCACCACTTGCGTAATTGTGCAGGAGACCACCCAGGATTTAATTGTAATATTAAACAACTCATACCAGATATTTGTGGTGTAGCCATTGATGTTCCTGATTCATTATAAGAAGCTGTATCATTAGCACTACCGGCACTTATAATATCTGACCCAGCCGCCCATACATCAACTCTAGGACCTTTGTCGCTTGATTGTCTTGTAGCTTCACCGTTCTCGTGTAGTTCACTATCTAAGTTACCTACAACAATTGTTTCAGGTCCAATGTTACCTGCGCCTCTATTATAATAGATAGGATTTCCTGCTGTTATTCCGCCTTCGTTAACACTTTTTGTAATATAATTACCGTAATCAATGTCTGTTGAATAACAAAGTTTTTGATATTGATTACCTGCACTTTTCATATAATGCACACCTTCGTCTTGCATTTCTTCAACTTCAACATTTAAGCTATATAAGTTTGCATTAAATCTACTTGATCCGTCACCGATCATTCCAAACTGTGCTTGTTTAACTGACCCAACACTAGACCCTCTAAACTGAATATCTGTTATACTAGTAAAAGTTGATTTATAACCCCAACTTGCTCCAACTACTGTTGGACGTTTAAATCCAGTAACTGGGTCAACAGCTTTAGCTCTATGAAATTCTTTAATTGCATCAAACCAATCTGATCGACTAAGAATATTTAGAGGTAAACAATATATTGCGGCATTTTTAGCCCAACCATAGTCTTTACCTGTTGCAGTTGCACAACAATGAGTTGCGTGATTAGATGGACTAGTTGCAGTATAATCTATAGTTGGAACACCGCCCATATTAGGAAGTGTATTCCATTGAAATTCTACTAAACGACTATTGCCGTTTCTATCTTGCCATTGTTCGTGTGTAAATCTAAAGTAACTTTCTTGGTGTATATAATCAATGCCGGTACCATCTAAATGATAATCATATGTTGTTCCAGCAGTAAGATCTTGAGTAACATTAAGTCCCCATAAGTTTGTTTCGTTAACTTGTCTTAGGAATCCCCAATTAGTTCTTGATGTTGAAGAAGAATCTCTAGTCCAGTCACCAGTTTGCTCGTAGTCTACCCAGTCTTCTGACCATTCAATAGGAGGTTCAACACTTCCTACTCCACTATGCTTTGAAAGTTTAGTTGCTTCTTCGTCTGTAAGGGATATTTCAAAAATACGTTTACTACTAGGCCTAGTGTTTACGTTATCAACTTGTCTATCAGGAATTATATTACTATCAACACTAGCATCAGCACTTGTATCGCGATTAAGATCGTTAATTATTTGTTCTTTATTAAAACCCTTGTGTAAAGAAACAACATAATGTTTTTCACTCATAGCTTCTCCTTAGACTATTGTTATGTTACCAACCATCGACGGATGAGCTGTACATTGATATACTAACGCACTATCGCTTGTGTTATGCTGTGGTATGAATATTTGTGTTCCTGTTTGTGATCCTGTTACACCTTCTGTAAAAGCGGCGCCACCTGCGGCAACTCTAATTTCTAATGGGTGACTCCCGCCATTATCATTAATAAGGACGTATGTAAATCCTTTATAAAATGTAAGGTCTGGATTGTCTACTGATGCATCAATACCTGGTCCTGCAAATCTGTATGACGTTGAGCCGTTAGCAGTTAGTGTATAAGTTATAGTTGGTCCTGGAGAAGTAATTGTAATATTACCTTCTGCGTCACTAGTTGTATCAATACCAGAACCGCCAATAAACTTAATACCTTCATCTGTTGAAATTGTTCGCATAGTTGAGTCATCAGCACCAACATTAAAACTAAATGAACTTGAGCTTATACTTTGCCAAGTTGTACCATCATGTAGTACTAATTGTTTTTCTGAACTGTTATAAATTACATCACCAGCTTGTCCTACTAAATTTCCTACTCCGTCAGTATCAAAGCTACCCATACGTAATGGTGCTTTTTGTACTACAACGGCATTTGCCGCATCTAGTATTAAATTACTTGCAGAAGTTAAAGTTGGTATACCTGCTCCTGAACTTACAACTTCATCAGCTGTAATTTTTGTAGCAACTATATTAACACCAGTTAATGTATCAGATGTTTTGTTATATATTAATCCTGCATCGCCACCAAATGAACTTGAATCATTAAATTGTACTTGTTGATCAGCACCGCCAGGTGTTCCGCTACCGCCGCCACCTGTTGAATTAATTGTAATCTCATCAGCACTAGTTGTTATTGTTACATTTGTACCTGCAACCAATGTTAATGTATCTGCATCGTTATCTGCTACAACATCTGTTTGTCCTGAGACCGAAATTGTTTTAAATGAGTTTTCATTTAATTCACCTGTACCTGATGGAGTTCCCCAAGCCAATGTTCCATTACCATCTGTTGTTAATACTTGATTTAATGTTCCATCACCGTCTGGTAAAATAAATGATTTATTTGTTGTTACTGTTGCTGGTGCTTTAAATCCTACATAGTGTGAATTATCAGTATCGTAGTATCTAACTTCTTTAGTAGCAGACATTTTAATATTGCCTGTAAAGCTAATATCATTTACACCATTTGCAACACTACCTGATATATTTAAATTAGTAGCATTAACAGTGGTCGCTGTTAATGAAGTTGCACTTAATACATTTGTATTAGGATTATAATTAAATGTACCGTCTGTTCTTAATGTTTGTCCGTTGCTGTCAGCTTGTCCAACAAACGTTACAAATTGTGTAGCCGCTGTTGAATCTGGTGCCGCAGTAACAGTTGCCGCGTCAACATTGTTTAATGCTCGTGGTTCCCATTTTGATGTTGCAGTTTTAAAACTTAAAACATAATCGTTAACTGGAGTTATAGTAGTTGTGTCAACATCACCTAAATCGTCAATATCTGTTGGTGCTACAACTGAACCTGGTCCCCAAGTTCCTGCACCCGAATTATATGTTAATACTTGTCCGTTAGTTGCTCCTGCTACGCCAACGTCTACTAGGTCGCCTATGTTTCCAACTGTAATTGTTATGTCACCTTCAGTATTACTAGCTGTTGTAATACCAGTACCGCCAACAAATTTAATTGATTCGTTTGACGCTACAGGTCTTAATGTTGAGTCATCAGCACCAACGCTAAATGTATAATCACTTGTATCTAATTTCCATTTAAACGATGTAGTTGCATGATCATAGTATAAAACTTTATGGTTATCAGTTTCAGTTACTGCTTCAACATCATTTAATTGTGTTAACTTTGTTACACCGCCAGCATCTGTTTTCCATTGCCAAGTAGTAGTTGCATGATCATAGTATAAAACTTTTCCATCATCAGCTGGTGTAACATCAGCTACATTTTTTAATGAAGTTATAAGTTGTAATCCTAAATTTAAATTTGCACCTGTTTGTGTATTAATTCTTGCATCAACTCTAGCAAGTGTATAATATAAATTATTTGTTCCTTCAGTAATGACGTCTGTAGTAATTCCTGCTGACAAGTATCCAACATCATTTGCAAAAGAACTTATAGCTGTTGGTATTGTTGGAATAACAGGTTTATTTGTTAAATCGTTATAGTCACCACTGAATGGATTATTAAATGAAACATTGTTAATTCTAACATCTGTTGCATTAATTGTTCCAGCATTAGTAACACCAGCACCACCTAAATCAAGGTTATCACCTATAGGTAATTCCTTAATTTTGTTACTGTCTAATACGTCAACTATTAGTGGTATTCTATTCGCCATTGTTGTTTCCTATTGTACACATATTTATAGTGCCGCTATCCTTGTTTTAAAATCTGCAAAATCTGTACTTGCCGCTACTTCTGTTTTTAATGTTGCTAAAGTAATTGTTTCAGCAGTAATAAATCCAGCACCGTTTATTAACTGATTATTGTTTACTGGTATAGTTGGAGTACCGCTTAAAACTGCATATGGAATAGTACTGCTAACAGCATCAACTAGTAATGTTGAGTCGTCACCAAATACACTTCCTGTTATATCAGTCTTTTGAGCTATGGTACCATCGTGTTGTGCATACAGTTCTGTAAAGTTAGCATTAACTTTAGTAAAGGCTGTACGGATTGGATCTCCATCACCCTTGTTTGCACTTGTACCTATGTTAATATTTTGTTGTGCCATTATACTCTTCCTACCACAACTTGAATCTCACCGTCACCTGGAGTATCTTTTCCTTCAAGTGCTTTACCTATTACTGATCCAACTTTTGGACTGCTAGTACCACAAGCAAATCCTTCATGTGAACTTGTTACAAGCATTTGGCCTTTCTTAACCATGCCTTTAACTTTAACTTTTGTTCTACCTTGTAATGCTATAGCTGTTACATTAGCACCTTCTTGTTCTGAATTCATTAAGTATGCAGGATGTTCTGAAACAACTCCAGCAACTCTATCATCTTCATGTAAGTTCGTTGTTGTTACTTCTTCATCCCCACCAAATATTACAACTGTACCTACTTCATATTTGTTATCTGCTGTATAGTTTTCTGCCAAGTCAGCGTATTGTGCCTGTGTTGATGTACCACTAAACGTTGTTGCGTACATAGTGTTATATTTTTTAGTTGCTGTACCAACGTTATATGTGTCATTAAGATTTGGTTCAAATCCTGATGATGTTGCTTTAAGTACAGTTGCACCGTCGGCTACAATTCCTACTTGTCCTGCGGCCGTAAATCCTGTATTTGCACCTATACTAATACCAGTACTATTTGCATCAAGTTCGCCTGGTGCTTCAATAAATGAACTGTGTATCCAATCAACTGCTAATCTTGATTCGCCAGCTAGTGCCGAGTTAGCTTGGAAGTTACCTTCTGTTACACCAGTTGCACCAATGTTAAGACTTCCTGACATACTTACAGTTGGATTAGATGTTCCAACTGCACCCATAAAGGTTGCTCCACCTGGAGTATATAAGTTAACCGTAGTACCTGTAGTATCTACAATTAAGTATGTGTCAACTTTAAGTCCTTGTGATGCTACGTTACCTAATGCATCAGTTTTAACAATTTTATTAGCTTCACCAGTTGTAGTTGTACTACCTGCTACACCACCACCTTCAGTAACAATAGTTGAGAACGGTACTTCTGTAATATCGCCTGAACTTGAATCGCCAGCGGCTCTACCTAATACTGTACCGTCAGCAATATTAATTATTTTGTTATAATTAAGTTTACCAGCATCGATTGTTATCCAACCGCCTGTTGCTGTAAAGATATCACTATCAAAACTAGCAACACCTAAATCACTTTGTACAATTCCTGTAGCATTTGCTCGTGTTGTTGCCGCATTTAAGTTTAATTTACTTTGTGCTATTGCGGCCGCTGAGTTTACATCTGCATTTACAATTTTATCAGGTGCGTGTCTAAATTCTAATGTTGCACCAGTTTGTGTTCTTTCAACATGAAGTGTAACATCTGTCGCCGCGGCTTCTGTCGCCAACGCATATTCATCATATGGTCCTTGTTTTGCTTGAGCTGTAACTCCGCCACCAGTGTCAATAAGATCAGCTGTATTAAAGTTACCACCTGATGTTAATGTGTATGTTAATAAGTTATGTGCTACACCACCTAATGAAACGTTTTCAACGTCAACTATTGTACCAGTTGCACTTGTTGAATTACCAGTAATAGTATCTAAAACTTGGAAGTTACCGCCAGCCGCTGGTGTTGTATATATTCTGTATTTGCCTGTTGTTACAAGCAATTGTCCTGCGGCAATTGTATTAGTTTCTACATCAAGTTGTTCTGGAATTGTATCACCAGCTTGAATTAATCCATCAACGTAACTCTTAGTTGCCGCATCTTGATTTCCGGAAGGATCTCTTAAGTTAGTAACTGTAAATGTTCCGCCTGCGTTTTGATCACCAGTAAATGCTAATATACCACTTCTACTTAATACACCATCGCCTATTTGGTTACTTACGGCAACGCCTGCATGGTTAAATCCTAAACGTCTGTTTACATATCCTCTAACTGCTGACTCAGTTGGTACTGAATCACTAGCATTGTCAGTCATGGCATCGTCTGCACTAAACTCACTAGCTACAACACCACGTTTAAATCCTAATCCATCTAGGTTACTTAAAGCAATACTTGCCGAGAATGTAACTGTACCTGTACCTTGGTCAACTGTAAAGAATCTACCTACTCTAAAGAAACCATCTTGGTCTGTACTTACATAGAATACTCTACCTTTATCGCGTTCGTCTACTTCTTTTTCTTGATCTGCAAGTTGTGCCGGAGCACCTAATGTTACGTTCGGGAAGTTTGTAGTATTAAAACCACCTGTACCAATATCTAAGAAATCGTGTCCTGTTGCTCTACAAGTTGAAATATTAATTGTAATATTT
>Ga0206683_10003415_pt1 | contig 10531 bp, 8 predicted proteins | sample M280m12015metaG_FD_155483 | JGI IMG/M metagenome (GOLD analysis project Ga0206683, IMG submission 155483) | Ammonia-oxidizing marine archaeal communities from Monterey Bay, California, United States - M2 80m 12015 | ecosystem: Environmental > Aquatic > Marine > Intertidal zone | place: USA...
GTCCCTTTGAAGCCTTCAATAAGTACGAAAAAGACAATAATTTACCTTCTGACTTCCTCAGAAAAGTAAATTCAACCAATCCAGATGATAATGCATGGGCTAAATTAGAAAGGAGCGAGGTTAACTTAGATGAGTTTGATCTTTTGTTTGAGAAGGAAAGTAAAACTCTAGGTTATGCGATAAAAGGTAAAGAAGTAATAGCCTTGTTACAAGGTCAAGTAAGACCAGAAATGGTTAAGGCTCTCCGAACAATTAAAGGGAATTTGATTCAAGCGTGTTTAACGAACAATATTCAATCGTTAAAAGAAGAAGCTTTTGATAAAGAAAATGTTTCGGTAGCAGGAAAACATGATGAAATCATGGGATTGTTTGACTTTGTAATTGAATCCAGCAAAGTAAATCTTAGAAAACCAGATCCTGCTTTTTATAAAATGGCATACGAAAAAGCAAAAATAGAACCATCTGAAGCAGTATTTCTGGACGACTTAGGTATAAATCTAAAACCTGCAAGAATTTTGGGCATGGAAACTATAAAAGTGATTAACTCTATAGACGCTTTGAATGAATTGCAGAAACTGGTACCAATAAAAATTCTTTAAAATTATTCAGCTATCATCAGATTCATAAAATCTATAACTGAAGAGTTTTCCAAAGTAGACTGATCCTCACACAGAGAAAGTATTTCTTTAGTTCTATTTTCGGAGAATTGAGTACTTAAATTTACTTTAAATTTTTCAATTAAAAGAGGTATCCCTTGTTCTCTTCTTCTTCTATGACCAATAGGATACTCTACCTCTACCTTTTCAGTTGAAGACCCATCTTTAAAATGAATCATAATTGCATTGGCTATAGACCTTTTATCTTCTTCTAAATATTCTTTGGTGTATCTTTCATCCTCTTTTATTACCATCTTGCTTCTCAATTCATCTATTCTAGGATCAGAAGCTACATCGTCTTCGTAATCTTCTGCAATAAGATCTCCTTTTAAGAGACCAATAGCTGTCATGTATTGAATACAATGGTCTCTATCAGCAGGATTATTTAAGGTTCCTTCTTTGCTTATAATTCTTATTGCCGATTCATGAGTAGTAATTTCAACGGTTTCAATTTCATCTATTCTTTCTTTTATTTCTTCATGCAAAATCACAGCAGCTTCTACTGAAGTTTGCGCATGAAATTCTGCCGGGAAAGAAATTTTAAATAAAACGTTCTCCATTACATAAGAGGAGAATTCTCTAGGCAAACTAAATTGTTCTCCTTTGAATTGGACATCATAAAAACCCCAGGTAGGTGCAGTTAAAACACTTGGGTATCCTATCTGTCCTTTTTGAGTGAACAAAACTAGTTGAAGTGCTCTACTGGTTGCATCGCCAGCAGCCCAAGATTTTCTAGGACCAGCATTAGGTGCATGCCTATAGGTTCTTAAACTTTGTCCATCAACCCAGGCTTGAGATAAGGCATCTATAGTTTGCTCTTTATTCAGCCCTAACATCGCAGAAATTACGGCAGTAGATGCAACCTTAACCAGAACAACGTGATCTAAACCAACTCTATTAAAGCTATTCTCTAAAGCAAGGATTCCCTGTATTTCATGAGCTTTAATCATATAAGTCAGAACATCTTTCATCGACAAAGGATCCTTTCCTTCAGATATATTCTTTTGAGATAAGTAATCGGCTGTAGCTAAAATTCCACCCAGATTATCAGACGGATGTCCCCACTCAGCTGCAAGCCAAGTATCATTAAAATCTAACCACCTTATTATTGCTCCAATATCCCAAGCACCTTTAACTGGATCTAGAACGTGTTTGGTTCCAGGAACCCTTACACCTCCCGGGACTTCCGTACCCTCAACATAAGGGCCTAAAAGTTTGACACAGTCTGGAAAAGTGAGTGCTAAAAGGCCACAGCCCAATGTATCCATTAAACAATACCTTGCTGTGTTATATGCTTCTTCGCTTTCTATCTGCTTATCAAGCACATAATCAGCAATCTTTACCAATACGTCATCTGGATTTGGACGTACGTTAGTTTCAACGTTTCCGGACATTATTTTATTCCTTTAAATATTAACGATCTGCCATATCAACCCAGACAGAGTTATCCGGGCCAATGTATTCTTCACTAGGGCGTATGATTCTATTATCAGCTCTTTGTTCCATTATATTAGCTGCCCACCCTGAAGATCTTCCAATTACAAAAAGAGGTGTGAATATCTGTGTCGGGATACCTAAATAATGATAAGCAGAAGCCATAAAGAAATCAGTATTAGCAAACATACCTTTTTCTTCGTCCATGACTCTTTCTATCTCATCAGACACTTCATATAAGGTTGCATCGCCATCTATTTCCGACAGTCTCTTAGACCATTCTTTGATGATAGCGTTTCTAGGGTCCTCGTTAGTGTAAACAGCATGACCAAATCCCATGATCTTCTCTTTGTTTGCTAGTAATTCTAAAAGACCGGATTTCGCTTCTTCTCTTGTGCTGTATTTTTCTATCATTTCCATTGCAGCTTCGTTTGCTCCTCCATGTAAAGGGCCTCTTAAAGTACCTATAGCCCCTGTAATGCAAGAATGCATATCTGATAAAGTCGACGCGCAAGTTCTAGCTGTAAAGGTTGAAGCATTAAATCCATGTTCCGCATACAAAATAAGCGAAACATCTAAGACTCTAGAGTGTTCTTCAGAAGGTTCCTTGCCCGTTATCAAAGATAAAAATTGGCCACCTATGGTTGGGTGATCAGTTGCAGTCTCAACTTTAACCCCTTCATGAGAATATCTATACCAATAAGTTACAATTGAAGCCATAGAAGCTAATATTCTGTCTGCTGTCTCACTTTGATTAGAAAAATCCCCTTCGGGGTCTAAGTTTCCTAACATAGAGCATCCTGTTCGCATCACATCCATCGGATGAGCATCTTGCGGTATTCTTTCTAGAACTTCCTTAAGTTCAGTTGGTAAGGACCTATAAGACTTCAATTTAGAGGAATATTCATCATATTCAGATTGAGTTGGTAATTTTCCATAAAGCAACATATAGGCAACTTCTTCAAATGTAGCTTTCTCAGCCAATTCTTCTATTGCGTAACCTCGGTAAGTTAACCCCTTACCAGTTTTCCCTACAGTTGATAAAGCAGTGTTTCCGGCAACCTGTCCTCTTAAACCTGCTCCTTCTAATTTCTTCTCACCCATTTCATTTCCTAATCTAATTTTTGAATAGCTCGTCCAATTTATTTTCGAACGAATGATAATCTAGTACGTCATAAAGTTCATCTCTAGTTTGCATATTTTTTAACTGCCCTTCTTGAGTACCTTTCTTATTTATATCTAAATAAACTGCTTCAGCAGCTTTACTCATAGCTCTAAAAGCTGATAAAGGATACAAAACCATATCTACACCAGACTGACTAAGCTCTTCGCAACCAAAAAGTGGAGTCTTTCCAAACTCTGTAATGTTGGCAAGGATCGGAATTCTTACACTTTTCTTGAGTTCTTTATACTGGTCCAGTTCAATAAAGGCTTCAGGAAAAAGAGCGTCTGCTCCAGCTTCTTGATAAGCAAAGGCTCTTTCTATAGCACTATCCAAACCTTCGTTTGCGAGTGCATCTGTTCTTGCAATTACAACAAAGTCTTCATCTGTTTTAGCATCAGCTGCGGCTTTAATTCTATCAATCATTTCTCCAGTAGAAACAATCTCCTTATTTGGTCGATGGCCACATCTTTTCTGCGAAACCTGATCTTCTATATGCATTCCTGCAGCTCCGTAACTAATCAAAGATTTAACAGTTCTAGATATGTTGAATGCTCCTCCCCAGCCAGTATCCGCATCTACCAAGAGCGGAAGAGAAGATGCATTGGTTATTCTTTCGACATCAATTAATACGTCTTGGAGAGTAGTGATTCCTAAATCAGGTACACCCAAACTTGAAGCTGCTACACCGCCTCCAGATAAATAAATTGCTTCATGACCTGCTTGTTCAGCTAATAAAGCTGTATAGGCATTTATAGTTCCTACTATTTGTAAAGGCTTGCCTGCTTCGATAGCCTTTCTTAACTTCTTACCTTGTGAAATTACGTCTGACATTTATTACCCTCTTTCTGCGAACTGAGATTTAGATATAAATAATTCTTTTAATTCTGTATGACTATTTACTACATCTATATCTGGAAATTCTTCTTTAATATGTTTAGGAGCTTGAAAAAAAACTCCATAATCTGCTTCGTTGAGCATCTGAATATCATTATAAGAGTCTCCAGACGCGAAAACCGTAAACTTCATTTCTTTTAAAGCTTGCACAACTTTCTGCTTGTTATTGCTCTGTCTAAGCTTATAGCCCATTAACTCGCCACCTTTAATATCTAGATAATGACAATTAATAGAAGGCGTTCCTAGCTTTCTTATGAGTGGCCAAGCCAACTCATAAAAAGAATCCGAAACAATTGTTAATTGAAAGTTGTCCCTAACCCAATCAAGAAACTCTCTAGCCCCTTCAAATGGCTCCATGGAATCAACAATAGTATTGATATCTTTTATACTTATATTTAAAGATCGAACAAGCTCCATCCTCATGTCCATGAGTTCCGAATAATCTTTTAGGTCCTGAGTAGTCAATTTAAACTTATCTTCGCCAGTATGTTTGGCGACTTCAGCCCAAATCTCCGGAACTAAGACCCCTTCTAAATCAAGGCAAATATGTTCCATGTATTAATAACAGTTGTTATACAAAAAGAATATTGAGAAGTAATTATACCTTGTTTTTAAGATTAATTATTTTGATTGATACTTATAACATGACCAGTCGGGATCTTCTTGCAGGTAGATGTGCAGTTCTCAATTTGATCATCAAAGAAGATATCTGCTCCGAAATCTTGCAAAAACTTAGCTTTATCAAGGCCGCCTAAAAAGAGTGATTCATCTATTCTTATATCCCAATCCCTAAGGGTTCTAATCACTCTCTCATGTGAAGGCGCTGATCTAGCTGTAACAAGAGCTATTCTGATAGGACAATCCTTGTAAGGAAACTCTTGCTGAATATTATAAAGCTGAGAGAGAAATGGCTTAAAGGGGCCACCAGAGAGAGGTTTCTTTGCTAAGTTTCTTTCATTCTCATCAAAAGCTTTTAACCCTTTACTGTCAAAAATCGATTGTGATTCTTCCGAAAAGATCACTGAGTCTCCATCAAAAGCTACCTTCAAAACTTCATCATTCATGTCTGTTTTACCAGACGGAATTATCCTAGCAGCAGCAATACCATTTTCAATAGAAGATTTACAATCAGAAAACTCTGTAGATAGAAATAATTGTGCTCCAAAAGATTTAGCATATGTATGTGGACTGCCTCCCCCACAAAATGCTGCTCTTTTAATATCCAAACCGTGATGTTGAATTGAATTAAAAATTCTTAAGCCTGAATCAGCAGAATTCCTGCTTAATAAGATCACTTCTACCTTCTTATCTTTATTTATTTTGTGATTTAAAGATAAAAGCTTATTTACTAAAGGAAATGCCTGGCCTGGATTAAGAGGAATATTTTCATTAGCCACTTGAAAATCTTTGTAAGCTTTAAGCCCTTTATCTTCAAATATTCCATGACTCTCATCTAAATCAAAAAGGGCTCTTGATGTTATTCCTATTACCAACATATTTACAAATAATAACATACTGTATATAATTACAGTAATAATTATTAATAATTTAACCTGAGGATACGACAAATAATGTCGCTTATTATGAAAAATTTAACAGACAGGCAGAAGGAAATATTAGATCTAATAAAATCTTACATTGGTGATTATGGCTTCCCGCCTACTCGAGCTGACATCTCAAAAGAGCTTGGTTTTAAATCTGCTAATGCTGCAGAACAGCATCTTAGGGCAATAGAAAAGAAAGGGTATATAAAAATACTCTCTGGTGCTTCAAGAGGAATCGTCTTAAGCGAAGAAGAAGAGAAAGGTATACCTGTTATTGGCTTAGTGGCTGCAGGAGGACCAATACTAGCTCAAGAAAATATAGAAAAAAGAATACCTAAGTCTCAAAGCCTTTTATCGGAAAGTGTAGATTACTATCTTAGGGTTAAAGGAGATAGCATGGTAGATGTTGGTATCTTAGAGGAAGACCTAATTGGTGTTAAAAAAACAAACGATATAAAAGTGGGCTCAGTTGTCGTTGCAAGAATTAATGACGAAGTAACTGTTAAAACACTTAAGAAATTCTCTTCGGAAGAAGTTATTTTAAAAGCTGAAAATCAGAACTATTCTGATATAAAGATTAATCCTTCCGTTGATGAATTAAATTTTGAAGGTACTTGCGTAGGTTTATTGAGAAACCTGTCCTAAATTAACTCGCACTCTTCTAAGTATTGGAATTTTTCCCCTTCTTTCAGCTTTAAGGTTTCGTTGATAATAAAAGACTGCTGGTCTTTTTCTAATTTATACCAATCTGAAGGCACTTCAGTCTCTTGATCTCCTATTTTCAAATTCTTAACAAACTTGAAAGCTTTACCGGGTTTTCTAATCTTTATTCCAACTGGTTGAACAGTCCCATCTTTATAATTTACAAAACCGATTATTCTTAATGAGTTTAAAACATACCTTCTTCCAGACTCACTTTCATAGTCAATCGTATTAGGCTCATAGTAAGAAACTTTTGGACTAGGATCTTTATCTTCAGGTTTGAGTTTTGTTGCCTTATTAAAGCCGTCATATTCTGTATATTCTCCGAACCTACCGTTCTTTAAAATTATTGGTAAACCAGAGTTTGTTTCAGTGAAGAGGATGTTCTCTGCATTGCTGCGTTCAATAAGTTCTATGGCTCTATTCAGTCCTATGTCTAAAATAAATTCATCTTCATCAGGAGTCCCGAAGATCTTCTTCTCTTCTTTCATAGTCCAGACACACGGACCATTTATTGTCATGTCTGCATAGATTATTTCGTCTAAATCTGGATGCAACCCAAGCTCTTTAGGTAATTCTTGATATGTTTCCCAAGTGGTATTAAAGTCAAATGGCTTCTTGGTCCACTTACATTTAGCACAACCAACAAAGTAACCCCAAGCTCCAGACTTCAAGCTTATTTCTTCAGTGCATTTAGGGCATTTCCTTGATATTAAACCTTCTTTAGTTTTTGGAAAAATAACATCGTGGAGCTCTTCGTTTAATAGATCTAAAACCTGTCTTGTTTTAAATTCATCTTTATTACTTATCTCTATATTATTTATTTTTTTATTCAGGTACTGCTGTAAATCTACCCAAAACTTATCTAAGACTGATTGCCATGATTTATTGCCTGAAGCTATTTCATCTAGATCAGATTCCATCTTCGCCGTGAATTTTGTTTCGATAAAGAAATCCTCGAATACGTTTTTTAAATAAGAAGTTAATATTCTTCCGAGGTCTGAAGGAGCAATGGATTTAGTCCCATAAGCGTACTTCTTAGTTCTAAGAGCTTTTACTATGGTTGCGTATGTTGAAGGCCTTCCAATTCCCTCTTCTTCCATTCTTTTAATTAAAGAAGCTTCAGAAAATCTATTTGGGGGAGTTGTGAATTTCTGTTCAGCTTCTCTAGAAGTTAGGTCTAAGTTAATACCTTTAATTAAATTATCAGGAAATTGGAATTCGGTTTCTTCTCCTTCTTTGGTTAAAGTCTCAAAACCTAAAAATATATTCTTTCTGGAAGAGGCCTTAAAGGAGTATTTCTTATTATGAGATTCTATTGTAAGGATTTTCCTTTCGTATCTTGAGTTTACCATCTGACTTGCTACGGTTCTGTTCCAGATTAATGAATATAGCCTTTGCTCATCATTGCTAAGACTAACTTCATTGGGGCTCTTAGCAATATCAGTGGGTCTAATGGCCTCATGTGCTTCTTGTGAGTTTTGAACCTTAGCTTTATAGACTCTAACTTTTTCAGATAGATATGAGTCACCAAATTTGTTGGTAATTAAATTTCTTATCTCTTGCAAGGGAGGCGGTCCAGGGTTGTCTTCCGAAAAAGGGTCACCGGTATTTGGCGAAGTACTAATTGAAATACCGTCAGTTCTTAAATAAGTTATCAGACCTCCTTCATAAAGCTTCTGCGCAGCATTCATTGTCCTGTCAGCAGTAAAGCCAAGAGAACTTGAGGCCGCCATCTGTAAAGTAGAAGTTCTAAAAGGAGGCTTTGGAGAACTCGACTGAGGTTTTGTTTCCACTTCTGAAAGTGAAAAAGTACATTTATCTAACTCTTCAATTGCATTTTTAACTTCATCTTCACTGCTCAATGGGTCGTTACTAAGATTTCTATCATTTACTGAAACTAAATCAGCATCAAATTTCGATTCTTCAAAAGTAAAGGTTGCTTGAAGGGGCCACAATTCTTTTGCAACATGTGCATCTCTTTCATCTTCTTTTTCACAGATAATTCTTAGTGTTGGAGACTGAACTCTGCCAGCAGATTTTGCTCTAGAAACATGACGCCATAACAAAGGTGAAACCTTAAATCCAATTAAATGGTCTAAAATCCTTCTAGTTAAATAAGCATCTACTAAATCTTTGTCTATAGTCCTTGGATTTTCAATTGCTGTTTTAATGGCCGAAGAGGTGATTTCTGTAAAAGTTATTCTTTTTACTTCAACATTCTTGAGTAAATTCTTTTCTTCAAAATCGCTATGTAGATGCCAAGCAATAGCCTCTCCTTCTCTATCAGGGTCAGTTGCTAAATACAGAGTATCTATTTCTTTACAAACTTTTCTAAGTGCTTTTATGGTTTTCTTGCCTTTTGGGGTTTCTTTCCATTTTAAGTCAGTCCAGATTTCAGGATTAACTGCCGTCTCTTCGTCCGGAAGATCTCTTATGTGACCTAAACAGGCCTCAACCTGCCAGCTCTGATCTTTGAAATTAGCATCAAGATAACCTTTAATCTTAGTAGCTTTAGCTCCTGATTCAACAATAACTAATGAATTCATATTCTTTTAAAAATTTAACTTCCTTTACAGTATAAAGTTCAGAACTAGGGGATCTGTCAAGTAAAAAAATGAAAAAATGGAAATTTACTTATTTATAATATCCTCAATCAACTGAGGTCCTTCATAAATAAATCCGGTATAAATCTGGACTAAATTAGCACCAGCCTCTATCTTCTTTAGATAGTCTTCTTTTGACATAACTCCACCTGAAGCAATTATAGGAAATTCATCTCCTAAAAAATTTCTAGCTTTTTTCAAAGTGTCAGTAGAGAGTTTCATTAAAGGTTTACCGCTTAATCCTCCTGAGCCAGAAATATGGCTATGATTAATTGAAGTATTCGTGCATATCAGACCGTCAATTGAGAATCTTAATAACGTTTCACAAATATCTTCTAGGCCTTTTTCATCATTATCAGGACTAATTTTTAAGAATAAAGGTTTATATCCATGTTCTTTAGTTAACTCAAGTTGCCTTTCTTTTAGTGGTTTAATCAAGTCTTCTAGTTCTTGCTTAATTTCAAATGATCTTAAATTTTCCGTATTCGGAGATGAAATATTTATAGCAATATAGTCAGCTAATTTAAATACTTTATCTAAACAGTATATGTAGTCTTTCGCAGCTAAACTATTTGGTGTATCAAAATTTTTGCCAATACTTACGCCAATAGGTATATCCGTTTTCCTTTTCTCTAATTTCCTAACTAAATGATCAACTCCTTTGTTATTGAAACCCATTCTATTAATAATAGCCTTTGAAGGTGTGTCTCTAAACAGCCTAGGTTTCTTATTTCCATATTGAGGTTTAGGTGTAACAGTGCCTATTTCTAAGAACCCAAATCCTAGTTTTGCTAAAGTATCTAAATAATCTCCGTTTTTATCTAGTCCAGCAGCTAGGCCTAAAGTATTTTTAAAATGAAAATCTAATATCCTAAGGTCGTTCAAATCTTCAGATTTATTTATTCTAAACCCTAAGGTAGTAATGAGCTTTAGGCCAGTTAAAGCCAAAGAATGAGACAATTCAGAAGGAAGGAAATGAAATGCCTTTGTAAGTAATGTTAATAGGTTTAAAATTTTTAAATCCTTAATCAAAGTTTTTGGTAGTGGGTAAGTGTAACAAAATTGTTAAATCCAAAAAATTATTGATAGTATAAGGTTGACAAACTGGCGTATGTTTAATCTAATACACACGGATTAAAGACTTGTTTAATTAAAAGGATTTATTTGACAAACCTATGTGATTTGTCATCTAATGAACGACCGGATAAAGAATTTTAAAAATATTATGAAACAATTTATACAAAAAATCGTTGCAACTTTAGGAACTATATCTTTTATTTTGTTCCCTCAAGCCGTTATAAGCGCTGAAAGTGCTGAAGCTGAAGAAGCAGCCACAGGAACTGGAAGTGAAACCGGAACGGCTGCCGGCAGCAATGCTGCAGGAGCAGCTGTTGGTGGAGTTACTGCAGGAACTATAGCTGCAGTAGTAGCAATTGCAGCAGCAGCAGCAGCTATATCGGATAGTGGATCTGGTGGTGGCGCTATTACGCCAACGCCAACGCCAACGCCAACGCCAACGCCAACGCCAAC
>Ga0206683_10003416_pt1 | contig 10531 bp, 8 predicted proteins | sample M280m12015metaG_FD_155483 | JGI IMG/M metagenome (GOLD analysis project Ga0206683, IMG submission 155483) | Ammonia-oxidizing marine archaeal communities from Monterey Bay, California, United States - M2 80m 12015 | ecosystem: Environmental > Aquatic > Marine > Intertidal zone | place: USA...
AGTGGTCCAAGCTGCTTGGAAGTTGAATCCTCCAGTTATCCCATCGACATCGATCACCTCGCCAGCAAAGTATAGGTTCTTATTGATCTTACTTTCCATTGAACTCATGTCTATTTCAGACAATGAAATGCCTCCACAAGTCACGAACTCTTCTTTAAAAGTCGTCTTTCCAGACACCAAGTATCTATCGTTGAGTAATGTATTAAGAAGTTGATTCCGATTCTTTTTTGAAAGATCAAACCACTTCATGTCGGGATTTATTTTCACCTTTTGAAGCAGGAAAGCCCACATTCTATTTGGTAGTCTAAACGGGTTTGCATTGATGATTTTTTTATTTCGAATACTTGCCTCTTCTTTGTTTAGAATCCCATGAGCTTCTTCTTCGCTTTTAATTGACAACCAATTTATTTGAATATTAAATTGATAGTCTTTCTCTGCGAGCAATCGAGCACCCCATGCTGATAATTTTAATATTGCAGGTCCACTCATCCCCCAGTGGGTGATTAGAACGGGGCCAGAATATCTGAGTTTAGTCCCCTCTACTCTCACGGTTGCATTTTCAACAACTAGGCCCATTAGAGTTTTCACTTGATCTCCTGGAATGTTGAATGTGAAAAGTGATGGGACAGGCGGTGAGATAGAGTGTCCAAGTTTTTTAAGCCAATCAAATCCACTTTCTTTAGGACTGCCTCCTGTTGCGATTATGACTTTGTCAAAGTGTATCTTTGAATTGTTGTAGTGTAACGTATATCCGGTGTGTTCTGCAACTAGATGCGAAATAGGACTTAGCTTCAATATTTCAATATTTTTTAATCGTGCTTCTTCTATGAAACAATCAATGATTGTTTGTGAGCTATCACTTTCCGGAAACATTCTGTTATCTGCCTCTGCCTTAAGACCGACTCCTCTTTTTGAAAACCAATCAACCGTATCTTTTGTTTGGAAGATGGAGAACGCTTTCTTCATTTGTTTTTCACCTCTTGGATAAAACTTAGAAAGTCTACTTGGACTGAAGCAGGCGTTTGTCACATTGCAGCGTCCTCCTCCAGAGATTTTTACTTTAGAAAGAAGTTTATTTGATTTCTCAAAAATCACAACTTGTGCCTCTTGGTGATGTTCTTTCACAGAAAATGCAGCAAAAAAGCCTGCGGCTCCACCCCCTATTATTGCCACTTTTAATACTGAGTTATTTCCTGAATTCATAATCACTGCAAGTTATATCAAGCAGAGAAAGTTCACACAAAAAAAAGCCCTCATGCAATGAGGGCTTGGTTAGAAAAAGTAGCGAGGATAAGATCTCCGTATACTGTGCCATATCGATTTAGGCACCAGTCTTTGAGTTTGATAATCTCAGATCTTTTAAGCCACCGTACACTCTTTTTAAGTTCCTTCGCGAATAATGTTCTATCGAAGCTGACTTTTATGAGGACGGTCTTACAAAATTCTAGCATTGAATTTGAGTTAGGCGATTAATTACCTTCTATTAACGTACAATTTCGTACAATAGTGTTTAAGATGATTGTTAATCAAAGCAAAGTTATCATAAAACTTGATCCTCCCCCCTGATTTAGGATCAATCAGGGAGTGAATTCATGAGCACCGACGATGATGTAATTCATTTGGTATACATCGTCGGCATTGAGTTTGAGTTCTCCTGCAAAAGTAAGTCTTTCGTCCGTGGCGTATTCTCTAGGATCGTTCGAGAATTGAAGGTCAACAACGGTTTCGGGTCCCGCTCCTCCACAAAAGAAACAGTTTGCAAATGGGTAACGGCTTAAGACATAGAAATCTTCGTCTATATCGACCGGAATCACGTATCCAGTTATATAGAACTTCTTACCCTCTAGGTTTTTCACACTAGGACCAAATATGGGTTTCCAATAATAAGCATCAAGCTCCTCGACATATACATCTTTGAAATCAACGTCTGTTAAATCCTCCCAGGTTAGTTTTTCGAAATTCAGTTCGCTATCTAAAAAAAGCGTCTCCAATGGTTGAGAAGATGATTTTGAAGAGGCGACATTTTGAATTTGATTTTTGATTGCAGCCCCTTCAGGAGAAGGATGACACATACTGCTCCAATCGAGAGATACGAGAGAGATAAGAATCATCCCTCCAACAATCCAACTAGAACGAAGGACATAAAAACTTCCGTTTTTTATATTCATCATTCGTTAGACAGAGTTTTTGAAATATCCATTCTTAATGTTCTGAACGCAGGAAGAGCTGCAGCAATTAGTCCTACTAAGATAGCAAATATTGCAAGAAGGATCTCAGGTGCTAGCAGCCCTATATCTCCAAGGTCATATTGAAATTTATTTTCTATTTCAGCAGCCAGAATATATAGTCCTATACGAGAAATAATCAAGCCAAAGATTGTGCCAAACAGGCTTAATATGCCCCCCTCTAGGAGCAGAAGCTTTATCAATGTTAATGGAGTCCCGCCCATAGTTCTCATCAGAGCAAGTTCATATCTACGCGCTTGCATATTTTCAAAAACAGAAATGAAAATACTAGCAAAACTGAGTATCATAATAAGAAGCGCTATGGATCTAAGTGTTGCAGCACCTATGCCAAACTGTTGATTGAGTCTGTTGATTTCTATTGCAGGCAGTGCGACTTGCATATTTGTCTCACGAAGAAGGTTTGGCAGCGTGAGTATTGCCATGGGGTTTCGCTTTTTTAGAAGTACCGCAGTAATCTCTCTTGAAGCATAAAGTTCTTCAACCGATAATTCAAGATCATCGTGTGCTGCGTGTACACCCCAAACACTTTCTACACCTGTTAAAATTAGTTTGTCGATAACAGAATTACTTTGAGCTAGTATTCCTACAACAGTGAAAGCTTTGTTTTCGTGAACGTCGGTTTCGTCTTTGAGGCCGTGCGAGCTAAAGAATTCATCACCTACTTTCAGCCCTGTTTTCGAAGCCACAGCATTTCCTAGTGTGACATCAAAAACACCTTCCCAAAGTAATCCTTCAGAGATCGTCGCATCGTAATGTGCTGGATAGGAATGCTCTGTTCCAACAATTCTAAAGCTCCTATAATTATCTCCATATGCAAGCGGGATACCAGATTCGATATATGGATTTCGAATTACTTTATCAGCTTCTGCAAGAGAAATATTTCCAGTAGGCGCATCGACATGATAGACGTTTGCAAGGATGAGTTGGAGAGGGCTTCCCTTTGCACCTAATACCAAATCAATATCTTTAATATTTCGTTCAAACTGATCTGACATCTGACGTTCGGCCAACATCATAAGGCTAACCATACCCACACCGAATGCAAGTAGTATTACGCTAAGAGCAGTTTGTAATGGCTTTGAGGCAAGGTTGCGCCGTGCTATATAGGAAAGGCGCATCATGAAGCTGATGGGTTATTGATAATGTTTGAAAGCTCTACCTGATCTTTATATCTTGACTTAAGTCTAGAATCGTGAGTTACGATGATCAAAGTTGCACCGGCCTTTAACGTTTCATCTTCGAGAAGTTGTATTACTGCCTCAGTACTTTTATCGTCCAGTGCAGAAGTCGGCTCGTCCACAAAGACTACAGATGGGTTATGAACTAACGCTCTAGCTATAGATGCTCTCTGCTGCTCGCCCACGCTTAAATCTTTTGGCCTCGCATCTGATTTATGACCTACTCCGAGTCTATCTAAAAGCACATGAGTTCTTTCCTTGAGTTCAGAAGAATTCATATCCGTCCCACTTAGAAGGGCGGGTAGAGATAGATTTTCAGCAACAGTTAAACTCTGTACGAAATGTGATTGTTGAAATACGATTCCTAGCTCGCGACCTCGAAACTTATCGAGCTGCCTATCGTTGAGAGCGTTAATATCTACTCCGGCAATATTCAGATTACCAGATTGGGGTCGTAATAGTCCACATAGAAGATGTAGTAGGGTAGTCTTTCCGGTTCCGGAATCTCCTATTAGCAGAAGTTTTTCGCCCTTATTGCACTGAAAATCTGGAAACTCTATGGTAGAATTTCCATCATATGAAAATGATAAATCATTTACTTCAATCATATGACGAAGTTAAGGTTAGAGGAAGATAGTTTGGAGTAGATTCGCCATATGAAGTTTTTAAGTCGTCTTTCTAAGTATTTATTAGGGGTGCTCATAGGTTTAACCCTAACATGGATCATGTTTTCGGAGCGTGGATGTATGGATTGGCTTCCATCGGAACGTATTAGAAAAGAAATTGCCCTTAGTGGCATACAAGCTGATAAGGGCGCACATTGTGTCCTTAAATGTGGCGAACTCACAGTAAGTGACCTTGCAGACCTTGCAAGATTAGGAAATGTAGATTTCGAGAATAGTGCTACGAGAGAAAAACCTCGTCGATATTTTATCGAAGGTGAAGGATTAGTTAAGTCTGCATTTTTTGTGATGACGGATACAGCTAGTACTGTAACTCAGGTCGTCCTTAGGGACGTTGAAGATTGCCCTTGCCCATAGATCTATTCTCCATACACAACGAATTTACCGAAAACGGTTTCCTCGGATCCCACAATATCTATATGGACAGAATATACCCCACTAGGTAAACCCGTTGTATTGAATGAAGCGTCATCGCCCTCTCCTGTAGGGAAAAGCGTTTCGGTAAGTCTTCCAGCAGAATCGAAAATTCTCAAACGTTCAATATTTCCTACCTGGCTAAGATTCATGTGCACTAAAGAACCAGAAACGACAGGATTTGGATGAAAATAAACTTCTTCTCCACCCGGATTGACGGGTGGAAAAAGGGGGTCGAACAAGAGCTTATAAACAAAAAATCTAGTACAGAGATAAACTTCTCCTTTGTTATCTTCTCCGAATGCGTATTTCGTTTCTGTCCAGGGCACAAACCCTCCTTCAACATCTAGCACAAGCGGCTTATCTATCCATCCGCCAAAACCGTCAGAGATTAATGTGAAGAATTGGGTGTCACCAAATCCACATGCGTCAGACAGAATGTAATATCCATACAGTGATGGAATATCCTGACCACGGTAAACAACCCCTCCGATAACACTACATAGGCCATTTTCGTGTGGAAATGCAAAAATTGGTTCTGTCGTGCTTGCACTTGGGTCACAATCTATAATAGGCTCATAGCAGTCTGGGCCCTCCATTAGTCTCCAACCATAATTTATTCCACCTAGGCTACCTCCTGCTTCATAATTTATCTCCTCCCAATCTACTTCTCCCACGTCACCTATATACATATCTCCATTCTCAGAATCGAAACAGAATCGCCATGGATTCCGGAGCCCGTAGGACCAAATCTCATCTCTAGTATCCTTAACCCCCACAAATGGATTACTCGAAGGAATTGTATATGGGTTGAGACCATTAACATCAATGCGTAAGATTTTCCCTAATAATGATTCAAGATTTTGACCATTACCTATTGGCCCATGGTCGTCGCCGCCAGACCCTCCTCCAGTTGCTCCAGATCCAGTTGATCCACCATCACCTGTAGAGATGTATAAATAATTATCAGGCCCGAAAAGAATTTGTCCTCCATTGTGCCCTTGGTCAGGTTGAACTAATTCAAGTACTTCATACCAAACCTCAGTGTCTGCACTTAAGTGGTCGTCCGTTGTCCCAAAACATAGAATTCGTTCATCGATTAACTCTCCTGTACCGTCAGGTTTGTAACCATTATACATTACATAGAATAGGCCATTATTATCAAAATCAAGGTCAAGAACCATCCCGTTAAGTCCCTGTTCACTCATATCACCAAAGTCTACGATGTCCAAACCATTTACTCCTAAATCTAGAAAAGGTGTAGATCTAATTCCAGAAATAGGTTCCCAATAGTGAACGACTCCGTCATGACCAACTAAGAGCAGGGCATTATCATTAGTATCATGCGAAGCTGAAAGAACTTGAATGGGTTGATCAACTTCGGCTATACGAATTGCATTAATTGTAGAGGGAGCAGATTGGGCTGAAGCACTAGAAAAACAATCTAAAAACACTATAAATGTTAAGAGTGTATATAGTGTTTTCAATTGATTCATAAATAACTAGATTTGCGCGTAATTTCAACCATTCAAAGGTACTGCCTATGCGTCTGATTATTTTGTTTCAATTTGTTTTAGTTTCTTCTGTATTTGCTCAAACAAATTATACTCTGTCGGGTCATATACAGGACTCTTCAAGTGGAGAACAGCTACTTGGAGCTACAGTTTGGAGTGAAGATGTAAATGCGGGTGTTGCTGCGAATCTATACGGGTTTTATTCTCTTACTATGCCTGAGGGCAAGTACAATATAATGGTTAGGTACATTGGTTACACGACCCAGAGATTTGAGGTGAATCTCAATGAAAACATTAAGATGGATATCGATTTGGTAGCAGGTACGACTCTTTCCGAGGCGGTGGTTACTGGTGAGGCATTTAACAAGATTGAGGATCAAGTTCAAATGTCAAAAATGGAAATTCCGATTGATCAAGTAAAACGCCTTCCTGCTATTGGAGGAGAGGTAGATCTATTGAAGGTCCTTCAACTAATGCCCGGAATTCAATCTGGAGGCGAGGGCACGAGTGGTCTTTATGTAAGAGGTGGATCTCCAGATCAGAATCTGATGCTACTGGATGGAGTGCCACTTTATAGTGTTAATCACTTGTTCGGGTTTTTCTCTGTTTTTAATGCGGATGCGGTAAAGAATATGTCCATAACTAAGGGTGGTTTCCCAGCTCGATTTGGAGGAAGGCTTAGTTCTATCCTTGAAATCAATATGAAGGATGGTCATATGAAGGAGTATCACGGAGACGCTACAGTTTCTATCATTGCTTCTAAACTTACTTTGGAGGGGCCTATTGTAAAAGACAAAGCGTCATTTATGATAAGCGGTCGTAGAACTTATCTTGATATTTTAATCAATCCATTAATTGCAGCATCGAATAACGACCCAGATATTACTGTAAATCCACGCTATTTCTTTTATGATCTTAATGCAAAACTTAATTGGAAAGTAGGGAAAAAAGATAGACTTTATTTCAGCGCATTCAATGGAAAAGATGATTTCGGGATTGCCTCTACCGAGTCCTATGGTCCCTCAACTGAGTCGATTGATTTTGGTTTAGATTGGAAAAATGCAATTCAAGCCCTTAGATGGAATCACGAGTGGGGGCCACGATTATTCTCGAACGTAACGTTAACAAGATCACTTTATGAATTTAATACAGGTGTAGATATTTCGGAGGTCACTTCTGGAGATTCATTAAGAATGGCTGCACTTTACAATTCTGGGATAGAGGATTTCGCGGGACGTATCGATTTCGACTTTGCTCCTAACGCTCGTCATTTTATCAAGTTCGGAGCAAATTGGACAAATCACACCTTTAGCCCAGGTGCCACGGCTCTAGAACTCGACTTTGGTGCAACAAATGCAATAGACACTGTACTTGGACCATCCGATATTAATTCAAATGATGCATTTGTATATATCGAGGATGAATTCGAATTAGGTGACAGGGTGAAAATGAACTTAGGTGTTCATGCTTCTTCTTTGATGGTTCAAGACACGAACTACTACTCCCTTCAACCTCGAGCAGCTATCAACTTTAGACTTCCTGGCGGATACGCATTAAAAACTTCTTTTGCAAGTATGGCCCAATATGTTAACCTACTCACGAATGAAGGTCTCGGGCTACCTACCGATCTGTGGGTGCCTTCAACAGCGAGAATTCGTCCTCAACAGAGTTGGCAAATTGCGATGGGTTTGGCAAAGACTTATGGTGAACTTGAGGTTTCCCTCGAGGGCTATTATAAAAAGATGGACGGGCTACTTAGTTATAAGGAAGGGGCAAGTTTTCTCTTCAGTTTAGACTCAGATTGGGAAGATAAGGTTACTCAAGGAATTGGCAATTCGTATGGGTTAGAGCTTTTAGTCCAAAAAAAATACGGTCGCACAACGGGATGGATAGGATACACGCTTGCGTGGTCTAATCGTAAGTTCGATGAGATTAACAGTGGTAATTGGTACCCTTTCACATATGATAGAAGGCACGATTTGAGCTTTGTTATTACTCATGATTTTACTGATAAATGGACTGGTTCTGCGGTTTGGTTGTACGGTACGGGAAGAGCTTTAACGTTAAATGAATCTTCATTCTCGGCATACATACCCGACGGTTCAGGTTCAGGGATTTACAATTTCTCTGCCGAAGTGCCCTCGGAAAAAAACTCATTCAGAATGAGCCCGTATCATAGGTGTGATTTATCGCTAACAAGAACAAAAAAGACCACGGATGGAATGAAACAACTCATTTTCAGTATTTACAATGCATATAACAATCTAAATCCGTTCTTCGCACAAACTGATGAAGATGATAATGGAAATCCTGTTATTAGAGAATATGGAATATTCCCAATGATTCCTTCAATAGCATGGCGTTACTCGTTTTAATCATGAAAAATTTACATCAATTTATTTCCCTTAGTCAAGTAGTAATATTATTACTTACAATATGCAGCTGTAGCAAATTCTCAGAAGGGGTAGTCCATGAAATCGCATTTCCAGAGCATACCCCTAGACTGGCTACTACATTAATTGTAAATGACGAGGATAAAAAACTTGTGGCACTGATTTCCAGCTCAGCATCTGTCATGGATTCTGAAGGCCCTAAGATAGTTCAGGGTGCAGTTATTACTTTGAGTGATGAATCTGGGGTTACTCTTTATTCGCTATCAGAAGACGAGTTTAGTGATTCGCTTTATATCCTGAATTTAGAAAATAACTTTGGGACTACTCAAGGGACTATTACCCTCACTGTTGACGCTCCTGAATTCGATGAAGTTACAGCGACAACTTCCATGCCTTCAAAACCTCAATTTGACCTTCACTATGAATATCAAGGTGACACAGTAAATAGTCCATGGGGGATTTCAACGCAAGATGTGTATACATTAGATTTTGAAAACAACTTTGGCATTAGAAAGAATTATCTTATCCATGTCGATGCTCTTTATTTAGACTCCTATACAGGAGATACGCTTGAATGGATGACACAATACCTTGACACAGGACAAGATCCCCGTATTACACGTCACAGGATGTCTGATGGTATTATTGTAACAGATGAAAGCTCCACATCAGATGAAGAAGCCATGTCAGAGGTTAAATTTTCTACAAAATCATTTGAACAAGGAGAAAAGTGGGCGCCTATTTCATTAAGACTGAGAGTAGAATCTCTGAGCGAAGAGTTAGCTAATTTTTATTTAAGTGTTGATTCTCATTTATCGGGTCGTCCAGATTTCTTTGCTGAACCCTCTCTAATATATTCAAATGTAAGTAGCGGTTTTGGCTGTTTCGGATTAGCAAGTGAAGAAGTTGTGTTTATTGAATAGAAAATCTTATCTAGATTCATTCTAAATACCCTTTTTAGGGTATTGTTTCATTGTTGAAATCAATGGAATCTTTGTGCCATGAAAGTAGCCTGCATAATTGCATTTTCACTCTTATTACAAACAGGAGAATTTCAATCTCAAACACAGATTATTCAACCTCTGGACTCAGACTCTATTTCTGAGATGATATCGTTATGGCATGGAATCCCAGAAGCTACTGTATCAGCTGTTGGATTAGCTTCGGGTGCTTCGGGTTTAGATGAAGTGCCAGGCTCTCTTCAACTTATTACCACCAAGGAACTCAATAGATTTTCATACTCTGACCCTCTTCGTATTCTACGTTCAGTGTCGGGAGTTAACCTTACAGAGGAAGATGGATTTGGCCTTCGTCCAAATATTGGCCTTCGGGGATCTGGTACCGAGCGATCTTCTCGCATCACAATAATGGAGGATGGAGTTCTTATTTCTCCAGCTCCATATACAGCTTCTTCCGCTTATTATTTCCCTTCTATAGCTAGGATGTCTTCTATTGAAATCCTCAAAGGATCAAGCCAAATAGCTTTCGGGCCACAAACTACATCTGGCGCATTAAATCTAATTTCCACACAAATTCCTGAGGTTGTAACATCTTCTGTTTCAATGTCTACAGGAACTTTCAATAATCGATGTATTCATTTGTATGCAGGAAGTTCGAGTACTTCTGACAAAGGAACTTTCGGATATTTAATTGAGTTTTTAGAAATAGGATCAGATGGGTTCAAGACGCTTGATAACGAAGGCCCTACTGGATTTACTAAATCAGACCGCTTAGCAAAGTTGAAATGGTCATCACCAGTTTCAGCCTCATTAAAACAATCTCTTCAGTTAAAGTTAGCTGACGTCAACGAAACATCTAATGAAACTTACCTAGGTCTTTCTGAAATGGATTTTGCAGACACTCCCTTACGACGTTATGCAGCTAGTGCCAAGGATATTATGAACACTACTCAAACTCAAGCAGTTCTCACTCACACTATTTCTAAATCAAACAACTTAGAACTCTCCACCGATATATATAGAACTACATTTCATAGAAATTGGTACAAACTTGATAGAGCTATAGATGCAGAGGGAACGACAATTAAGCTTGGCTCAATTCTAGATTCACCAGATGATTTCTCTGAAGTTTATTCTTATCTCA
>Ga0206683_10003417_pt1 | contig 10530 bp, 7 predicted proteins | sample M280m12015metaG_FD_155483 | JGI IMG/M metagenome (GOLD analysis project Ga0206683, IMG submission 155483) | Ammonia-oxidizing marine archaeal communities from Monterey Bay, California, United States - M2 80m 12015 | ecosystem: Environmental > Aquatic > Marine > Intertidal zone | place: USA...
AGTTTCACTAATGCGTCATATGATACCTTCAAGAATAAGAATTATTGTTTTTCTTGTTGTTATTGCTGCACTTGTTATTTTAGTTGATCAAGTGCTTAAAGCATTTGTATATGATGTTAGTAAAGAACTTTCTGTATTTGTTGGTTTAATTATAACCAATTGTATTATTTGTGGAAGATTAGAAGCTTTTGCAATGGCAAATCCACCTGGAAAAGCATTTCTAGATGGTTTAGGTAATTCTTTTGGTTATGGCATAATACTTATAATAGTAGCATTTTTTAGAGAACTTTTAGGAGCGGGTACATTATACGGTTATCCTGTTTTAGAAAAATTAGGAGTTTATGATTTAGGTTATGAAAATAATGGAATGATGATACTTCCACCAATGGCTTTAGTTACTGTTGGTGTTCTTATATGGTGGCAAAGAGCTAGAAACGAAAAATTAATCGAAAAAAATTGATAGAATGCAAGAGTTAGCAAATATTTTTATAAAATCAATATTTATTGATAATATGGTTTTTGCCTATTTTTTAGGCATGTGCTCATATTTAGCAATTTCCAAAACAGTTAAAACTTCTGTTGGAATGGGTTTAGCTGTTATTTTTGTATTAGGCATTACTATTCCATTTAATTATTTATTAGAACATTATATTCTTAAAGAAGGAGCATTAGTTTGGATTTCTAATGATTTTATAGATGTTGATTTATCATTTCTTTCATTTATAATGTTTATTGCTGTTATCGCTTCAATTGTACAATTAGTTGAAATGGTTATTGAAAAATTTTCTCCTGCGTTATATAGCTCTCTTGGTATATTTCTGCCTCTTATTGCTGTAAATTGTGCAATTTTAGGAGGTTCTTTATTCATGCAAGAACGTGGTTATTCTAGTATTACTGAAGCAACTGTTTTTGGACTTGGTTCTGGAGTAGGTTGGTTTTTAGCAATAGTAGGTATAGCAGCCATAAGAGAGAAAATAAGATATTCAAATGTACCACCAGCTCTTAGGGGGCTTGGTATTACATATATAATTACAGGTTTAATGGGTATAGCTTTTATGAGTTTCATGGGTATTAAATTATAATTTCAAAAAGAACAATAAAGAATGATTTTATTAAGCACAACAACAATATTAAGTAGTATAATAGTTTTCCTTTTGGTTATCCTTACTTTAGTAGGCCTTTTACTTTTTGTAAAAACACAATTAACACCTTCAGGTAAAATTACCATTAAAATAAATGGAGAAAAAGAGATTGTAGTAGATGGTGGTAATACTCTATTAACTACTTTAGGTAATGAAGGTATTTTCTTACCATCAGCTTGTGGTGGTGGTGGTACTTGTATTCAATGTACTTGTCAAGTTTCATCAGGTGGTGGTAGTATTCTGCCAACAGAAGAGCCGCATTTTTCTCGAAAAGAAATAGCTAATGATTACAGATTAAGTTGTCAAGTAAAGGTTAGAGAGGATATGGATATTCATATTCCTGAGGAAGTGTTTGGAGTAAAGAAATGGGAAGCAACAGTAGTTTCAAATTATAATGTAGCTACTTACATTAAAGAATTTATTGTTGAGGTTCCTGAAGATATGCCATATGAGGCAGGTGGATATATTCAAATTGAAATCCCTAATTGTGAGATTCCCTTTTCTGAAATGGATATTACAGCACATCCTGAGGATCATCCAGGAGAACCAGATAAGTTTGACAAGGATTGGGCAGAAGGAAATTTTGCTATGCGTAACTTAGTAATGAAGAATGATGAGGATGTTGTAAGAGCATATTCTATGGCTTCTTATCCTGCTGAAGGAAGAAAAATCATGTTAAATGTTAGGGTAGCTGCTCCACCATGGGATAGAGATAAAAATACTTGGGCTGATATTAACCCTGGTGTTGCATCATCTTATATTTTTGGGCGTAAGCCAGGAGACAAGGTAACTATTTCAGGACCTTACGGAGAGTTCTTTATCAATAATTCTGAAGCTGAGATGTTGTATATTGGTGGTGGTGCAGGTATGGCACCAATGCGTTCCCACTTATATGAATTATTCAAAACATTAAAAACTGGAAGAAAAGTTTCTTACTGGTACGGTGGAAGGTCAAAAGCTGAACTTTTCTATATTGAGCATTTCCGTTCATTAGAAAGAGAATTCTCTAATTTCAAATTTTACTTGGTACTTTCGGATGCACATGAAGGTGATAATTGGAAGCCAATGCAAGATATGAATGATACTGAAGGAGATGGTTTTGTTGGTTTTGTACACCAAGTGGTAATTGATCAGTATTTAACTAAACATGAAGCACCTGAAGATATTGAATTGTATTTCTGTGGACCACCTCTGATGAATCAAGCTGTACTTAAAATGGCTGACGATTGGGGAATTCCTGATGAAAATGTAAGGTTTGATGACTTTGGAGGATAAATAAAAGATTGTTACTAGTTGTTAGATATTAAAGCCGAGCATTTGCTCGGCTTTTTTGTTTTAATTGCACCACTAATTAAAAATAAAGCTATAATGTGTATTTTTGTCAACATGAAAAATATCCTCTATTTATTAGTCTTAGCTTTATGTGCGTGTTGCTCCTATGATAACAGAATTTTGGTTAAAAATTCGGGAGAAGCTCAAGGAAGCTATTATCATATTCAATACCTTTCTGAACATGGAGAAAATTATAAATCACAGATTGATAGCATTTTATTTGAAGTAGACAGTTCTCTTTCAATTTATAAGGATTATTCGCTTATTTCAAAATTAAATAAGAGGGAGAACATAAAAACAGATACGCTATTCAATGCTGTATTTTTGGGAGCTCAAAAAGTATTTGTGGAAAGTGAAGGGAATTTTGATTGTTCAGTTTCACCCCTTGTAAATGCTTGGGGTTTTTATAAAAATAAATTGAGTGATTCCTTAGTGATTGATTCTGCAAAATTTAGAAAAATATTACCTTATGTAGGTTTTGATAAAATCAGTTTGATTGCTGATTCCTTGGTGTTGCCAAAAGGAATGAGTTTGGATTTTAATTCCATTGCTCAAGGCTATACAGTTGATATAATTGCTCAGTTTTTAGAAAGCAAAGGCGATAGCAATTACCTGGTTGAAGTAGGAGGTGAGCTATTAGCAAAAGGTATGAATGCAGATGGAAATATCTGGAGAGTTGGAGTAGATAAACCTTCTGAGGATATTGATGAACAAGAGCGTTTTCAGTTTATTTTGGATTTGGAAAATAAGGCTTTAGCAACATCAGGCAATTACAGAAAGTTCTATGAACAAGATGGGGTTAAGTACGCACATACTATCAATCCTTTCACTGGTTTCACTGCAAAAAACCGTTTGTTAAGTGTTACAGTAATCCATGATAACTGCATGTTGGCTGATGCTTATGCTACTGCATTTATGGTAATGGGAGTAAAGCAAAGTAAACAATTTGCAAAATCACATTCTGAAATAGAAATATATCTAGTGTATACAGGTAATGATGGTGCTTGGAAGACTTTTGTTAGTCCAAATATGCAAAATAGAATTATTAATTAAGCATCCTCATTTTTGCATTTTTCTTCAGGGCTTGCACCACATAGTCCACAAGCTTCTCCTTCTGTATTTAAAAAAGGACTTTGGCTTGCACAAGTGCCAGAAAACTTTCCATTTTTTTTAAGAAGAATTTTAATTCCGATACCTGCAAATACAAATACTAAAAATCCGATTGTAATTAAAAAAACTGGTAGAAAGCTCATTTGAAATAATTTAATGCAAAGCTACTATAAATGAAAGGAATAATTAAGTTTGTAAAGTAAAAAATACTATGGAAAATAAAACAAAATCATTTGCTCGTTTATTAACTATTATGGATCAGTTAAGAGAGCAATGTCCTTGGGATCAAAAACAGACTTTGGATAGTTTGCGATATCTAACCATTGAAGAAATGTATGAGCTTTCTGATGCGATTTTGGAAAAAGACATGGATGAGATAAAAAAGGAGTTAGGTGATGTTTTATTACATATAGTGTTCTATTCTCGTATTGCATCTGAAACAAATGAATTTGATATTGCTGATGTTATAAATGATATTTGCGAAAAATTAATACACCGACATCCTCATATTTATGGAGATGTTAAAGTAGCAGACGAGAAAGAGGTTAAGAAGAATTGGGAAAGATTAAAATTAAAAGAGGGTAGAAAATCTGTTTTAGAAGGAGTTCCAAAATCTTTACCAGCTATTGTGAAAGCTTTCAGAATACAGGAGAAAGTAAGGGGTATTGGTTTTGATTGGGATAATAAAACTCAGGTTTGGGAAAAGGTTTTGGAAGAAATAGAGGAACTGAAAGTTGAAATTGAAAAAGGAGATAACGACAGAATTGAATCTGAGTTTGGTGATGTGTTATTTGCTTTAACAAATTATTCTCGTTTTATTAATGTAAATCCGGAAGACGCTTTAGAAAGAACAAATAAGCGTTTTATTAAAAGATTCCAGATAATGGAAAAACTTATTGAAAAAGAGAACTTAAAATTAGATGATATGAATCTTGAACAAATGGATGTTTATTGGAATGATGCTAAACAAATATATTCTAATCATAATAATTAAAAAAATCGATAAATTTGTATAACTTTTAATTAATTAAACTATACATAATAAAATAATTTCTTATATTTGTCCTATGAAAAAAATAATCCTATACACGCTGATATTCTTAAGTATTAATGCTTTATCTCAAGAAAGGGATAACAAATGCATGACAACTGATCTAATAAAAAATGAATTAGAAAATAATCTAGATTATGAACTAGCTAGACAGAGTCTTTACTATTACAATAAAAAAAATCAGTTTACAAACAATAAAAATCAACCTGTCATTACAATTCCAGTAGTGATTCATGTTATTCATAGAGCACAAGATGCAGTTGGTTCAAACACAAATATACCAGATGCACAAATAGAAGATCAATTATTAATATTAAACCAAGATTTTAGTCAAACAAACCCTGAGTTTCCTAATCCTCCAAGAAATACATTTATTAATAATGCAGGTAACCCTCAAATTCAATTTTGCCTAGCAAGTATTGATCCATCTGGAAATCCAACAACAGGAATAACTAGAACACCTACTACTAATTCTGAGTGGAATTATAACACACAATCTAATGACATGAAACAAACATCTACTGGTGGAATTGATAATTGGGATCCTTTAAGATATCTTAATATCTGGATTTGCAAAATTGGATCCTCAGGTGGTGGACAAACCCTTGGTTATGCTTATCTTCCTGGCTTACAGTCAAGTAATCAATCTTGGAAAGATGGAATTGTTGTGGATTATAGATTTTTTGGTACTGTTGGTAATTCTAGTAATTCTAGTGATGGTAGAACAACTACACACGAAGTTGGTCATTATTTAGGTTTAAGTCATACATTTTGTGAAAGTAGTGGATGCTGTGATAATGATTTAAATGGTAATTATAGTTGGGGTGATGTTGATGATACCCCTGCTACTGAAGATATTTATTTTGGTCCTGTTAATACTAATACTAATAATAATACATGTAATGATTTATCTTATTCCAATATTTTTAACACTAATGTGTTAGATATGGATGAAAACTATATGTCTTACTCAAGTAATACATGGATGTTTTCAGAAGGTCAAGTAGATGTAATGTTAGGGACATTAAATGCTGCTTCATGGCAGGGGGGTAGAGTAGCTTTAACAAATTCTAATGTTTCAGTTAATTGTAATGGAGTACTGAGTTCATCTTGGAATTGTAATAATCAGGGTATTTGTATTGATCCAGGAACAGGAACAGGAACTTATAGTAGTTATAATGCATGCTTAGCAGCTTGTGGTTGTACAGGTGCTAATTCTACTATTTCTGAAGGATTTCAGGCTACATCACTTCCAAATGATTGGTCAATTGATAATCCTGATGGTGATCAAACTTGGGCTATTAATTCAAGTTATGGATATAATAGTAGTAGTTCTATTTCTATCGAGAATTCAATATATTCTGCAAATGGAGAGTATGATGATCTTAATTCACCTATGATGAATTTTACTGGATCAACTAGCATTAATCTAGCTTTTGATTATGCTTACTCACTATGGACAGATCCTAACCTTTCAGAAAATTGGTCTGACACCTTAATAATTTTAATTTCTTCTGATTGTGGATTAACTTGGCAGAAAATATGGGAAAAGGCTGGATCTGATTTGGTTACTACAAATCCAATATTCAATGGATTTGAGTGGTTTCCAACTAATAATAATGACTGGGATTCTGAAAATATTAATTTAAATAATTATGCAAATACGGATGGTGTAATGATTAAGTTTAGGAATGTCAATCAATATGAGAATAACTTATTTCTTGATAATATTAATATTAGTTCAAATGGTAGTACGTCAATTAATGAGAATCAAATGAATAATGTATTAGTATATCCAAATCCTGCTGACAAACAAATAGATGTTAATTATAATGGTTTAAAACAAATTTATAATATGTTAGGTGTAAGAGTTATTCATACTTATGATAATAAGATTGATATATCTAATCTTACGACTGGTGTGTATGTTATAAAGTTAGAAGATATTAGTATACGCCTAATTAAAAAATAATATATATCGAATGATTTAGATAATAATGCCGTCTAATTAATATAAAAAAATTAAAAACATGACATTTAGTAGGATTTCGGAATTGATTATTAAGAAAAGTATTTTCATATTAGTTTGCTTGCTAATTTTTAATGTTAATAAATTAAAAGGCCAAGAAAGGAATTGTGGAACAATGACCTATCTTGAACAACAACAAAAAAATGACCCAACTTTAGTAAAAAAAATTCAAGAGAATGAAGTTAAATTACAGAATTGGATAAAGTATAATGCTAATAAAAATCTAGGTAGTATTATTTCGATACCTGTTGTTGTACATGTTGTTTATAATAATAATAATGAAAATATCTCTGATCAGCAGATTCAATCTCAGATAGATATACTAAATGAAGATTTTAGAAGACAGAATGCAGATGCTGTTAATACTCCATCAGCTTTTTTATCAGTTGCTGCAGATACTGAGATTGAATTTTGTTTAGCTACAGAAGATGCAGATGGAAATATAACTACAGGTATTACAAGAACATCTACCTCACAATCTTCTTTCAGTACTAACAATGGTGTTAAATATACTTCCTCAGGAGGTATTGATGCCTGGAACCCTTTGCAATATCTTAATATATGGGTTTGTGATTTATCTGGTGGTTTATTAGGATATGCTCAATTTCCTGGAGGAACAATAAGTTCTGATGGAGTTGTGTGTGATTATGCTTATTTTGGTAACATAGGTACGGCTACATCTCCTTATGATCTAGGAAGAACTGCAACTCATGAAGTTGGACATTGGTTAAACTTAAGGCATATTTGGGGTGATTCCAATTGTGGTAACGATTTTTGTAATGATACCCCTGAACATTCAGGCTCTAATTATGGTTGTCCATCTTACCCATCTACTTCAAATTGTAGCGGAAATGGAACAAGTGGTGATATGTTTATGAATTATATGGACTATACTGATGATGCATGTATGAATATATTTACACAAGATCAAAAGACTAGAATGATAGCATCTATTAATAACAATCGATCTGGACTGCTAACAAGTAATGGTTGTAGTAATGCTGATTATGGTTGTACAGATCAAACAGCATATAATTATTCATCAGTTGCAATTTTTAATGATGGTTCGTGTTGCTATAATGCAGGTTGTACTGACATAACTGCAATAAATTATGATGCATCTGTTTGCTTTGATGATGGAAGCTGTCAACCTCCTATTCTAGGTTGTACAAATCCATCAGCAATTAATTTTGATCCTAATGCAAATACTACGGTTGCTTTTGGAGGTGCTTTAGATAATACTTTTGGTTCAGGTGGCTATTTTAATAATGATCAGCATCTGGTTTTTGACGCTTTCAAGGAATGTGTAATTAAGTCAGCTACTATTGATGCGGAGTCTTCAAACACTATTCTCTTTGAACTAAGAAATAGTAATGGTGTAGTGATTGATGACACTACTTTAAATGTTGTTGCTGGCCAACAACAAGTAATTCTAAATTTTGAGGTCCCAATTGGTAATGATATGCAGCTAGGTGTTGCAGCTGGGGCGCTTCAAAACGTTGGCTTGTATAGAAATGATGAGAATGCAATTTATCCTTATGATATAGCCTCTGCAATTAGTATAACTAACTCAAGTGCTGGACTAACAGGCTTTCCGGGATATTACTATTTCTATTATAATATAGAGGTTGAAGTAGTATGCGAGGGTATTAATAATTCATCAAGTTGGGATTGTGATAATCAGGGTAATTGTTATGATCCAGGAAATGGAACTGGTCAATATAGTAGTTTATCTTCTTGTCAGAGTAGTTGTATAGTTCCAAGTTGGGATTGTGATAACCAGGGTAATTGTTATGACCCAGGTACTGGATTTGGTCAATATAGTAGTTTAGCTTCTTGTCAGAGTAGTTGTGTTGCTCCGAGTTGGGATTGTGATAATCAGGGTAATTGTTATGACCCAGGTACTGGATCTGGTCAATATAGTAGTTTAGTTTCTTGTCAAAGTAGTTGTATTGTTCCGAGTTGGGATTGTGACAACCAGGGTAATTGTTATGATCCAGGTAACGGCCAAGGAGTATATTCATCTTTATCAGACTGTGAAGTAGAATGTATAAACTTGTCAATTGAAGATAGAGGCATAACTAATTTTAAAATTTATCCTAATCCATCTGATCATTTCTTTAATATCGAATTTGTAAGTAATGAATTACAAGATCTGAAAATAAAGGTAATTAATATTTTAGGTGATAATATATTTGAGGATTATTTGATAAAATTTCAAGGCAAATACACAAAAAGACTTGATTTATATAATATAAATAATGGTGTGTATTTATTAGAAATACAGACTAATAAAGGATTAATTTACAAGAAATTAATACTTAATAAGTAGTAAATTAAATTTAGCTATGAAAAAATTAATAATAATAATATTATTATTTCCAGTATTGATTTTTCCTCAATCAAATTACAATCTTAATTTAGTTGGTGATTTTGAATGGAGTGGTTATTCTTATGACAGTGAGGGGTCTGATATTTGGGGTTGGGTTAATCCAAATACTGGAAATGAATATGCCTTAGTTGGTTTAAATACAGGTTTTTCCGTTGTTGACATTTCTAATCCACAAAATCCATCCGAATCATTTTTTATTTCTGGAGCTAATACAATGTGGCGAGATATTAAGACTTGGGGAAATTATGCTTACGTAATAAACGAAGGCTCTAATGGCTTGTTAATTGTGGATCTTACTGATTTGTCTGGTCAAACATATGTTAACTTTACAGATTATTTTAATACTGCTCATAATATATATATTGATGAAAATGGTGTTGCATATGTTTTTGGGACTAATGTGGGAAGTGGAGGAGTTATGTTCTTTGATGTAAACACAAACCCAATGAATCCAACTTATTTAGGTAGTTGGGATAATTATTATATTCATGATGGAATGGCTAGGGGCGATACTCTTTGGGTTGGCTGTATTTATGAAGGTGAGTTTTTTTGTTTAGATGTTTCAAATAAGTCAAATCCGCTAGTTCTTGGTAGTCACGTTACTCCAAATTTATTTTCACATAACATATGGGTTTCAGATAATGGAGACTATGTTTTTACAACTGATGAGCAGTCTGATTCTTACATTGGGTCTTATGATGTACAGGATATGAGTAATATTCAAGAAGTAGATAGAATACAGTCTAATCCTGGTTCAAATTCTATTCCACACAATACACATGTCGATGGTAATTTTCTAGTTACATCATGGTATCGAGATGGTACTGTCGTTCATGATGCTACCTTTCCTAATAATTTAATTGAAGTTGCATTTTATGATTCATACTCTGGTAGTGGAAATGGATTTGATGGATGTTGGGGTACATATCCTTATTTACCCTCAGGTTTAGTTATTTCTTCTGATATTAATTCTGCAACAAATGGTAATGGTAGATTATTAGTTTTAGATCGTCAGTTTACTCAAGCTTCATATTTACAGGGTAATGTGGTTGATTCAATAACTTTATTAGCACTGCCTGGTGTCAGTGTAGAAATTTTAAATACTTTTTTACCTAACTCTAATATTACCAATCTTTATGGTGATTATAACTCTGGAACTGCAGATCCAAATCTATATGATGTTGTCTTTACATTATCTGGATATTATTCTGATACGGTTTCAGTAAATCTTTCATCCGGAGTAATTACAACAGTTGATATTGAATTAGTACCTATTTTACCTACTTGGAATTGTGATTCACAAGGGAACTGTTACGACCCTGCAAATGGTACTGGTGAATTTACTAGCTTATCAAATTGCCAATCGGTTTGTGTTCCAGCTATATTAGGTTGTACAAATCCATCAGCAATTAATTTTGATCCTAATGCAAATACTACGGTTGCTTTTGGAGGTGCTTTAGATAATACTTTTGGT
>Ga0206683_10003420_pt1 | contig 10523 bp, 11 predicted proteins | sample M280m12015metaG_FD_155483 | JGI IMG/M metagenome (GOLD analysis project Ga0206683, IMG submission 155483) | Ammonia-oxidizing marine archaeal communities from Monterey Bay, California, United States - M2 80m 12015 | ecosystem: Environmental > Aquatic > Marine > Intertidal zone | place: USA...
AAAGGTCAAACGCCCAAACCATAGTGCCGCGGCCTTCGTTCGCAAGCCATCAACCGATGAGAATGACTACGCCTTCAAGAAGCCGCGTACCCCCCATCAACCATATACACTCCACCAGTGCAATATGCCGATGCATCCGAGGCCAGATAAACCGCAAGGCCAGCGATGTCATCGGCCATACCCAGGCGACCCAACGGAATGCTGTGCAGAAACCGCTTTAGATTCGCCTCATCGCTCCACAGTGCTTCGCTGAACTTGGTTTTGATAAGCCCCGGGCAGATCGCATTCACCCGTATATTGTCCGAACCCCAATCCTGGGCCATGGCCTTAGTCAGATTAATCAACGCCGCCTTGCTGACACTATACATACCGATGCCCTTCTCAGGTGTCAGTCCACCGATGGAACTGATATGCATGATGGAGCCTCCGCCACGCTCTTTGAAAATCGGGTAGGCTTTCTTGCATAAAGCAAACGGGCCCTTGAGGTTGACATCTATGATCTTGTCAAACGCGCGCTCATCGGTCTGCTGTATGGGACCGTAGACTGGATTGGTTGCGGCGTTATTGATAACGATATCCAGGCCACCGTAAACACGTACAACCTGATCCACCAGCGATTCGATATCCTCGATCCGACCCATATTGGCTGCAATGCCGCTTGCCTCCAAGCCATCCGCTCTAAATGACTCAGCAACCAATTCAACCGCATCCGCCTTGCGACTGCTGACCACCACCTTGGCGCCAAACTCGGCAAGGCCTCTCGCCATAGCCTCACCAATACCCTTACTGGCGCCAGTGACCAAAGCGACCTTTCCTTCAAGTTCAAAAAGATTACGTATGCGATTCTGAGATGTCATAAGTGTTCCATCCAATTAGTGATCTACAAGACTTAACCCAACGGTGCTGGCTTGCGAATAAATCGAGTTTATTACCTGGAAGCTATCGAACTCAACCTGGAATATAACCAACAACTCTTTAGTTAAAAGTTTCTAAGGGGGTATCTAATCTCTGAAAGATAAGCCATCAGATAAACCCCGGGGAATTTTCTTCTCATTATCAAAAAAGGGCAGTTCGACAATCACACAGTCGTGGTGCTCCTGGTTTGAATCATAAAGGGAAAGGGTCTTGCCAAACCAATCTTCCCCCACAGAATCTGGATGATCAAAAACCACATATCCGATTCCTTTTTCCAGGGTAGGTGACCAGCAACTACTCTTGGTTATACCAACCTTGTTACTGCCCTGAAAAATTTCCAGCCCTGAGTTGGGTATGGCTGTCTCACTAACATAACCATAGAGTCGACAGGACTTATTGACATATTCAAGTGCTTGTCGGCCAACGAACTCTCCTTTCGATAAATCCACATAGTCACCCAATCCTGCATCATAAGGGGTCATGGTGAGGTCTATATCCGACTGGTAATCCAAAATACCCGCCTCAATACGCCGCAACCCCAGGGACGCACTACCGGCACGTTCAAGTTGAAAAGCCTCGCCCACCTTAAAAAGGTAATCCCACAATGCCGAATGATCTAACTGGGCATGGCCATAGATCTCGATACCCAATTCTCCGGTCCATCCGGTTCGCGAGACCAAGAGGCTTTGACCATCAAAATCAAACATTCCTGCATGGAAGTAGCCAAAGTTCTCGGGCATCTGTCCAGGTGCTGCCGCATCAAGAAACTTGAGTGAGTTGGGCCCCTGGATCTGAAGTACTCTCGATTTTGGATCGCTTATGCTGACGTTCATCCCATCGGACAACGCCAAGAACCATTTCGCAGTGTCACCATTAGCCTCGACATACCAGAAATGATCCTCGGCCAACCGGATCAGCACGCCATCCATCACAAGCCCGCCATTGGGCGCACAGATAATGCCATAACGTGCCCTCCAAACTTTCAGATCACTGATCTTGCGGGTAAAGGCTTTTTCCAAAAGACGGGCCGCATCTGGACCCCGGATATCGATCGGTCTTTCCGGAATATCGTAAAGCATGATGTTGCGCCGCAATTTCCAGTACTTGTCCAAAGGGTCATCCTGATCTGTCCCCACTGCAGACAAACGACTTGCGTATATCGAATAAATGGTGTCCTCAGTAATCCATTTTTCAGCATAGGGAGATTGCTCGATTCCTCGGCGGAATATTTTGACTGTCGATGTGGCGGCTGGATATACCCCCCGGTAAACCATGTGAACAAGCTCTTTGTTATCCATGTGTCTTTGAAGAACTATTTTGAATACCGGAAATTATCATCAGTCATTCGTAAACTCAGGGTTCACACACACCATGGCAGTGCGGATATCGGCGTCAGTCAACCGCCAGTCATTATCAAGGTGCGCAACCACCTTGACCATAAATGGCTCCGACCACCGGCGGGCCTGATCTGACCCAACGCAGTCGGCAATCAGCGCCAGGGCTAACTGCTGTGGAGAATCGCCCTTGTAGGACCACTCAAAACCCAGCTCAGTAAACCTCTCAAGGTCATAACGTGGATCCAGCGGGACACCATCAACAGTAACAATAATGCCATCGATGGTTCGACACCCTAGATAATGTTTCATACCACAATATCAGTTTCGCCGACCCGGCTCACGAAAAAGCCACATGGCAATCACCATAAACACCGATAACCCTATCCCCACCCAGCCAAGGATCGTCTCCCCATAGTGGCTTTCAGAAAAATAAAACGCGGCGCCAACCACAAGTGTAATGACCGAAACAATGATTTTGATATGGGTCGGCATAGACTCTTTGGATCAGCCAGTGATGGGTTCTGCTGCGGCCTGATCAGGGCGCTGAGCATGGTCGCGCAATTTGGCCTTGAGATACCGCTCGTTGTAACCATTAAAAAGATGCCCCAGCAAGCCCCGGTCCAGATCCGATGTTCCAAACAGCCAGTCTGCAATAGGAAAAGTCAGGTTCATATTATTTTCCATCATCAGTCGTGAATGATGGTGGGCAGTGTGGTGACGACGCAGTGTATTCACCAAAGGCACATATCGAACAAACCGGTTTTCATCGATGTGGCAGCAAAAGTGCATGAATTCATAGACAAGGTAGATACCGGTTGTGGTGCAGATAAACAACCAGCCGATATTAGGTGTCAGCAAAAAATAAAACAGTAGGGCTCCCGGTATTGAGATCAAGATAAATACTACCAATGCATAAGGTGGGAAAAAAGTCACCCGCCAGTCCTTGTGATCGCGAAAACGCATCTCAGAATCTGTAAAGAACTGATGATGCTGCAAGGTATGGCGATTGTAGATAGCCCGCAAGGCTTTGGATTTTTGCGGTCGGTGCATAATCTTCAAGTGCAGATACCATTCGAATATATTACAACCCAGAAGAAAGGCTGGCACTGAAAGCCATTCCCACCAACGCACGTTCTCTAAATGCTGGGCATACAGCCATAGTGCAGTAAGGCCAATGGCATAAATCAGAAATACGTGGACCGGACCGTTGTACCAGCTATCAATACGCGACCGATATTCGTGTCGATAATCACGCTGTCGATCACTTAGCATGGTTGTAATTTTCGCCTAATTCGGGACTAATTTTCAGGCTTTGTACTATCCACTGAGCGATCTGTCTTCTGCTGCCAGTTTTCTCTGGAGCACCTGGCGTACCCTTACCCCGGCCGTATCACCCAGCCGGCCAATCTCGGGGTAATCAACTCCACAAGGGTCCATGCTGACCTGAGCATAAAGTTGCTCGAGCAGCGCTTTATCCTCGTCAAAGGCCTCGGTAACACTTGCCCGGGTGCGCTCACAAAGCTCTGTTGAAATATTGGGAATATCGAAGGCCGCTCCCCAGAAGTAATGTGTCTTGCCTCGCTGGGACGGCGTCACAATATGACAGCCGCGCATCAAAAAGTCGGCGCGAACTCCAGGCTGTGCTTCTGGATCATGCACGTTCCAATCGGAAAACGATACTGCCAGGGACGGCATGCGGCCCTCCTGCTCACGCTTGACCGATTTGGTTTCACTGAAACCCATCGCATGACAAAAAAGTGGACTGAGCGGACCCAGATCAAAGTCCTGCCGATAGGTCACGGTATCGCCATCCATAGAGACTTCAGGAACGCTCGCCCAATCATCCTGTTTGAAGGTTTTGCTGTGCAGATAGGCAATATGTGTGAGATCCAGAACATTTTCCCGGATTAAGACCCAATTTACAGCCACCTCATAGTACCCCAACACCACTGACCAATTAGGATCTGCGGTATAGGACATATCAACAGGAGGGTCGCAAGCTGGGATCTTCTCTGGGTCACCCATCCAGATCCAGACAAACGCGCCTGATTCTACTAACGGATAACTACGCACTCTCATGCTATCTGGGATCGTATCCTGGGTAGGTATACGGGTGCATCGTCCATCGCTGCCAAATTCAATTCCATGATAGGGGCAGATGAGTAGATCGTCGACGACGCGTCCAGCAGATAACGGGGCCCAACGATGTGGACAGCGGTCATCCAACGCAACCGGTGTGCCATCTTTAAGCCGGTACAGGACCACGGGTTTTTCGAGCAACCAACGGGCCAAAGGTTTCTCGCCGACTTCATCACCGCGCGCGGCAACCCACCACATATTGCGCGGGTAATTATCTTCCAACATGCCGTTGGACAGGCCCTGACCAGTAGCTTGCCTTTGGTTCGTGGACATATTCATTACCTAACCCATCTTAGTTTGCTGTTTGCTGTTTCTCGAATATTGAGGTGTAATTACCGCCGGACCAGTCAGGCGGTAACGTACACGCTTTTGCTTCAAGTTCTACCTGCGTCGGCGCTGTACCCCGTATCAATGTGCAGTTGTGTGCGCTCTCAGAGCCCGGAAACGCAGTCAGTGGCAGAACATCGGCTGATGAGTAGGCATTAATCAACAACGGTCTTGGTCTTGGCGAGAAATTGGGCATTGAGCCATGCACCGTCCGCGCGTTATGTACGGTGATGGTTCCCGCTTTGCCCCACATCCACTCTACAGACTCCATCGGTAATCCTTTTAAGTCTTTGTCGCACAAGGCACCGGTCCATTCGCCATCCTCCGAGTAGTGGTCATATATCGGGCCAAACTGGCTCCCGGGTATAGCGCCCATCGGACCCATTTCGTGGTCAACATCGCTGAGGTACATCCCGATAGCCAAAATCGAATAACCCGTCTGTGGGTAAAATGGATAATCCTGATGCCACTTAACCTCTTCACCACCACCAGACCACTTGAAGTTCAGTTTGGAGTGGTGAAAAACAACATTGGGTCCAAGTAGATCCTCGGCAACATCAACAATTGGGCCACGACTGGCGAATTCCCAGTACAGATTGTGATGTGCGGTTGGATAAGTCAATCGACGTAGTCGGGGATCTTGCGCACTGTGATCCGGCTCAAGATCGAACTTGCCGTCCGATTCATAGACCTCTTTGCTTTGCTCGATAATGTTATTGGTAACCTCCCAAATCCGATCAAGCCACTTCTGATCAAGAAACTCGTTAATGACGAGGTAGCCTTTTTCGAAAAACGCCTCACGCTGGTGGTCATCGAGTACTTTAGGCTTTATCGCCATAACATCGTGTTTTTTCATAGCTGCGACTCCTAAACTGGTCTGCACCTTGCTCAATATATCTGGCGCGATGATAGATAACTCTGGTATCTTTCGTCAATTATTTAGTCTCACCTTTCAATAATTTATTATTTGATAACAATTATTTAGAAGTTATCCAGAATTAAACTGGGAACAACAATGAGTGAACCGAAAAAGAAGTTATCCATCCCGGATCTTAAAGATCGAAAAAAGCGAAAGCAAAAAACGACACTAGTCGCCGTGGGTGACTTTCTGATGGCTCAATGGGCCGAGCGCGGCGGCGTTGATATTGTCGGCGTTGGCGACAGCCTTGGAATGACCCTGTATGGTCATTCGACCACGCTACCGATGACGGTTGATCAGATGATTGAGCACATCAAGGCCGTGCGCCGTGGTGCCCCCAATACCTTGTGTATCACAGCAATGCCGTTTGGCTCCTATGCAACAAGTGATCTTGCGATCCACAACGCATTACGATTAGTAAAAGAAGGTGGAGCTGAGGCAGTCAAACTGCAAGGTGGGCGCGAGAAGTTCGACATTATCAAAGCTGTTGCTGACGCCGGCATACCTGTAATGAGTCATGTAGGTCTGTGCCCTCACTTTGTAAATTCATTGGGAGGCTTTAAAGCGCAGGGACGCACCGTCGAAGATGCACTAAAGATAATTGATAATGCAAAGGCCATTGAAGAAGCCGGGGCAGTCGGTATAGAGATAGAAGCGGTACCGCCCCAGGTAGCGGCCGCCGTTGAAGCGGTGGTCGATATTTTCACTTTTAGTATTGGCGCTGGGAATCCGGGTTACGGCCAGGCTCTAAATGGTGCCGACCTAATCGGTGCTTTCGATAACTTCAAGCCGAAATTTTCCAAGCGTTATGGCAACGTAGGGGAAATAGCGGTCAATGCTTTCTCGGAATTTGTGAAGGAAGTCAAAGAAGGCCAATTTCCTGATGCCGATCACTCTTATTCGATGCCCCACGAAGAAGCAGAAAAATTACAGGCAGTGCTGAGCGGTAAGGATTCCGGTTAATTTTGCCTAATGTCAAACTGTGTCGATCGCCAACCGTAAAGCCAGCGCAACTATGATCGCTGCGGAATGTCGACCAATTTACCACGGGGAATTTCACGCTTTTCATCATAAAACGGCATCGCACACAGGATCGCGCTACGTTTTTTGTCGTCAATACACTCAACCATAACAGAGGTGCCAGGGCCAACATCGGCACTGTCCATGCGCGCAATCGCAACACCACACTTCAAAAATGGCGACCAGGTGCTGGAACAGACACGTCCTGCCGTTTTCCCATCCAATTGAATCGTACGACCCAGGGCTGCAATCCCCTGGCTGACCCGAATGCCCCAGGTCAGGCAGTCTTTAGGTGCATCAATAAGCGCCTTGCGGCCAACGAAGGCAGGCTTATCAAGATCGACAAAAGCCCCAAGCCCGACCGCAAAAGGAGTTGTCGTATCATCAAAATCACTACCAGCGTTAAGCAGTCCCGCCTCGATGCGCCGCGCCCGAAATACCGGGGTGGCAGTCAATACCATGCCGTATTCTTGCCCCTTTTCCAGTAGGTGGTCGCCCAGCGACTCAAAATCGATATCGGGAGACATGTAGATCTCCCAGCCCAGTTCGTTGGTAAAACCCGAACGACTGATCACTACCTGCTGACCTGCAATCGACACGCTTGCACAATCAAAGTAACGAAACGGCTCGGGATAATCGCCATCGAGTACCGCGTGCAACACATCAAGTGATCGAGGACCTTGGATCTGACTGACCCAAACCTTAGGATCGTATACTCGCACATTCAAGCCCTGCGCATGCGCCTTGTACCAGGGATAGAGATCGCCATCGGCCTGTGCCATCCAGAAGCGGTCGACAGCCAGACGTAACAGTACGCCATCGGTGATCATGCCGCCGTCCTCGTAACAGGCAAACTGATAACTGCACCTTCCGGGCTTTACCTTGGCGATATCACGGGGGAAAACGCGGTTAAGTAAAACCTCAGAATCTGGACCGCTGATCTCAATCGGCAACTCTCCGGTATGACGCAAAACGACTCCAGTTCGCACAGCCCAGTACATCTCATCATCACTGAGATTGTTCAACGATTGCGGCGTAAGACGTTTGTTATAGAGCGTATATTCTGGATCGTATGGCAGCTCCTGATAACTGAGCGGATGCACTGCCATAGTTCTATCGAGCTCACTGGGTCTAGTTTCCTTAGTCGAAAAAGCCTTAACCGCGAACCGTGTATTTTTCAGCACTTGATTCATTGCTTATCAAACCTCAAAAGATCGTTCTGTCCGGGTTGCCTTGGCACGGTATTATTCTGAAAATCTGGCACAGGGTAAACTCGTATTTTAGTTACGGGTCGTTGGGATATTGCCCATGGCAAGGTAGTGTCTTTGATACCACTGTTATATAAGTCATCACCGGTAAATGGCCATATTTTGAGGGGGAACAAATCATGAGTGAGTCAGGTGTACTCTACGAACGTGATGGAAGAATCGGGCGAATTATTCTGAACCGCCCAAGAGCGCTCAATGCTATTGATCTTGAGATGCCCTCAGCTTTGCAGCTTGCAGTAGAGCGTGCCAACACCGAATCCGACGTGCGCGTTATCGTTTTAAGCGGCGCAGGCAAGGCTTTTTGTGCCGGCTATGACCTTTCGTTGTTCGCTGAGACGCCTGGCACCAACCCCGGAATTCAGCAGATGCCCTGGGACCCGATGACCGATTTCGCCTTCATGAAGCGTAATACCGATTGCTTTATGAGTCTGTGGCGCTCTGGCCTTCCGGTTATCTGCAAAGTGCATGGTTATGCGGTTGCCGGCGGTAGCGATATCGCCCTTTGTGCTGATGTTCTGATGATGGCAGATACCGCCAAACTGGGTTACCCGCCGGCACGGGTTTTCGGCACACCGACCACTGCCATGTGGATCTACCGGGTAGGGGTGGAGCGAGCCAAGCGACTGCTGCTGACGGGCGATCTTATCAATGGCCGCCAGGCCGCTGACTGGGGTCTTGGCGAGGCCGTTGCTGAGTCGGAACTGGAAAGCGCCACCGAGGCGCTTGCTGATCGCATGGCCAGTGTTCCACGTAACCAACTGATGATGCAAAAGCTGCTGGCCAATCAGGCGCTGGAGAACATGGGTCTTTTCTCTACACAGAATCTTGCTACCTTGTTTGACGGGATATCCCGCCACTCTCCCGAAGGACTCAATTTCAAGCAGCGCTCCGAGACATCGGGCTGGAAGCAGGCTGTCAAAGAGCGTGATTCGGGCACGTTTGACTGGACGACAAATGCCCTGTTTAAAGACGGCCATAAGGACTGAGCACCAGTCTTTCCAACGCGACCTGAACCTGCCTGCCATGACCATCGTCGCCACGCGCCTACTGGATGAGCCCATTATCCATCCGGACATGGACGAGCGTATGGGGTCCAACATAAACGGACCCAGCGTGATCCGTGTGCCCAACTGGGTTCAACAGCCTCTTGGCCGCTACTACCTTTATTTTTCTCACCACAAAGGCACCTATATCCGTCTCGCCTATGCCAATGCATTAACGGGTCCATGGAAGATACACTCCCCCGGGGTGCTGGACGTATCGCAATCGCTGTTTGCCACCACTGATCCGCCAGAACCACCCCCTGGCGAGCGCCCAAGTTGGGCGGATACTCTGATCGGAGGGTACCTTTATGCCCATGTTGCCTCCCCGGATGTGCATATCGATGAGGCACAACGACAAATCCGCATGTACTACCACGGTCTGCTGCCCAACGGTGACCAGATGACCCGTGTGGCCTACTCGAGTGATGGACTGTCGTTCAAGCCCGAAGCGCCGCTGCTGGGTCCACCCTACTTTCGGGTATTTAAATACAGCCAGTGGACCTATGCCATCAGCTGGCGGGGTGTCTTTTTACGCTCGCGAGAGTGGCATGGTCCTTTTGAGGCGCAACATGAGCCCGGCCCAGCAATGCGTCTTTTCAATGATGGCAGCGGCATCGAGTTGCGCCATCCTGCGCTCTGGCGCCAGGGCGATGTGCTGCATCTTTTCTTCTCCTGCACCGGAGATTATCCTGAGCGGATCTATCACAGCCAGTGCGGGGTGCACGATGACTGGGGTCGTTGGGAGTTTTCCAGACCGCAGGTCATCCTCAGTCCCGAGTTGATCTGGGAGGGTGCAGATCGACCTCCCACTACGTCAGTGGTGGGTGCGGCTGACTCACGGCTTCGCGAACTGCGCGACCCGGGGATCTTTGTTGAAGATGGCCGGGCCTATCTTTTTTACAGCGGTGCGGGCGAAAGCGCCATCGGCATCGCCCAGCTTGATGGCCTGTAATCAGGCCACCGCTTCAAGAGACATCTTGTTTAACGTTTTTGCCAGTGACGTAACCGTTCTATCGACATTCTTGAGTTTGTCGAGGCCAAATAGCCCGATACGGAATGTCTGAAAGTCCTCTGCTTCATCACACTGCAAAGGTACGCCCGCTGCAATCTGCATACCGAGTTCAGCAAACTTTTTACCGTTGTGCATGCCGGCATCATCTGTGTAACTGACAACCACACTGGGAGCTTGAAAACCCGGGGCCGCCAGGCTTTTTATTCCGTGACTGGACAATAACTCGCGGACTTTGGCGCCCAGTTCTTCCTGTGCGGCACAGGCATCAGTAAATCCTAGCTCTTTAGTCTCACGCATTGCCTCGGCAAAGGCCTTAAGGCCATCAGTGGGCATGGTCGCATGATAAGCATGGCCCCCGTTTTGATAGGCCGTCATGATGTCACACCATTTTTTGAGGTCGCAGGAGAAACTGGTGCTAGCGGTTTGTTGCAGGCGCTCACTCGCAAGCGCACTAAGCATGACAAGCCCCGCGCACGGAGAGCCACTCCAGCCCTTCTGCGGCGCGCTGATCAACACATCCACTCCAAGCGTTTGCATATCTAT
>Ga0206683_10003424_pt1 | contig 10515 bp, 10 predicted proteins | sample M280m12015metaG_FD_155483 | JGI IMG/M metagenome (GOLD analysis project Ga0206683, IMG submission 155483) | Ammonia-oxidizing marine archaeal communities from Monterey Bay, California, United States - M2 80m 12015 | ecosystem: Environmental > Aquatic > Marine > Intertidal zone | place: USA...
ATATCAACTATTAGGACTTAGAAAAAGCTGATCGAAAAAAATGGATATAGCTTTATATTTTCTGTGCATGGAGTCGTGCTAACTTGGTTGGCGAGAGTGTAGCATCCTACAGTAATGTTTTGTTGATGTTCGGTTTTGCATGTGCTGCGGTAGCACCGGCTCTTTTGATATCTAGAATGATTTCGCCTGAAAATAAGAAAAGACCAAACCCGGTAAAAACACTACCTATGGAATGTGGCCAAGTCCCATCAGGTGCTGGAAGAACTCATTTTATGATGCAGTATTATGCGTACGTTTTGATGTTTGTAATTTTTGATGTAATGGCAATTTTCTTGTATGCTTGGGGAAGTACAATTTTGGATATGCCAAGAACTGCAACTTTACCAATAATTGCATTCTTGGGAGTGATGTTTGCCGCGATGGCATTTGCACTGTATCAATCAAAGAGGAAAGACATATGGTAATTCTATATACTAGTAACGACGAAATGCAGGGAGAACGACAAAGTTGTTAAAAGAACTTATCACACCACAAAATGCAAATGTGTTTGTTGGAAAACTTGGAGACATATTATACAAAGCAATTGACAAGCCTTTAGGCTATGCAATTGATTGGGGTAGAATGTGGTCTCTATGGCCAGTACACATTGAAACTGCATGCTGTAGTGTTGAATTTGGAGCAGCTTCTGGTCCACGATACGACGTTGAACGATTCGGTATAATCGAAGCATTCGGTTCACTTCGTCAGTGTGATCTTGTCGTAGTACAGGGAACTATAACACGAAAGATGGCACCAAGACTTAGATTGGTTTATGATCAAATGCCTGAGCCAAAGTATGTCATTGCAATGGGTGCTTGCGCGATAACTGGCGGTCTGTACTTTGATTCGTATAATGTACTACCAGGAATTGATGGCGTCCTACCAGTAGACGTGTATGTTCCCGGCTGTCCTCCTAGACCTGAGACCTTGATACAAGGATGCATGTTACTCCAAGAAAAAATCAAAAGGATGAAGGCTAGATAGGTTCCAATCATGAGTTCTACTGAAAAAAAAGATGCTCCATCTAAAGAAGAGAAAAAAGAATCTACTGTAACTGAACAGGAAACATCATCTCCTCCAAAACCGGCTCCTCCAAAACCAGCTCCTACAAAACCAGAACAAGAGGAACCACTTGCACCGGCTTTTGAAAAAAGTTTCATTGATGGGATAAAAAATGAATTTCCAGACGATGTTGATATTGCTTTCATAAGAGAAACTAGAACAAAATTAAATGTGAAAAAAGAAAAAATTTTAGATGTTGCAAAATTCATTAGTGATAAAACACCTTTTGATCATGCTGAATCTGTGACTGGTACAGATTTTCCAGATGAAAAAGAGATTGAAGTAACATATCATTTGGGTTCTTACACTGATAATAGATTTTCAAAACAGATTTTGGCTTTATCTACAAGAGCACCACGAGAAGATGAACCAACTCCTGGAAATGATTCAACCAAACTTCCTAGTTTAAGAGATGTTTTTTACAGTGTAGAATTTCATGAAAGAGAATGTTTTGAGATGTTAGGTGTTTATTTTGATGGTCATCCAGATAATAGAAGATTACTCCTGCCAGAAGATTGGGCAGATATTCCACCAATGAGAAAGGACTTTAAATTAAAGGGTAGATAAAATGACTGAACAATTAATACCAGAAACAGCAGAAAAAATGCCTCCTGGATTACAACTTGAGAACGTTGACGATCGAATTATGACTCTCAATGTCGGTCCTCAACACCCAGGTTCTGGACATATGAGATTGATTGTCAGAATTGATGGCGATTATATTGTTGATTGCGATCCAGATCCCGGTTACGTACACAGAGGCGAAGAAAAGATGGCTGAAGTTAGAAATTATATTCTAAATATACCACACTTAGAGCGTCCAGTAATTCACGACTCATGTAATATTTTGTATCCATATGTTTTAGGAGTAGAAGATCTTGTCGGAATTGAAGTACCTGAACGCGCAAAATACGTTCGAGTAATTGCAGCTGAACTGAATAGATGTGTCTATACACAATATTGGCTTGCAATTTATGGAATATTTCTTGGTCACTCTACAATGTTCATGTGGCCAGCAGGTGATAGAGAACTACTCATTGATCTTTTAGAAAAAATGACCGGAGCAAGAGTTACCCACTCATATTTTATTCCAGGTGGTGTACGTAATGATGTACCACCTAATTTTGAAGATGTGTGTCTAAGGCAAGTAGATTATTTTGAAAAAAGAATTAAAGAGTATGCAGATATTTTCTATGACAACCCAATTCTAAAAGCTAGAACTGAGGATACAGGAGTTCTTTCAACAAATGATGCAATAAGACTTGGAACCACTGGATCGGTTTTACGTGCAAGTGGTGTTGACTTTGATGTACGAGTAAAGGAACCATACGATGTCTATGAAGAACTAGACGTTCACACTAATGTCATGAAAGAAGGTGATTCTTATGCTCGCTCAAAAATTCCGTGGCTTGATATGCTTGAAAGTTGTAATATCATTCGCCAGGCACTTGAAAAAATGCCAAAGTCTGGTTCTATTAGAACAAAACTAAAACCAAATCCAAAAGGCGGAAACGATGAAGTGTTTCGTAGAGTTGAGTCTGGTCGGGGCGCTGCGGGTATGCATATTATTTCAAACAGCCAGCCACAACCATATAGACTAAAAATCAGCCCAGGGTCATTTAGAAATCTTATCGCATTACCATATCTACTAAAAGGAGAAAAACTTGGAAACATGCCAGCAGTTTACTGGAGTTTGAACTACTGGCCAGTGGAGGCAGACCGATAAATGTCAGTTATTGCACCAAAATTTCGTTTAGCATATTTCCTAAAATCAGTTATTGATAATATTTTTTGGATAATTATTCTTGTAACACTAATTGCAATTCCTGCAATTCAGATTGTATTATTCTATATGGATCTGCCAGTAATTGAAGGAGAGTTATTGACAGCATTTCTTGCATTTACTTGGCTATTTCATCCTGATATGGCAATCCCTCTTGTTAAATCATTAATACATTCAGATTTGTTTAGAATTGCAGCATTCCCAGGATTTGGATTTGCAGCATTGATTGCAGCTGGAACTATTTTCGTAGAAAGAAAAATGCTTGCAAAACTTCAGTTACGAGTGGGTCCATTTTATTGTGGAAAAGTTGAGGGTATATTACAATTAGCAGCAGACGGTCTTAAATTAATCTCCAAAGAAATTATCATACCTGCCAAAGCTGACAAACCAATATTTTGGGTTGCACCTATTTTGTTTGTAGGTACTGCAGCTGCATTTGTTTCGTTAATTCCTGTCGCACCTGGAGGTTGGGTTGTTGCAGATTTGGATGTTGGTTTAATAGCTGTATTTGCAGTAATTGGATTCTTTCCTATAATTACAATTCTATCAGCTTGGTCTGCTAATAGTAAATACCCATTCATTGGTGGTATTAGAGCACTCCATCAAATGGTATCATTTGAAATTCCATTAATCTTATCGCTGTTGGGAGTTGTAATTCTTACAGGAACCCTGAATCTCAATGAGATTGTAGAATCACAAGCTAGCTTCCCCTGGATTATCTTTATGCCGATCGGTGCAATCGTATTCTTTACTGCCATGTTAGCAGAACTTGAAAGAATTCCGTTTGATTTACCTGAAGCAGAGAGTGAGATTGTAGCTGGATGGCTAACAGAGTTCTCTGGTATGATGTATGGTCTTGTTCAGCTTGGTTCTTATGTGAAACTTTTTGCATTTGCTGCGTTGTTTGTAACAATTTTCCTTGGAGGTTGGACTGGCCCAGTTATCTGGCCACCACTCGACGAACAGATCATTACTGAGGGTTTACCAATTTCTGACTTTAGAGGTCAACCACTGTTAACCGTGAGTACACCAGGATTACCATTATTTGACGAAGATCCAAATGAATGGATACTACAAAAGCATGGACTGTTGGAATATACTACTGGGCAGCTGTTCTTTAGTGGAGTTATCTGGTTTGTATTAAAAACTGTAGCAGTAATATTCTTCATTTTATTACCACGAGGTGTTTTCCCAAGAATCAGAATTGACATGTTACTACACATTGGTTGGTACAAGTTGATTGGTTTAGCATTTGTAAACATCTTCATTGCACTTGGATTACTGTATGCAGGCGTTCTGGGTCCGGAGGGAATTTTCTAATGGGTACCGCAACAGGAATTATCAAAGCATTAAACTCTGGTGTAAAACATCTTGCTGTAAAACGTTTTACTTTGAGATATCCAGAACAAAAACTGAAGTTTGTTGGAGATGGATATCAATTTGATCCATCAACTGGTGTAGGAATTGCTGGTCTTAAAGGACGACATATGTTGTTTCACGATAACTGTACAGGATGTCAGCTATGCGCAATTGCTTGTGAGGGGGTTGCAGAAGCAATAGCAATGGTTAAGGTTCCTGACACATGGAAACATAACAAAAAAGCCATAATGCCACAAATTGATTATGGAAAATGCGTTTTCTGTGGATTGTGTGTTGACGCATGTCCTTTTTATGCACTTTACATGTCAAATGATTACGAATTATCATCTTTCACAAAAGAGGGATTAATTTACACACCATCGCAACTGCAAGTTAAACCACAGGTGCAACAAGATTCTGAATTGATTATAGATAAACGGGGAGCAAGGCATGGCTGATGCTCTGTTTCTTGCTATTGCTGTTTTAACAATTGGTTCTGCAATCGCTGCACTAGAACTCCGCTCATTAATTTATGGTTCAATCGCATTGATGGGAACGTTAGGTGGTGTAGCAGGTTTCTTTGTGATGCTTGATTCTCCTTTTGTTGCAATGTTTCAGCTTGCAGTGTATGTCGGTTCAATTGCAGTTCTGATTCTATTTACAGTCATGCTTGTTAAAAGGGAATTAATCTTCAAAAAAATAGAAGACCCGAAGAGAAAATTTGCTGGAATTGGATTAATGTTAATTACAATAGTTGCATTAGGTGCAATAATTCTTGATTCAGGAATAAAATCTGTTACAACAGATTCTGATCCTGTTGACTTTAGAGAAATTGGTGTTGACTTTCTTACTTATTATTGGCCAGCCTTGATCTTAATGGCTCTTATTTTGGCAGGATCAGTTATGGGCGCCTTAGTCTTAGCTAGACGGGAGGATTCCATAGAAAATGGCTAACGAGCTGATTGAATTTGTTCTTGTGTCCATCGCTCTATTAGGCATTGGAATTTATGGATTATCTGTTAAACGAAATGCAATACGAATGCTTTTTGCAATTGAAATTATTGTTAATGCTGCAAATCTAAATCTAGTTGCATTTGCAAGGTTTATGCCGGAAGCGCATAGTGGTGGTCAAACACTCGCACTCTTCTCAATTGCAATAGCTGCCGCAGAAGTTGCAGTAGGGCTTGCATTAGTTATTGTAGCATATAGACTCTACAAAAATATCGATATTGGAGATCTCAGGAGTTTGAAAGGATAATGGAATTCGCATTATTACAGGCTGTATTCTTACCACTATTACTATCTCCTGTAGCTTACATACTTGGTAGAAAATACGGCACAAATGTCGTAATGTGGTTCACTTTCGGCATTCTATTGTATTGTACAATTCTAATTATCAATGCCACATTAGGTGGAACATACGAAGAACATTACCCATGGACTACAATGTTTGGTGAATTTGGATTCTTACTTGATGGGTTGGCAGCACCATTTGCAATAATCATTTACGTTTTGTGTACAATTTTAGCAATCTACTCAAAACCATATATGATACACAAGTTTGAACATTTGTTTAAAGAACACTATCATCAAAATGCTGATAGTATTGAAGGACAGACAACTGCAGTAATTGAATCATCCGCACTAAAGACATACATCAACAATCAATCAGGTATCTACTTTGCAATGTTCTTAGTTTTTTCAATGGGAATGCTTGGAACTGTTTTATCAACCAATCTAATTGAATTTTATATCTTCTTTGAGGTCATGCTAATTCCATCATTCTTCTTGATTGCTTGGTATGGTGATGGTGCAAGACGTAGAATTGCATTGATGTTCTTTTTCTGGACTCATGTTGGCGCTGTTGTTTTATTATTGGGATTCTTAGCAATTGGACTTAGCGTTGGAAGTTTTGATTTTGCCGATATTGTCGAGGCAGAAATTCCTGAAGATGTTGTTGTAATATCAGCAGTAGCAATACTTCTTGGTCTAGGAGTCAAGCTTGCGGCATTCATATTCCATATTTGGCTGCCGTATGCCCATGGTGCAGCACCGACACCGATTAGCGCATTACTTTCACCAGCAATGATCGGTATTGGAGCCTATGGAGTATTTCGGCTTATAATTGAATTCTTACCTCAGACTTATGCTGATCTTTCAATCGTATTGACTATCTGGGGAGTTGCTACTATGTTCTATGGAGGAGCAATGGCACTCATGCAAGATGACTTCAAACGTCTACTTGCATACTCTAGTATCAGTCAAATGGGCTATCTTTTGTTTGGTTTAGGTTCATTATCTGCATATGGTCTAGCAGGCACTGAAATGATGTATATTTCACATGCACTTGGCAAAGGACTTCTTTTCATGACTGCAGGAATACTAATTGTAAATGTAGGAACGCGAAGTATATCCAAACTTGGTGGTCTTGCTGGTAAGATGCCAATTACTGCTGTTTGTGCAGTTATTGGTGCATTAACAATAATGGGCGTTCCACCAACAAGTGGATTCATGGGAGAATGGATGTTATTCTACGGTGCATTAGAAACTGCAATTGAAGAAGGAAATGATTTGAGGAGTGTAATGTTTGCACTAGGTCTTGTTGCCACAGTATTAACAATGTCTTACATGCTATGGATGTTAAAACGTGTGTTCTTTGGTAAACTCCCTGAAAATTTGTCTAATGTAAAGGATGGAAGTTGGTATATGCTTGCACCAATGATGGTGTTGGCTGGTTTTACAATGGTTGTAGGAATTTATCCAGATATTTTCTTGAGTCAAATCATGCCATATATGCAAGGAGTGTTGGGGGTATAGACTATGGCTTATGATTTCTTTGGTATTCCTGTAAGTGAATTAAATGTCTGGTTGATTTGGATACTTCCATTTGCTGCAGCATTAATTATTCCAGCAGTTGGTAAATTTTCAAAACTTACAACAGGTAGAGTTGCAATTGCATTTGGAGCAATGAGTGCAATTTCTGCAGCAACATTGTTACCTATGGCACTGGCTGCACACGAGATTCATCATCAAATAATGTGGATCGATACCATTGGCATTAAAGCTGGAGTTCTTGGTGATCCACTATCTATTATAATGGCAAATGTTGTTGGATGGATTTCATTCCTCATTTTGTGTTATAGTACAGGCTACATGAAAGGAGACAAGAACATTATGCGATTCTGGTTCTGGATGATGTTCTTCATAGGTTCAATGCAGTTGATCGTTTTATCTGATAACTTATTGCAGATATTTTTCGGTTGGGAGGGTGTAGGATTAGCATCTTATGCATTAATCAGTTTCTGGTATCGTGATAAAAAGAAGGATCATGTAGGTCAAGAAGGTAGATCTGCATTAGGCGTGATGGAATACTTTTCTCCAACACATGCCGGAATGAAGGCTTTCATCATGACCAAAGTTGGTGACATAATGATGTTAGCAGGTATGTTTTTGATATTTGCATTTGCCGGTACATTTGGTCTAAGAGAATTATACACTGAAACTACCTGGGCAGTAAACATGTCTGCCCAAGGATTACTTGTTCCTGCATTCGTGTTATTATTTGGCGGTGCAATAGGAAAATCAGCACAATTCCCACTTAATGAATGGCTTTTAGAAGCAATGACTGGACCAACTGCAGTTTCAGCTTTAATCCATGCTGCAACTATGGTAAAGGCTGGAGTATTCCTGGTTGCCAGATTAGGTCCATTAGTTTTTGCATTAGCAGCGGCAGGAATTCTTGCAGATCAATTTTTCGAAATAATTGCATGGGTCGGTGCAATCACTGCATTACTACTTGCTACACAAGGTATGGTTAATCCGGAAATTAAGAAAGTTTTAGCATATTCTACTGGTTCTCAAATAGGCTACATGATGATGGCATTAGGTGTAGCAGGATTATCAACACAGTATGTAGATGGCTATACAGCTGGCTTCTTCCATTTAATTTCACATGCAATGTTCAAAGCATCGCTGTTCATGGCTGCTGGTTCGTTGTTGCATGTTGTCGGTTCACGATTTATGACAGATATGGGTGGTTTGCGAAAACAAATGAAAAAAACTTATGCATTCATGTGGGCTGCAGGACTTGCGTTGATGGGTGCACCATTTATCACTACAGGGTTCTGGAGCAAAGATGCAATATTTGCAGCAGTGTATGAATCTGGAAGCGGATGGGCACTACCAATATTCATCATTGCAGTTTTGACTGCCGTCATCACTGCATTTTATACAACAAGAATGCTTGGTATGGTATTCTTTGGAAAGAACAGTAAGCATATTGAAAAAATGGAGAGTGAGGGACACCACATACACGAAGCACCAAAATCAATGTGGATACCATATGGTATTCTTGCAGTGTTAACAATTGGAATTGGCATTATGGGCCTTTCTGCAGAAGAAGGCATTCATCATTTGTTTGGTGAATACTTGGAGCACTCATTTGGCATACACACTCCACATATAGAAGCTGTAGAATCTGTACTACCTGGATTCCTATCAGGACTAAATCCAATAGCATTAGGCGCATCATTGGTTGCATTTGCAACAGGATTTGGATTAGGATATATCTTCTACATAGGAAGATGGGTTGATCCTGCAAAATTTGTTAATTCTAACATCGTCTTTTACTCTTTACACAAATTAATGTTGAATAGATGGTACCTCAACGCATTTGTTTATTGGGGTTTTGTTACAGCACCACTTTGGTTATCCAGAGCAATATGGAGATACTTTGAACAGACAACATTTGATAAGGGAATGAATGTTGGTTTAGAACGTGCTGTTGGTTGGGGTGCCAAAGTAGTACAAGGAACCCAGACTGGATCAGCACAATCATATCTTTACGTATTTGGAGCAGGAGTACTGTTTGTAGTCCTGATATTGATGATATAGGTGAAATGAATGATTGAGCTAAATTCTACTCCAATTGTTTTAATGATTATACTTGGTGTTGCTGGAATGCTTATTCCTGTTATTAATGTAGCACGAAAAGAAAAAGGCAGTACAAATTTTTATGGTGCAATAGCATTCGGTGCATTAATTCTTTCAATGGGATTTGTTGTTTATCAATTCTATAGTGAATCAATTGCACCAGCTGCAATATTCTCTGCTGATGTGTTAGTTGATGACGCATTTGGATCATTCTTTGCTATTGCAATGTTAATTGTTTCAATCATGACAGTAGTTGGTTCTCTCAATTACATGAGAAAGAAATCAAACCCTGCAATGTACTTCTCACTAATCTTACTTTCAAGCATTGGTATGGTACTGATTGCATACTCTACTGACCTGGTTATGCTGTTTATTGCTTGGGAACTAATGAGTATTCCAACATACATTCTGGCAGGATTTAACAAAAAGAATCCAATATCTAACGAGGCAGCAATCAAATATTTCTTATTCGGTGCAATGTCTTCCGCAATTATAATTTACGGTATATCAATTGCATATGGAATTACTGGTTCAACCAACATAGGTGAGGTGATTCAAGGATTTGCAACACTCGATGCAGAAATGCTTCCGCTTGGATTATTGGCTATTGGTATGTTTATTGCAGGTTTTGGTTTCAAGATGGGTCTTGTTCCATTTCATATGTGGTTACCAGATACATATGAAGGCGCACCGCCAACAATTACAGCTCTTTTAGCCGCTGGAACAAAAAAAGCAGGATTTGCCGCAGCATTAAGAGTTATCATAATGGGAACAGTCGCTCTTAATTTGGATTGGACTCTTGCATTAGGAATTATTGCTGTTATGACAATGACTATAGGAAACATAGCAGCCATAATGCAGAAAAATCTTACACGAATGCTTGCTTATTCCAGCATAGGCCATGCGGGATACATCCTGATAGGAATTTCAATTGCTCCATTCTCTGGAATGGGTTTACAAGCTTCATTATTCCATATACTTAATCATGCTGTAATGAAGGGTGCTGCGTTTATTGCAGTTGCTGGAATCGTTACAACCTTAGCAATTACTCATCTTGATAAATTAAAAGGACTCGGAAGAAAGATGCCAATCACTGCACTCGGGTTAGTCATTTCCTTGTTGGCTCTTGCTGGCGTTCCACCACTAAACGGATTTTGGAGTAAATTGATGTTATTTGGTGCTTCCATTGATGCAGGTAGTGCGTTATGGTGGGCACCATGGCTTGCGGTAGCTGGAGTTCTTAACAGTGCATTATCTCTAGCTTACTATGGTTGGATTATTAGAAAAATGTACTTTGAAGGAGAAACAGAAAAACGTGTAAAAGAACCAGCGTCAATCAT
>Ga0206683_10003425_pt1 | contig 10513 bp, 9 predicted proteins | sample M280m12015metaG_FD_155483 | JGI IMG/M metagenome (GOLD analysis project Ga0206683, IMG submission 155483) | Ammonia-oxidizing marine archaeal communities from Monterey Bay, California, United States - M2 80m 12015 | ecosystem: Environmental > Aquatic > Marine > Intertidal zone | place: USA...
AAAAATGAAACTAAATAGATTTTAGAATGTTAAATATTTTAAAATAAGAACATCTTCTAATGTTGAAAAATAAAGACACAAGACGAATTTATATAAATCTGAGTAACATCTCAACTGGAGGTGCTATTCAGGTTGCCATGAGCTTTATTGATCATGTTATTTACTCAGAAAACAATCATAATTTTTATTTTTTATTTTCTAGTCGCTTACATAAGGAAATACAAAAGTCACATCTTGCTCCTTTTTTAAATAAGCTGAGTTATAGAATTATTAGTAAGCGTACTCTATTTTTTTATTTTGCAATTCTGCAACCAAAAAAAATATTCACTTTGTTTGGTCCATTATATTCCATAAAATTATTAAGTGAAAGAGATTGGATAAGTGGTTTTGCTCAACCCTGGATTTTATTCCCAAAAAATAAAGTTTACGATGAATTAGACTTAATCACTCGATTACGATTTAAAATTATTTTTTGGATACAAAAAGGTTTCTTTTTTAATTCACATACTTTGATAATCGAGCATGAAGGGATAAAGGCAAAACTTCAAGAAGTGTTTAAAAAAAATAATATAATAGTAGCCAAGAATTGTTTAAATCAAATTTTTCTTAATCCAACCAATTGGAAATCAATTGATATACCTAAAACTAAGAAATTAAAAATTGGAGTAATAGGTAGAAATTATATTCATAAAAACTTAAAAATAATTCCTGAAGTACATGATTTTTTAGAGCAAAATCATTCAATAAAATCTCAGTTTTATTGTACTTTAACACCAGAAGAAACGAATAAAATGAGTAACGATTTTAAGAAAAAAGTAATCTCTTTAGGGGAGCTTAGTATTAACCAATGCCCTGATTTTTATAATAATATGGATATTATTTTCTTTCCATCAAATTTAGAATGTTTTTCAGCCACTCCACTTGAAGCACTTTACATGAAAAAAAGCATTGTTTGTTCAAACTTACCATTCAATAAAAACATAATTGGAAAATTTGGAGTCTATTTTGAACCCAATGATCCTGTTTCAGCTGCAGAAAAAATAGCATCTACTTTAAAAAAACAAAACGATGAACAACTAAAAGAGGCTAAAAAATTTGTATTTTCCAATTTTAAATCGGAAGATAGGTTTAAAATATATATTAATACCATACTTAAAAATGAATAAGATTTTATTGATTACTGGTGGAACAGGTTCTTTTGGAACTGCTTTTTTAAAAAAAGCAGTTGCAAACAAAGAGTTCTCTGAGATAAGAATTTTTAGTAGGGACGAAAAAAAGCAGGATGATCTTCGCAAATCCTTAAATGACGATAGATTAAAGTTTTATATAGGAGATGTCAGAGATTCATCTTCAGTATCTCAGGCCGTGAAGGGAGTAGATTATATTTTTCATGCCGCAGCTTTAAAGCAAGTGCCTTCCTGTGAGTTTTTCCCATTGGAAGCAATTAAAACAAATGTAATAGGAACTGAAAATGTACTTTTATCAGCAGAAGCTTTTGAAGTTAAAAAAGTTGTTATTCTAAGTACAGATAAAGCAGCATACCCAATTAATGCAATGGGAATGACAAAGGCTCTAATGGAAAAAGTAATGGTAGCTAAGTCCCGTAATTTAGATGATTCAAAAACTATTTTTTGTGGCACTAGATATGGAAATGTAATGGCTTCAAGAGGGTCAGTTATTCCGTTGTTTATTAATCAAATTAAAACAGGTAAACCACTTACCATTACAGACCCAGAAATGACTCGTTTTATGATGACCCTGGATAATGCTGTAGAACTGGTACTTTATGCATTTAAAAATGGAAAACAGGGCGAGATGTTTGTTCAGAAATCACCTGCAGCAACAGTTTCTGTGCTAGCCCAAGCACTTTTGGAGTTATATGATTCTAAATCATCAATTCAAGAAATTGGTATTAGACATGGTGAAAAGAAATATGAGACTTTAGTAACTTCAGAGGAAATGGTAAAAGCAAATGACTTAGGTGATTATTATTCAATTGCATCAGATAATAGAGGTTTGAATTATGCCCCATATTTTTCAGAAGGTAATAAGAAAGAAGTCCTCACTGGGGAGTATAACTCAGATAATACTGAACGTCTAAATGTTACCAAAATGAAAGATTTATTAATGCAACTCCCGGAAATTAAGAATGATCCGCTTATAAAACTATAGTAGCTTGAAAATTGGAATCACAGGACAAGATGGATTTATAGGCTATCATCTTTCTCAAACAATAAAATATAAATTTGAGAAATATAAAATAGTGCCTTTTGAAAAATCATTTTTGGGAAATAGCACATTACTAAACTCTTTTGTTTCTTCTTGTGACGTGATTGTTCATTTGGCTGGTGTTAACAGAGCTAATTCAAACGAGGAGGTATATACTTCAAATATTCAAATTAATCTTGCTTTAAAAGCAGCTTTAATTAATACCTCATTTAGAGGTCATCTAATTTTTGCATCCTCCTTTCAAGAGGATTCAGATTCTCTATATGGAAAGGCAAAAAAAGAATCTAGGGGTTTTTTGGAGCAAACAATAAGTGAACTGGGAGGTAAGTTTACAGGAGTTCTTATTCCTAATGTTTTTGGGCCTTTTTGTAAATCAAATTATAATTCATTTATTGCAACATTTTGTTCTGAAATCTTAATTAATCAGACTCCTAAAATTATTCAGGACTCAAAAGTTCCACTTATTTACATAGAAAATTTAGTTAAACAAATTATTAAGAATATTCAATCAAAGAATGAGGTGAAACTAAATCATATTCCCTCCGATATTGAAATTAAAGTATCTGAAGTTTTAACGCTTTTAAATTATTTCAAAGATTCTTACTTAAAGAATAATACCCTACCCTTGTTTAGTAACTCTTTTGAATTTGACCTATTTAACACCTTTAGGAGTTATATTAATTTAGAAAAGAATTATCCTGTTTTCTTAAAAAAGAATTCTGATGAAAGAGGGTTTTTCTCTGAAATATTAAGAACAGAAATTGGAGGTCAATTTTCATATTCTACTACATTGCCGGGTATTACAAGGGGCAATCATTTTCATACTAGAAAAATAGAACGATTTGCTGTTTTGAATGGGGAAGCTAAAATTTCTTTACGTAAAATTGGGAGTGAAAAAATTAATGACTTCTTATTAAGTGGAAATCAGCCAAGCTATATTGATATGCCCGTTTGGTATACACATAGTATTACTAATGTTGGAAGTGAACCGCTAATCACCTCATTTTGGATAAATGAGCCTTATGATCCTAATGATACAGACACTTATTTTGAAAATGTGTATTTTTAATATATGAAAAGTTTATCTCCATTAAAAGTAGTTACTGTTGTTGGTACTAGACCTGAAATTATAAGATTATCAAGAGTTATCGCTGCTTTAGATAGTTCTTCAGCAATTGATCATGTTTTAATTCATACTGGTCAAAATTATGATTATACTCTAAATGAAATATTTTTTGATGAACTAGGAATTAGAAAGCCAGATTATTTTTTAGAAGCAGCAGGAGAAACATCAACAGAGACAGTAGGGAACATATTAATTAAAATAGATCCTCTATTAAACAAAATTCAACCAGATGCATTTTTAGTATTGGGTGACACAAATAGTTCATTGTCTTCAATCTCTGCAAAAAAAAGAAAGATTCCAGTTTTTCATATGGAAGCAGGCAATAGGTGTTTTGATCAAAGAGTTCCAGAGGAGACAAATAGAAAAATAGTTGATCATATAGCAGATATTAATTTGACGTATAGTGATATTGCCCGTGAATATCTTCTTAAAGAGGGGTTACCCGCAGATAGAATTATAAAAACAGGGTCTCCAATGTTTGAAGTGTTATCTTTTTATGAAAAAAATATATCTACCTCAACAATTTTAAAAAAGCTGTCTTTAAAAAAAGAAAAATACTTTTTGATTTCTACTCATAGGGAAGAAAATGTTTCAAATGAAAATAATTTCAAAAGTTTAATTGAAAGTTTAAATCAACTGGCTCTTCGTTTTAACTATCCAATTATTGTTAGCACACATCCCAGAACTAAAAAGAAACTTAGTGAATTAAAGTTAACTACTAATTCACTAATCCAGTTTTTAGATCCAATGGGTTTTACAGATTATAATGCTCTTCAAAGCAATGCTTATGTTGTGCTTTCAGACAGCGGTACTATTTCAGAAGAGTCTTCTATCTTAAATTTTAGAGCACTTAATATTAGAGAGGCTCATGAGAGGCCAGAAGCTATGGAAGAGGCTTCAGTTATAATGGTTGGTGTACATACACGAAACATTGTTAGGGGCGTAGAAGAGGTAATGTCTCAACAGATTGGTAGCCATAGAAATTTTAATCTAGTATCCGATTATAGTAACCCCAATGTTTCATCAAAAATTGTTCGAATTATTTTATCCTATACCTCATATGTTAACAGAGTGGTTTGGCAAAAAAAATAAATAAAAAAAGACTTTTAATTTACTCTCTTGTTTTTAGTCCAGATGGAGTCTCAACTGCTTACCTATATAATGATATTGCCCTAGGTTTCCAAAGAAACAATTATGAAGTAACTGTTTTAACAACCACTCCCCATTATAATCTAATTCAAGAGTCTTTAGATAGGCAGCCACTACAAAAATGTTTTTTAGGTCTATTCTTTACTAGTAACTTTAATGGTATTAAGGTCTATCATATTCCTTTAAAAAAATATAAAAGCGCTCTAATAAGAATTTTATCTTTTATCTACTGGCATTTTACTTCATTAATTATTGGTCTTTTTTTAAAAAAGCCAGATATTATTCTTACACCCTCTCCACCACTTTCCAGTGGTCTTATAGCGATATTATTAGCTAGAATAAAAGGGTCAAAGTCTGTTTATAATGTTCAAGAAATTTATCCTGATCTACTCATCAATCACGGACGATTAACTAATCCTGTGATAATTAAATTTTTAAAAATATTAGAGGGATGGGTTTACAATTGGTCAGATGCAATTACAACTATTGATCAAAACTTTTATAATACTATTAAAACAAGAATTAAAAATTTAGATAAATTAAAAATAATTTCAAATTTTGTAGACACAGAACTCTATAAAACAAGCTCTGCAGTTCCTTTGCCTAAAGTATTTAAAAAGATAAAAGGCAAAACAGACATGGTATATGCTGGAAATATTGGTATAGCACAAGAATGGGATCTAGTGATAAATCTAGCTAAAGCTATTAAGAAGTTGCCCATAACTATATGGATAATAGGTGAAGGAGTGAAAAAAAAGTACTTAGAATCTCAAATTAAAAAGCATAAACTATTCAATATTCAGCTTTTGCCATATCAGGAAAGAAAATATATGCCTGTAATTAATTTATTTGCAGATTTTCATTTTATAGCCATGAATAAAAGTATGGAACATGACGGATTTCCTTCTAAAGTTTACACTATTATGTCCTCTGGAAAGCCTATGGTAGTCGTTTCCTCAGACCAAACACCTATAGTTTCTTTTTTAGAACAAACTAAAGCAGCTCTTACAGTAACTAATCATTCTCTTACAGATTTTAAGAAAGCTGTTTTAAAATTAGAGGCAGATAAAGATCTAAGAAATACATTAGGAACTAATGGGAGAAAAGTTGTTGAGCAAAAATTTAATAAGCAAGTTGTAATCAAGAAATATATAAAATTAGCTGAAGATATTTAGATTATAAAAGATTAAGGGTGGAATGAACAGGTAAAGTCTTTAATTTATTATACTGAATGTATATAATAAATGATAAATTTTATCAAGGAAGGAACTATCTTTAAATTGTTAAGTTTGTATTTAATAATTGATTGAATTAGAAAATGGAAATTATTATTATTTCATCAACGCTATTAATATCTGCAATACTAAATATCCTTTTCCAAAAAGAATTTATAAAGAGGAATATTTTAGATAATATAAATAATAGATCCTCTCATCAATCAATTGCAACTAGATCTGGTGGTTCTTCAATATTTTTATCGTTATTCTTTATATCAGTTTTTTTCTATTTAAATAACAATGAAATTTATGATTTTTCATTCTTAATCCCAATAGCTATTATGCTATTTGTTGGCTTATATGATGACATCTATAAACTTGATTTTAAGTTAAAATTTATCTTTCAAATTATTGTTGCAAAAATCATTATAGATAATGGTTTAATTATTGATAATCTTCATGGAATCTTTGGAGTTTTTGAATTAAGTAGAATTTTGGGTCAATTGTTTACAATTTTCATAATTGTTGCAATAATTAATTCAATAAATTTTATTGATGGGATTGATGGATTAGCAATATCAGTTATAACTCTATTCTTATTATCATTTGAATTATTTTCATCAACTTCTTCAGATATGATTTTCTTAACATTAATTATTTTAGGTTCAGTTATACCATTATATTTTTTCAATTTTAGAATAAAGAATAAAGTTTTTCTTGGAGACTCAGGTTCTCTTTTATTAGGTACAGTTGTGAGTATTTATGTTCTTAAAATTTTATCTCAAGATTATTCCATAAAACCAGAGTATGATTTAAACAAAGTTATTTTTGTAATATCAATACTTTCATATCCTATATTTGATATTATCAGGATTTTTTTTCTGAGACTTTACAAAAAAAAGTCTCCTTTTCTTGCAGACAAACAACATATTCATCATTTAATTTTAGATAAAACAAAAAAGCATTATTTAACAACTAGTATAATTATTATTAGCTCATTAATTTTTACTATTTTAACACAAATAATCTTTTAAGTGAAATACAGAATAATAATCTTAATTGCACTATTAAGTTCATGTTCAACGCCTGATGAATGTCCAGAGTTTAATTATAACTCAATAAATAAGTTGACAACATTATCTGATGGTTTACCCTATACAGGGAGATGTACTGTTTATGGAGATGGTTATAAGAAAAGTATACAGCAATACTTGAATGGAGTTGATTATGGAACCTGGATATTTTATTTTTCAAATGGTAATATTGAAACCAAAGGAAAATTCAGGAATGGTATGAGAGTTGGGAAATGGAAGTATTATTATGAATCAGGTAATATTAAGCAGATATCACGATATTCTAGACTTGGTGAGAGAAAAGGGAAATGGATTGAATATGATGAGGATGGAAAAGTAATGGGAACCATTATATACTAATAGAACTATCCCTGGCATAGTCGCCTATATACAAGAATTGCCCTTAATCCACTTTCAATTCCTGTATAATTTTTTTTAGCTGAAATTTCCAAGTATTTACAACCTAGTTGATTATTGTTTTTAATTAACATTAAACCTTTGAGAAATTCTGATTTTCCATCGTTTGTTTTAAATTCATAAATGACCTTATCATAATATTCAATAGCTTTTTCATAATCATTAAGATTGTCATAAACCATTGCAGCATTTTCAAAATACAAATACTGTTGATCATCTAAAGTAATAGCAGACTCAAAAAAATTAACAGCTTCTAAATAGTTTCCTTTTTTGAACTCTATGTTACCTTGTTCTGATATAAAAAGTGCATTAGAGTATCTGCTTCCCCCTATCTCAACCATCCTTTTAATGCCATTTAACCTAATTAAATTTTGATTTGGATATCTAACAGCCATTTCTTCAATAAGATTTAAAAGCCTTACGTCAGGCTTTTTATTTATATCATTCCTAGTTAATATATAGTCTATCCAATGATCTAAACCACGTTCTATTTTTCTTATTTTGATAAAGGCTGAGTCTAGGCTAATTGAATCTTTAAGCGCTTGAAGTACATCAAAATAGGTATCTCTATGCCTATTATTATTAGTAATTCCATAAAAAGCTCTTTTAGAATAATATAAAGCACTATCTAACTTATTTTCAGATAAATAGATCTGAGCAAGCAAAATTTCTGGAGCATAAATATATGGGTTATCCTTAATTGACTCATGAATTAATTTTTTTGCAGTTTTAACAGAATCTATTTCAAGATAATATCTTGCTTTCAAGTACTTAATTGGTAGGGCAGTAACAGTTATATTTGGGAAATTAAGATCTAAATTTTCAAAATCGTCTAATTTAAAATCACGAGTATTACTATTAAAATCATAGAGTAATAATGCTTGATATTTTGAAGAGCTTAGTTTTTTATATGATCCAAAAGAAAGAGTCATTAAAAATAACAATCCTGTTACTAACAAAATCAACTTTTTCATTTATTTAAGTATTTTTTTGATTGGTAGAATAAAGCAATTGTAAAACATAAATAAATATAGTTTGTAGGTCTTTCTATAGGAAAGTTTAACATCGAGTCAACTATATATATTACAAAAATCAAAAAAATCATAAAATCTAGATTAAAACTTCTTGATTTTAAAGATCTTAAGAAGGAAATGAAAATAGGGTAGAAAATATAAAACATAAAACAAAGTCCACCAATAATTCCAATTTCAGCTAAATATTGAAGAAAATCATTGTGAACGAAATAAGGGACTCTGTAAGATATTATAATTTCCTTACTTAAATCAATTGATTTAATTTTCCAGTTTCCAATACCAATACCTAGCAAAGGATTATCGCCTATAGACTGGATAGCTGTTGTATAAAAGTTTAATCTTTCATTTACAGATTCATCAACTATAGGATTCGTTACATTTGAGAATCTCTCAGATAAAATACTATAAGCATTTTTTTCATTAATAACATTATATGAAAAAATACTCATCATCAAAGTGATTATAATTAAACTATATTTTAAATAATATATTCTTCTCTTTGATATTATAACTAGAATAAAAATAGATATAAAAACTAAAAATAATGATATAACTGCTGCCCTACTCATTAGTAAGAATATTGAAAGGAAAGAGGAAAAGATAAAAAAAAGAGAAAGTGCTCTTATAAAATTATTTTTATAGTTAAATATCAAAAAAATAGGTACAACTGTCTTAATTAGGATTGAGAAAGAAGATATATTAACATTTGCTCCAAATCCTGAAAAAGCATTGGATCTTACAAGAAGATTACCATTTATAATTACAGAGTCAAAAACTCGATAATTAATCAAAACAGATTCAATAAATAAACTTATAAGTGTAACTATTAAAAAGTAGTTAAAAAATTTAAAATTCTTAAAAGAACTTAAAATAACTATGAAGCTAAACGCAACAAACAAGTTTAATATTTTTATTAAAGTGACAACTCCTTCAATAAGGTTTTCAGCAACTAATAATGAAATTGTGGATATAACTACAAATAAAAAATAGGCTAGATAATGATTCTTATACTCAAAATTTGAAATATACTCTTACAAATTAAAGTTCTTATATATATAAATAAAGGAGAAAATATTTAATAATGATACAATAAACATTTGAGTAAAAACTTTATCGTATGCTAAAAGTAATTCACCTATATATGCTGGGGCAATATAAATGAAGAAATATACACCTAAAATCAAATAGTTTACAAATACTCTCATGTACATATAAAAATAAAAAAAACCCCCCAATAATGGGGGGTTTAATTCTTATAAGTTTAAGTTAATTAAATATTAACCTAACCAAGTTACTCTGCTAAACAAAACAGCAGCAGTATCTGCAGTCGCATTAGAAGCGGCAGCAGCAACAGCGTCTTCAGCTGTTCTAACATCAGTTCTTTCTATTGTTTGACCAGTTCCAAGACCTGCTTTACTCCAAGTTGTATTGGCAGTATAGTCAGTTGTTAGAGCTGTAAGTGAAGCACCTGTTGATGCTTCAACAATAGCAGAAGTATTGTTTATATTAGTACCTGCATCATTAGATGTCAGCGTAATGATTAGACCCTGTTTTCCAGTAGTCGTAGCAATCGTTGAGTTATCTGCAGCATCCAAAGTAGCACCAATCACATAATCAAGGTTACTAGCAGTGTGAGAACTCACAGCAGTACCTCCGTCAGCGACAGAGAAACTTACTGCTTTATCGTGACCACCACTATCTGCTTGAAGCATTACGATCTGAATTATACCGTTATCAGTACCAGTTAAAGTAGCTATAGCAGCTGCAGAAGCAGTACCAGTAGTACCATATTTAGCACCCCAAGCGGCTTTAACAGCAATCTCAATAGCAGTTACAGTAGTTGCAGTTCCAGTATAAGCTAATTTACCCGTCGAAAGTAAAGCAGCATTTAAAGATGTAGTTACAGAATTTGCACCTACAGATAAAGTAACTGTGTCTGATAAACCAACACTGTGAACGAAAGCTCCATCACTACCTCTTGTAGCAGTTGAAGCAGCAGTTGCAGCAGTAGTAGAAGTATATCTTTCACCCTGAACTGAAACATTAGTATTCTCGTTTACAACTAAAGATACTGTACTGTACGAATTACCTTTGTTGTATGCATCTAATGTTAGACCTAAAGTATTAGCAAGTGCCTTATTAGCTGTACTAGCAATATTAGCAGCATCTACCGCGTTGTTTCCAAGTAAAGTATAAGCAGTAGCTGGAATTGTAACAGCCTCATTTGCTGTGTTAAACTTAATAGTTGTAGTAGCAGCAGCAGCAATC
>Ga0206683_10003441_pt1 | contig 10493 bp, 11 predicted proteins | sample M280m12015metaG_FD_155483 | JGI IMG/M metagenome (GOLD analysis project Ga0206683, IMG submission 155483) | Ammonia-oxidizing marine archaeal communities from Monterey Bay, California, United States - M2 80m 12015 | ecosystem: Environmental > Aquatic > Marine > Intertidal zone | place: USA...
CTTGAAGTCTAAAAAAAACGACCAAACAAATAAGACCTATATTGTATCCAAAAATGAGACTTAATGCCTTACGTTATTTCAAGTTTTGTGCAAGCTTATTACTATACCAAGCATGGCAAAATAAAGTTACAATAACTATCGAACCACCCATCAAAGCGTTACTGGAAGGTTGTTCTTTAAGAACAATCCAAGCCATTAATGTTCCCAGCACTGTTCCCAAAGGAAAAAACATTGCTACTTCAGGAGCTGGAATGAATTGTGGAGCTATTGTTATCAAACTAAACGAAACAGCAAGAACAATTCCGCTAGCAAGAATATACATCATAGACTGAGATGAAAGGACTAATGAATCTGCAAAAACAAAACCAACTAAAGCTATCGCAATACCGTTTACAGCCATTGCGGGAACCATATTTATATTTTTATATTTTCTTAAAAGAGTGAAAGAAAAACCCCCTAAAATTACTGAGGTTAAGGCAAAAAGGTTGCCCATTAAATTCATTCCACTTTTATCTCCAGCCATCACAATATAAATTCCAATAAATACAATAATCATCGAGAGCCATGTATATAAAGCAGGCTTTTCCTTGAGCATAATCAAAGAAACAATCGCAACCATGATAGGCGAGATACTTATAATGACCAGTGTTTTGGCTATAGATGTGTAATGAATTGCCAAAATAAATGAAGTGCCACCTAAAGCCGTTAGCAAGCCAATAAGTACTCCTCCTTTTCCAATATTAATTAATTCATTAACTGCTTTAGAGCGATAGGTTATGAGCAAAATAACCATAATGCCAGCAGCAAAAAATATTCCACGCCAAAATAGAACTGTCCAGCTATTAGAATCAGCAAGCCTCACCAATACAGCATCCGGAGTCAATATCAAGATTCCAAAAAACGCTATTAATAATCCTTTCAGGTGATTGTTCACTCTAAACAACCATCAGAAATTAAATTATTTATCATCAGAGTTTGTTTGTTGTTTGTGTTCTTTACTTGCTAGATTAGCACTATACCAGGCATAAAAAAACAATGTAACTACAACAATTACACCTCCAATTATGGCATTACTCGAAGGCGCTTCATGTATGATTTTCCAAGCAATTAAAGTTCCCAAAACAGTTTCCAAAGGCATAATCATTCCTACCTCAGCTGCTGGCATATATCGCGGAGCAATCGTGATCAGACTAAATGAAATTGAGAGGATTGCACCCATTGCTATAACATAAATAATCGCTTCAGGCTTTAAAGCCAAGGTAGGGGCAAAAATACATGCAATCAATGCCGCAACAATTCCACCAATTGACATCGTTGGAACCATATTAAGATTCTTATATTTACGGACAAGTGTAAAAGTAAATCCCATTAAAACAGCAGTAATCAATGCAAAAAGATCACCAACTATATTCTTTCCACCAAAATTATCACTCATAACAATATAAATCCCGATAAATACAACTATCATTGCCATCCAAGTAATTAGACTCGCTTTTTCACGTAAAACTACCCAGGAAATAATCGCAATCCAAATAGGCCCTGTACTAAGAATGACGAGGGTATTAGCAACTGAAGTAAGCATAATTGCAAAAACGAATGTTCCAGTCATAATTCCATGTAGCCAACCTATCCATAACCCGCCCCTACCGATCTTCTTAAACTCATCAATAGTCTTTGAGCGATAGGTGAAAAGCAATAATATCGCAATGCCAATCGCCATTAATAATCCTCTCCAAAACAGCACCGTCCAACTGTCAGCATCAGTCAGTCTTATAAGTACAGAGTCTGGACTCAAAATAATAACTCCAATAAATGACATCAAAATACCCTTTAAATGATTTGTCATAGTTATTCTCTGTTATTAAGTTTTTTTTGCTAACAAACTAAAGCACATCAGTGGAAAGATGCAACTTTATTCCAATGGATTTGGTTAGTAATATTCTATTCTGCACGACTTTGCGTCGGCCTCTTTATTACTAGTTTGAGCTATAAATGAGTGAGTTTTTTTGTTTCAAGACACGCAAGTTTGAATAGCTTCTTAATAGATAATAAGAGCCGAATATAGCGCCAGACCAGATCAAATCTCCGGCAATTGTATTTTGAAAAAATGGAATTGCCATCGTATAACAAAGCATTAGACCTGCCCAAGTTTTCTCATACATTGGTGAAAAAGCCCATACCGCAAAATTAGTCGCAACAAAAAATACAGTGGAACTTGCTAAAGCAGCACCTACAACTCTATACAAACCTAACTTTTTCTGTAAAAAGTTTTTAAAAACAATCGGAAATAATAAGGCGAGATAAACTACCCACATTGATTTAGAGGCAAACCATTCTGCAGAAAGATAGCCAAACGCAAAGTAGTCAGTTAGAAGCATTGTTACAACAACTGCAATTACAGCCATATATCTTTTCAAAAATATAAATCCAGCAAAAAGTGCAATGGCTGCCATTGGAGTAAAGTTAGGAGGATGTGGCAACAGTCTACCTGCAACTCCTAATGCAATCAAGATTGCTAAAATAAGCAAATAATTAAATCTTGTATTTAGTTTATGCTCCTGAATATCCATAACAACTCTCCTATGTTTTATGAATTTAATAAAATCTTAAAAAGGTTCCAGATTTAATCGTATAAATGTGTCGGCTAAAAGTATAACATCCTTTGCACCTACCATCGACATTGAACCATTAACATAAAGCGCCCAGTAAGTATTTCCAAGCGCTTCAACCCCTCCTAAGGACATTATTTGAGGACCCCAATCAGTCTCTTTTGCTTCCATAGCAACTAATTGACCAATTGCTTCAAAAGAATTAATACCCTTCTCAATTTGTTTAACAGCAGCAACATTTATTTCATCCGCAGAGGTAATTACCAAAGTAAGTTGAATAGTCTCAAGTGAATCATCGCCCAAAGAAATTGTTGGCTGAATTGAAAACAAACCAAATAAAAAAATTGACAATATACGAACTTTAAATTTCATTACTTTCCTTTAATGAATTAATTGAATGAAGATTCTATGATTGAACGAATTTTATATTAAAAAAAATAAAACGCAATCGCCAAAAGGATGATTATTAAAAAAAAATTAACGAAGAAATTTGTATCAAATATGATAACTCTATGTTATTTTAATATTTAGTTAAAAGGGAAATTTTTTTCCTCCCATGCCTGGTAACCCACCTGGCATTTTAGAAAGGTCTGGCATACCTCCTTCTTCCTGCATCTGACCCATCTGTTGCATCATTTTTTTCATCTTTCCACCTTTCATTTTTTTCATGGTTTTTTGCATTTTTTCGAACTGTCTTAAAAGTTTGTTGACATGCTGCACATCTGTACCTGAACCATTGGCTATTCTTTTCTTACGAGAGCCTTTAATAAGATTGATATGACTTCTTTCTTTTGGAGTCATTGAATTAATAATCGCAACCATTCGACTACTTTCAGTATCACCAATCACTTGATTTTTAACATTCTGAGGCAATTGGCCCATACCAGGCATCTTATCCATTAAAGCACCCATACCACCCATTTGCTGCATTTGTATCAACTGCTCACGCATATCATCAAGATCAAAACGACCTTTTGCCATTTTTTGAACTGTTTTCTTCGCTTTTTTGTGGTCAACTTTTTTGGAAATTTCTTCAACTAAAGAAAGAACATCGCCCATTCCAAGAAGACGTGAAACAATCCTGTCAGGATGAAAAGATTCTAATGCATCAGTCTTTTCTCCTACACCCAAGAATTTAATGGGCTTTCCAGTAATGTGCCTTACAGAAAGAGCTGCGCCACCACGAGCATCACCATCTGTTTTGGTTAATATGACTCCTGTTAGAGGTAAGGTATCAGCAAACACTTTTGCAGTATGAGCTGCGTCTTGACCTGTCATCGAGTCAACAACAAATAAGGTTTCGATTGGGTTGACTTTTTTCTGTAGTGTTTGAATCTCAGACATCATCTGATCATCAACATGCAGACGACCTGCAGTATCAACTAACAATACATCATGGAATTGTCTTTGAGCTTGTTTTTTAGCTTCAGCGACAATTATTTCAGGTCTATCTTCAATAGCTGAAGGGAAAAAATCAACTTCTATTTGTTCAGCAAGAATTTTTAATTGTTCAATTGCAGCAGGTCTGTAAATGTCGGCACTAACTAAGAGCACTTTTTTCTTTTGTTGCTCCTTCAAATAGCGCGCTAGTTTTGCAATCGAAGTTGTCTTACCTGAACCTTGCAAACCAGCAACCATAATAACTGCTGGTGGTTGAGTGGCAAGGTTAAGTGTTACATTCTCACCACCAATTATTTCAGTTAATTCTCTCTCAACAAGTTTTATAAATGCCTGAGAGGGAGTAAGTCCTTCGCTTACTTTCAGACCAATGGCTTTTTCTTGTACTTGATCAATAAAAACCTTGATTACTTCAAGGGCAACATCAGCCTCTAAAAGGGATCGTCTGACTTCACGAATTGCATCCTTAATATTACTTTCAGAAAGCTTACTTTTTCCTTGCAAAGCCTTGAAGCTATTGGATAGACGGTCGGTTAAATTATCAAACATTGCTTACGACTTGGGTGAAATATCGTATTATATAATCTTTTACCTTAACAAAGAAACTGATGCCGTTACTATACATCCTGCCCTTTGCTGCCTATTTATTAGCTGCGCTCCTATTAACTAGGTACTTTACACTCGAGACAGTAACCAATCAGCACCGCACAAGTGTCAACCTATTACTCCTAATTGGTTGTGCCTCACATGGCTATATTTTGTTAGATCTATGGCAAGATAATGGCGTTTTTTTTGGCTTAGCCACTAGTGCTTCTTTTGTAGCATGGGTTGTTGCAACAATACTATTTGTGACTTCTTTTAGTAAACCCATTCATGCGCTTGGAATTCTTATCTATCCACTGAGTGCAATTGCAGTTATTTTGTCACTAATTTTCCCTGATACTCAAAATAAGGTAATTTCTGTATCCATTGCAGCTCATGTTTTTCTATCTATTGGTGCATACGCCCTTCTTGCCATTGCTGTTTGTCAATCAGTTGTATTAAACATACAAGAAAAGCGCTTACATGAACACAATATCAATACTTTTGTAAACAAACTGCCAGCGTTGCAAACAATGGAGGATTTTCTTTATCAAACATTAAAAATGGGTTTCTTACTGCTAACTTTATCGTTAATTTCAGGCTACTATTATATCGATGATTTCTTTACTCAAAAACTCACATATAAAACCATACTTTCTGTTATTGCTTGGATAGGCTTTGCAGGCATAGTTATTGGCCATAAGCTGTTTGGCTGGAGAGGAAAGCTTATAACTTTAGCAACACAAATTGCTTTTGCAGTGCTTGTTTTATCTTACTTTGGGACTAAGTTTGTATTAGAAAGATTGCTTTCCTAATCTATCTCCAATCAACTTTAACTTTTAAATTAAAAGGAACTATATAACAACATTATGAAGAACACAAAAACACTAACAGGTGAATGCCTTTGTGGCAAAGTTTCATGGGAAATGAGCGGACCATTCGAGTTCTTTGGTATGTGTCAATGCTCACGATGTCGCAGGGTAACAGGTGCTGCCTTTGCAACTAACCTTTTTGTTAAGCCTGAGCAATTTAAATGGCATTCTGGTAAGGATAATAGAGGCGAATATCTTATGGAATCACCAAATACTTTTGGTAATGCTTTTTGTAAAACTTGTGGCTCAAGAGTTCCTAGAAATACTGCTCGTGGCTGGGTTTTAACTCCACTTGGTAGTTCGATGGAATTACCAGGCATAGAACCTACTCTTGTTTGCCCAGAGGATCACACTGACTGGTTTACTGACTTAGAATCTTTAATAAACAGTCAAAAGTAGTTTATTTAGTCTATATGTAACACCGCAAGGAAAGCCTCCTGTGGAATATCTACTCTACCAATAGAACGCATCCTTTTCTTGCCCTTCTTTTGCTTTTCAAGAAGTTTTCTTTTACGTGACACATCTCCACCATAACACTTTGCGGTTACATTTTTTCTAAGTGCTTTAACATTTGTTCTAGAAATAATTTTGGAGCCAATACAGGCCTGAATAGCTACATCAAACATCTGTCTTGGTATTAATTCTTTCATTTTAGTTGCAATTTCGCGACCCTTATTTTGTGAGTTGTCTCGGTGAATAATAAGAGCCAAAGCGTCAACAGACTCACTATTTATTAGAATATCTAGTCGAATCAGATCGGCTACTTGATAGCGCTCAAAGTGGTAGTCCATTGATGCAAATCCACGCGAGACTGATTTTAATTTATCAAAAAAATCAAGAACAACCTCATTCAACGGTAGCTCATAGATAATAGAAACTTGACGTCCCATATAATGAATTCCTTTCTGTACCCCTCTCTTTTCAGTACAAAGATTTATTACCGGTCCAACATATTCATTGGTAACCAAAATATTAGCAGTAATAATTGGTTCTCTAAACTCTGATATTTCTTGAGCTGATGGCAACTTAGAAGGACTATCAATTCTATGTATATTGCCCTTAGTATCTAATATTTCATAAACCACAGTTGGGGCAGTGGTTATGAGGTCTAAATCATATTCACGTTCAAGTCGTTCCTGAACGATTTCCATATGAAGTAGCCCTAGAAAGCCTATCCTAAAACCAAATCCAAGCGCATCTGAGTTTTCAGGCTCATACTGAAGTGCAGCATCATTTAGGCGAAGCTTTGCAAGTGCATCTCTGAATTTTTCATATTCTTCCCCTGATGTTGGAAATAGCCCTGCAAAAACTCTTGGCTGTATCGGTTTAAAGCCTTCAAGGGGAATATCTACTGGATTTTTACTAGCCGTGATTGTATCTCCAACTGGAGCACCATGAATATTTTTAATGCTAGCAATCAGGTAACCTACTTCTCCTGACTTTAAACTCTCAGTTTTGGTTCTTTTAGGGGTGAAGATACCTACCTCATCTACTGAATGTTCTTCGCTATTTGAGAATATTTTTATTTTTGTTTTGGCTTTTATTTCACCGTCAATGACTCTAATGAGTGAAACTACTCCTAAATAATTATCAAACCAAGAATCTATAATTAGGGCTTTAATTGAAGCGTTTACGTTACCTTTAGGGGCAGGAATTTTATCTACAATCTGTTCAAGTATTTCTACAATGCCAATACCAGATTTAGCACTTGCATGAACAGCATCATGTGCTTCAACGCCTACAATATCTTCAATCTCGTCTACAACTCTTTCGGGTTCAGCTGCAGGTAAATCAATTTTATTAAGAACAGCAAGCACTTCAAGACCTTGATCCATCGCTGTATAACAGTTTGCGACAGTTTGTGCTTCAACACCCTGAGAAGCATCAACTATCAAAAGTGCTCCTTCGCAGGCAGACAGAGAGCGTGAAACTTCATAAGAAAAATCTACATGGCCCGGTGTGTCGATAAAGTTAAGTAGGTAGGTTTGGCCATTTTTTGCGTTATATTCTAAAGAAACACTTTGTGACTTAATTGTAATACCTCGTTCTTTCTCTATATCCATGGAGTCGAGAACTTGCGAAGACATTTCACGATCACTAAGACCACCACAGTGCTGAATAAAACGGTCAGCAATTGTTGACTTGCCATGATCTATGTGGGCAATAATAGAAAAATTTCGGATGTTTTGCATATCAATGATAAAATGTATGCTTTTTAAATTTAAACGAAGAGATTATATCGTATATGAATAAAGTCAACCCTATTACCTGTGTTGCTACAAGCAATCAAAAAGTTGAAATTCCTGACAATAATGGAAGAAATATTGTTCTCTACTTCTACCCTAAAGATGACACTCCAGGATGCACCATTGAAGGTAATGATTTTACTACTCTAAATAAGTCATTTACTGATAAAAACACTGTTATCTATGGTGTATCTAGGGACAGCATTAAATCCCATGAAAAATTTAAGCAAAAGTTTAACTATACAATTGATTTAATTTCAGATGAAGATGAATCTTTATGCAATGAGTTTGATGTCATTAAGTTGAAAAAACTCTATGGCAAGGAGTATATGGGTATCGTCAGATCAACTTTTGTAATTAGCCCTTCTGGTGAAATTCTTAAACACTGGGATAAAGTTAAAGTAGATGGTCACGCTGAGGAAGTACTTCAATTTGTTAGCAGTCTATGAGTGCTAATGTTGATCATGAAGAGGTAGAGAAATTTGCTGCACTTGCAGCAAGATGGTGGGATAAAAACTCTGAATTCAAACCACTTCATGACATAAACCCCCTCCGTTTAAACTACATAAAAGAACAATGTGGTGGATCACTAAAAGGTAAACGCATTCTTGATATAGGTTGTGGTGGTGGTATCCTGAGTGAATCATTGGCAGCTGAAGGTGCAATTGTAGTTGGTATTGATCTTGCTGAAGCTGGTCTTGAAGTTGCCAAACTTCATCTTTTAGAGTCAGGGTTTGACATTGACTACCAATTTATATCTGCTGAAGACTTAACTGAATTTGAGACTGAATCTTTTGATATTATTACTTGTTTAGAGATGTTAGAACACGTCCCTGATCCTTCATCCATTATCAGAGCTTGTGCAAAACTAGTCAAAACAAAAGGCAGGGTATTTTTCTCGACTATTAATCGAAATCCGAAGTCCTACTTCTTTGCAATTGTTGGAGCTGAGTATGTCCTTAATTTATTACCTAAGGGGACTCATCATTATGAAAAATTTATTCGCCCAAGTGAGATAGATGGTTGGGCTAGAAGGTGCGGCTTATCAGTTGCTTCAATGATAGGTATGACTTACAACCCTTTAACTAAAAAATACAAACTTGAAGATGATGTCAGCGTTAACTTTATAGTGCATTATCTGAAGTCTTAATACTCTGAGTTATTTATTCAACCCAGAGATTTAATATCAAACTAAAGAACGTTCCTTACTGAAACTTCAATCGCATGAAGCATTGAGCGTGAAAACGAACGCATTGTTAATAGTACGTAGGAGTCATCGCCATCTCTGAAGATGATTGTACCAATATGCTCCATAACTGTTCTTGAAACACTACCCAAAGTAAAAACATTAGGCTCCAAGTCAATTGGACAAATACGTTCTAATACGTCACGACTTCTTTCACCACTGACACGGATCATTCCCCAACTGTCTGACTGATCTGTGTAGTAAGCTGGTGCCTTAATTCTGTCTGCAAGATTTGCTTCAGCATCATCACCGTAGTATGAAAAATATGCCAATACTTGATTCTTTTGTAGGCGCCAAAGTGTCACTGAAGCATCCGAAGACTTGGTTGACTGACCCATCGCTGGTATAGATAAACCACAAGACTCTCCCATTGCAGATTCGATATCTGCAGCTCGATCTCTTGGAAGAGCGACCATCACTAAAGACTGGTCAGTTACCTCAGCAACAGTTACCCCATCGAACTCATTTTCTGCGCCACGCAAAGGTGACTCTTTTGTTAATTCATAATCAGACACGTAAACGCTCCCCTTCTGGATCGACAAAGTGTGGGCTACAAATTTCAACCTCGACATCGTTGCCTCTAACTAAGTCAACTGCACGGACATTCTCACCTTTGCGTTTGTGTCCACCCTTAATAAAACCTATACCAAGATAATGACCTAATACCGGAGAATAAATGCAAGACGATATCCAACCTTGATCGTTTTCAGTGGTCGCTTTGTCGCGCAATCCAAGTAGATGAGAACCTGCTAGAAGTAAATCGCTTGGATTAACTGGCTTAAAGCCAACCATTTGTAAACGGTCGTCACGCTGCAACTCTTCGCGTAAACCAAGTGTATAACCGATAAAGTCCTTCTTACCTGAAATCATGCCACCCATTCCAAGATCATAGGCGCTTGTCTGGCCATTAAGTTCAGGACCAGCTGCGTGACCTTTTTCGATACGCATTACACCCAATGCCTCAGTACCATAAGGTATTACATTAAACTCTTCTCCCGCCTCCATCAGAACTCTCATTAATGAATCACCATAGCGTGTAGGGATAGCTATTTCATAAGCCAACTCACCTGAGAATGAGATTCTAAATAGTCTCGCAGCTGTACCTCCACAAACTGTAATTTCACCTGCAGCCATGTATGGGAAAGCTTCGTTTGAAATATCACACTCAGGGTCAACAATTTTCTTGAGTAATTTGCGTGAATTAGGCCCAGCAACAGCGTACTGAGCATACTGCTCAGTTACAGAAATCATATGTACATCTAGGTCAGGCCATAGACATTGGTGACAGAATTGCAAATGACGATATACACTAACCGCATTGGCTGTCGTTGTTGTCATTACAAAATGGTTCTCAGACATTCGCGCTGTTGTACCATCATCCATGACTATACCATCTTCACGTAACATCAGGCCATATCGTGTTTTGCCCACTGGAACCTTCGCAAAAGCATTTGCATAAACTTTGTTTAAGAACTCAGAAACATCTTCACCTTTAATGTCAATTTTACCAAGCGTTGTAACATCACAGATTCCCACGGAT
>Ga0206683_10003442_pt1 | contig 10493 bp, 9 predicted proteins | sample M280m12015metaG_FD_155483 | JGI IMG/M metagenome (GOLD analysis project Ga0206683, IMG submission 155483) | Ammonia-oxidizing marine archaeal communities from Monterey Bay, California, United States - M2 80m 12015 | ecosystem: Environmental > Aquatic > Marine > Intertidal zone | place: USA...
CCCACATCAAATCATTCTGCAAGAAAGCTGACTTTGACACTAAACTCGTTATCTCAGCACTTGCCGACCTGGAGGCAGAGTACGAATTAATTAACGCCGGCGATCCATCCGAAGACTGCGATTTCGACTTGCTGAAAACAGACGATTCCATGACTGCAGTATTACAGGAAGCATCAAGAAAGACAGTCGACGAAATAAAGAAAATTCCACTGGGCCAATGGTTCCTGTACGACGATCCCGCTGAACCAGAAGAAAAAGTCGCGCGGATAAAACTCATACTGAATTGGACAGAAACAAAACAGCTTTTGTTAACCAACCACAACCGCCGAAAAGTAGTGCACATGTCTTATGGCGAAATGATGGATCACCTCAATTCCTGCGTACTCAGAAAACTGAACCCAATAAAGTCCGCCGCCGAAACATTCAAAACTCACCTGTTCGCTGAATTGAAAGCCGTCAGCAACCAGAACAAAAAAGAGAAGCAGATAGAAGTTCAACAGGAACGCCGCGCTGTATCACAGGAGTATTCGCACCAACGAAAGGAAGACCTTGAGAAAAAGTTGGTGCTGCAGAGGCGGCAGGCAGAGAAAAAGAAAAACCGCGCGATGATTTTGCGTCATAAAGTCCAGAAGAAATATGATGCCGCAGCAGCAACCGTAAGCTCCCTGAAACCGGAGGCCTGGGTAACGCTTTCCATCATGGAAGGCATCCAGATGCCCTGCAAACTGGTGGCTATCATTGCATCCAACCAAACCTACATATTCGCGAACAGAGCTGGACTAAAGGTCGCGGAGTACACCGCAAGTCGACTGGCACACAGGATCGTCACAGAAAACAGCGAGATCCTGGATACCGGAGAAGAATTTGAAAGCGCACTGGCAACCATTGTCTCCGGGCTACGAGAGGACAAATCCAAGAGCTACGAAGAGCTGACCGGTGACTCATCGTAGCGTTACGATCATTTAAGAATTCCCTAACCACATCACCCATCTACTGGCATCTTCTTGATTACCGACAATATTACGTTCGATAAAATTCTCTCTGATATAGACCTGCAGATCGAAGTGCTAAACGCTATCGCTGCAGACAATCCGATTCTCAATGAACAACTACGTCTGTTGCTCGAATCTCGCGAGATGCTGGTCTTACAGGAGATGGAAATCCACAGACTAGAGGATTTGATAGAGCAGGATGAACTGGGCGACCCTACCGCCATAATCGATCAGCAAACTGATGAAGCGTGAATTATGGCCTTAAAGGAATGACACTGAGTCTGTCACCACTCTTCTTAGGGCAATCCTACCTGATGAACAGCACTACATGTGGATTCGTTATGGGCGATTTTGATGTTCATAGGAGGCGGTTAAACCAACTCAACCAATCACCTCGCGAGGCCAGGTGGTGAGAAACTGAACCTGCAGGTTCGAGGTGGCTATGCCTCGTCCGGGTCGTTCTACGAATCGCTTGGGTTCATACTTGAGTTTATAAAGGAACCACAGACCAGTATGGAGAAGCTGCTCGTCTAGCGGCTCTTTTCAAGAGAGACAGGGTTCCCAACATTAAAAACGCCGGCGTCATACTGGACACCTGCCTGTCGTTCCACATCCGGCGGAAAAACCCGTCTTTTCTCTGTAAAGTATCGCGCCCGGTAATCGCCGTCAGTTGCCTTATTGTACGTCGCGTACAATACCCTGCGGGATACATCACTGAAGTTTGCCGCTGAGCGATGCGGAACATAGGAATCGAAAAGTACAAGATCACCCGGAGCGGTTTCAATGGGCACCCACCTAAAGCCCGCAACCGCATTATCGGACAGGGTAAGGTCTTCATTCATGTCGAGCGAATCATCCAGCCTCGATGTTCTTGCAATTTCCAGGCAACCATTGTCTGTTGTTCCCTGGTCAATGCTCAACATCATGGTGACATGGAATCGTTGCCCGAAGGTGGTAAACGCCGGTGCATCCTGGTGGGCAGAAAACCCCTGCCCTCCGGGGAGTTTGAAATTTACTTTCTCCTTGAACAGCGCGGCGCGTTCGTTAATCAGCAGAGACAACAGATTCAGGTTTGCATTCCCCTGCAACAGCTCTGCGTAAATGGGTTCATATTGCAGAAAATTTTCGATTCGGCACAGGGTACGGGTGTCGCCGCCAGCCCCTTCAAAGTATTTCATCCACTTGCCAGCCACTTCCGGCCTTGCCTGTAAGTCATCGGTAGCTGATGTGATCGAAACCATTTCATCTTCACTGTACCAGCCTTTTATGTGCAGCCAGCCAAAGCGGTCCCAGTGATCCAGTTGCGCCTCAGAAATTGGCTCCCGGCAATGACGCGCCAACATCGCGCGATAATATTCGAGGTTCGGCCTGTCCGCTTGCGGCTCCTTCGCGGCCTCATCCCACGCACGCAGGCGCAATGCGTCCCTAAAGCCAGGTCTGGCTTTGAAGGCGGATAACGCTTCATCGCTCATTGGACCGCCCTGGTAATCCAGCGTCTTCCTACTTGCCGGAGACAACTTCGCGATGTATTCCAGGGTAGTCGCTGCCAGGTAGCGTTTCGCATCTACATGGGCACCTACCAGAGTTGAGATTTCTGGCTGCAAACCGATGGCGACCAAATACTCTGCGCCCAACCTGTCGTGTTCCCGGGCACCCAGGCCTTCCATCTGCAACGCCTCGGGATTGCACCAGTGACCAACGTCATGAAGCAGTGCCGCAAGTACCATGTGTTCACCAGCACCCGCCTTAATTGCGAGACCCGCAGCCTGTAACCCGTGTTCGAGCTGGCTTACAGGCTCGCCAACATAAGCCGATTCTGAAAGGTTCTCGAGGGACTGCAACAGCTTAGTAATGCTCATACAGGTATTTTACACATCCCACGCCCATCAACGATGAGTTCCGGCGTTAACGCTGAATCATTCCCCTTTCGGTCACACTGGAACGGAGGTATCCTGCCGTTCGCTTTAAAAAAACTTGTCCGGAAGCTACCGCTGGTGCAGCCTGCTTAACACCTATTTCTGGGGTGACCCGATCAGGCAGGTCGGGGGTATTGTGTTGATGCAAACCCTTCCCTTGTATGATCAGGCCTGTCTGGACACCCTGAACGGATTTGAACGTCGCTTCTATGAACTTGTCAGCTAGCGCAGGCGCTCGACCCAGAAACGTGTACCACCGGCCACACCTATCGGCATTAATATCAGGTTCACAACAGGCACCGTTAACAGCAGATAGGCAGGTAATCCGAACATCAAAGCATCTAATCGCCTTGCTCTCACACGTGATTGCAACTCTCTAAAGGAAACATCGTTGTTGTCGGCAGCGTAGTCTGCGTACTGGATAGACATCATCCAAGCCCCGAACAAAACCCAAAGAAACGGCGCGACCGTGTTGATACCCGGAATAATGGTGATCAACAGCAAACCCAGCAACCTTGGCAATGTATAACGCAATTTTCCCAGTTCCCTCGCAACCGAGCGCGGCAGGATGAACCAAGGGGATACTGTCGATACCGGCGCAGAACCCGTCAGTACCTGTTCCACTTTGATCGACAGGATTGCATTAAAAGGCGAGGCAATGATGTTCGCCACGAACGTAAAAACAAAAAGAATCAACACCAGCAGTACGATCAGCGAAATGCCCCAGACCAGCCAGTATAGTGCGGACATCCAGTCAGGAAACCAGGCCACGATTATGGCAACCCAATCGTCGAAATGGGAATAGGACAACACCACCAACAACGTCAGCACCACAGCATTAATAAGACACGGAACAATGAAATATCGCCGCAGTCCGGGACGGCGGATTAGCTGGAAACCATCAAGGAAACATTCAAGACCAGTCATCGTATTTGTCGGTAATAATCCCTGATAGGCGGGCTGTAAAAGTAATCGCGAAGCCCCTCAACCATACTTTCATCGATACCCTTAAAATTTTTGTCCTGGTCGTACCGGATCGAGTGGGTCACTGAATGGTTGCTTAACGCGACCAATTGCTTGTCAATGTTCAAACGAACCATACCTAAACCCCGGACTCAACTGCTATCGAATACCTTCCCAGGCGTTAAGCCTTGGCAACTCTCCATTTTCCACAAGGGATGAGTTGTTATCAAAATGCTTTACGGTTCTTTTCTCCAGATCGTATTTTGGCCAACCGGGTTCATCGCCCTGAATGAAGCTGGTCCAGACACCATGCATCTCATCCGAAACAGCCTGGGGCAACTCACCTTTCCCGATAAACGCATCAACGCCGGGGGAGTCCAGCATATTGAAAGCAAAGGGTATTTCGAGCGCATGAGTCGCTTTTAGATGAACGTTTCTGGACTCCCAGTCAAACTGGTACATCCAGGTGTCTGCACCACTCGCCACCCGGTCTTCCGCATGACGAATCGCCGGAATCTTGAAAGTGAAATCAGTACCTAGTTCAATCGCGAGTTCAGTATCTGTAGCGCCGGGCAACATCTCCCGGTACGCATCGACCAATGATTCACTGCCGTAGTTCCTGGCCTGACCTCTCAGCCGTTCCGGCGACATTTTCTCCATCACGAAAAGCGTATTTTCATCTTTGTTGGTTCCAGTCAGCACGGGAACACTCGCGCCTAAACCCGCCCGGATGGATTCGCGAAGTGGCATTGGCAGCACTTCATTTTGTTCGACCGGATAAAATGCCTGCACGCCATTGCCTATGTTCATCTGGTTATAGCGCGCATCCACGCGAGCTTGTGCCTTAAGGATATCCAGTACACTTGCCGACTTCAGCTCATCAATAGATTCAGCACCAAGCTCATCCATCAATAAATCTGCAACCACCTTCCCGACGTCATCCGTCAAGGTGTGGTGCGTCGCTCCGCTTTGCGGGATCGCACGTCGAAACAGGCCCTGCGCTTGCTCGCAGCCGAGTAACGTTGCAACCGAAAAGCCCCCTGCGGATTCGCCCGCGATGGTGACCTTCGATGGATCACCCCCGAAACCTGAAATGTTGTCCCTCACCCATTCCAGTGCTTTGATCTGGTCACAGATGCCATTAACACCGGAGGTGGCATAACCATCGCCAAACCTGGACAAGTCAGTGAACCCCAGCGCTCCCAATCGATAGTTGATCGACACGACAACGATGTCTCCGTTTAGTGCAAAACTAGTCCCGTTGTACCATGGCACCGCACCCTGACCTGATCTGTAAGCCCCCCCATGAATCCAAACCAGCACAGGCCTCTTTTTTTGATCGATTGCCGGTGTGCAGACATTCAGGAAGAGGCAATCTTCATTCCAGTTCACTGGCACTGAGTCAGTCATGCCACCGGAAGGTAGCTGTGGGGCGGCTGGTCCGAATCTGGTTGCGTCACGAATGTCATCCCAAGATCCCGGCGAAACCGATCGCTTAAATCGTCGGTCCCCAACCGGCGGTTCGGCATATGGAATACCATTAAACAACAGGACTCCTTTTTTCTGGCGCCCAAGAACAAGGCCGTGTTGTGTTGAAGTAATTAGAGATTGCTGTTCTTCTATCGACATAAGCGTTACTTTTGTCACCTGTGAATTTATGCAAACGACCTCGATTGTATGGCCTCTGACCCAATGAAACAAATTCCAAGCATCAGTCTTCGTGAGCTAAAGACAAATAACCGTGAAACGATCGAAAGTTTTGCGAATGCCTGCCAGTACTGGGGTTTTTTTCGGCTGATTGATCTAGACCTTAAGCAGGGAACAACGGACCAATTACTGGCAGCAATGAAGGTTTTTTTTGATCTGCCGCACGAAGAGAAGAGACAACTATCGCGAACAGAGAAAAACCCGTGGGGCTATTTCGATCAGGAACTCACGAAGAACAAGCAGGACTGGAAAGAAATCTTTGACCTTAGCCTGGTTCAGGCTGATCCACATAATCAAAGTCAAACGCCCTGGCCCTCGAGTCTACCGGGGTTTCGCGAAACGATGCTTCACTGGCACCACTTATGCGAAACAATCAGCCTGACACTGCTTGAATCCATTATGCAGTCCCTCGGACTACATCAATCTTCATTAGCGCAGCATTTCACCCACGGTAATTCCAGTTTCCTTCGACTGAACCACTACCCGGTTTGCAAAGCGCCAGCAGATCCAGAAGAAGATTTTCCTACTGAAGGCCACCTCGGGATATACCATCACACGGACGCGGGTGCGGTAACGGTGTTACTGCAGGATGAAGTCTCTGGCTTGCAGGTACGTCATAACGACACCTGGACAACCATTGCCAGCGAGAATGACAGCCTGATCATCAATGTCGGCGACCTTGTCCAGGTATGGTCCAACGATCGCTATAAGGCGCCGCTACACCGTGTTCTGGCCAACAGTAAGCAAGACCGTTTTAGCGCCGCTTTCTTTATGAACCCTGGTTTTTCTACTAACTGCATTCCACAGACTGGAGATAAGCCGCGCTATCGATCCGTAAACTGGGGTGAATTCCGATCCGCAAGAGCGGCGGGTGACTACGCGAACATCGGGGACGAAGTACAGATCAGCGACTATCGAATCTAACGTTAAGTATCGGGTCGTTCGCCTGCAACAATGGAAACCCGTTCACCATAACGTTCATGGGGATAGTAATCCCAGATCGCATGATGCTGCGTGCAACGATTGTCCCAGAACGTCAGGGTGCCAGGCTCCCAACTCACGCGACACGTTAGCCTTGGCACTGTCGCAATATGATCGAACAGAAAACCTAGCAGCGCTTTCGATTCACCCGGGTTCAAGCCCTTAATGTGCGAGGTAAAACCGGAATTTACGTACAGCACCTTCCTGCCTGTCTCCGGGTGGGTCACAACCACAGGGTGCTCATTTTTCGGGTAGCCGCCCTCAGGTGGCGTACTTTTATAGGCTCCGACATAGGGTAGCGCGCCGTCATGCACCGCGACCAGGCCACCAAGAAGTTCTTTCATCGTTTCCGAGAGCATGTCATAGGCCAGATACATGTCGGCATACATCGTATCGCCGCCGCCATAATCGGGGACCTGCTTCATGTAGAGCATGGAACCCATAGGCGGATACTCATCGCAGGTGACATCTGTGTGCCAGCCATTACCGGCGGTATAAGCGGAATCTTTTGTGGTCTTCACCACTAACATTTCAGGATCGCCAGTCCCTTTATAATTCATCGGATGGGTATGCAGCTTGCCGAACCTGCGTGCAAAATCCTTGTGCTGGTCCCTGGTCAGTTGCTGCTCACGAAAAACCAGCACCCCCCAATCAAGAAACGCCTGGTGAATACCAGCGAAGGCTTCGTTATCAAGAGGGTTAGATAAATCTACATCCCTGATTTCTGCCCCAATATGAGGGGTAATAGGCGTCACATTCATCACAACACCTTGACACAATTCGCGCCCTAAAGCATGTTTCTCAGCATTAATTCTGGCGGATGGGGTTCCAGGTATGATTGGCCATCGATATAGGCATTCGGATGGCGTTTTCTAAAGTAATTTATTAACGTTATCGGCACGATCACTGGAACAAGCCCCTCACGGTGCGCATCGATTAGACGCAAAAGTTCAGCCTTGTCCTCTGCCGCCAACGAATCTTTGAAAAACCCCATGATGTGCGTCAACACATTAGCGTGCTTCTTTGGTGTCGTCAGGACTTTCATGGCACGCATCAACAGCGAAATGTATTCCATGCAGCGGGCTTCGATGTCGCTGGTACTCGTCCCCGCCACTATCCTGCCAAGTTCCCGGTAAGCTGGCTCGTCATGGGCAAGTACCGCAAATTTCTGAACTGTATGGAATTTCACCAGGGCATTGCTATCAACACCACCTGCCATCAACTGCAGCCAACGGTGATAGAGAAACACACGTTCCATAAAATTTTCGCGCAGTCTTGTGTCATTCAACCTGCCTTCTTCTTCTATAGGCAAGTTAGGATATGCCTTTATTATTTCATTGGCGTAGATACCAACACCGGTCCTGTCAGGTGGGCCATCATTGTTCTGATAGACCTTTACCCTCGCCATTCCACAGCTGGGGGAATCTTTTTTGAGAATATATCCGGACACCTCATGCAATGCCGGCGCCATTTTCCTGCCATAGGCACTGAGCGCTTCTGTGTAACGAAGAGTTCGGTCTGCGTTGCTGACGGCTTCTGTAGTGCCATTTTCGCCTTTAATCAGACGAATCGTCGGGCGAGGAATACCAAGACCAATGGCAACTTCAGGACACAGAGGCATAAAATCAAAGTAAGTGGCAAGTGATTCAGTCGCATACAGGAACTGCTTGTGTCCACCGTCAAACCGGACTTCATGCCCAACCAGACAACTGGATATCGCAATTTTTGGTCTAATTTCCAGAGACATTGCTTAAATCAAGAACCCGACCATCCAGGTCCACGGGCAAATCAAGACCAAGCTCTTCCCCAAGCGTTGGCGCGATATCGATACTATGGACCGCGTCGACTATCACCCCAGGTTCCACTCCCGCCCCATAAAAAATAACAGGCACCCGCCGATCATAATCATAGACAGTCCCATGACTCGTTCCCTCCGAAAAATAGATGAGACATGTTTCACTCAGTTGAATAAAGAAATGGGGCGATTTTCCAGGAACAAAAGAATTACGATACAAACGGCTAACTGGATCATTCGAAGCCTCTAGTTCCGCCGGCGTCCAAACTGCCTCAATGTACGCCTGTTCTTCGAGGTAGCGCTCCATTGAGTCAACCACCTGCTCCACAGTTGTACCCATCTGCTGTGCATAGGTGGCACTCACCGTACCGCCGGCTCCTGAAAAACCGACCAGGTCTCTAGGGTCACCAAAAGGCGCGGTGAAATCGACAAATAACCGCCAAAAGAGTTGCAGTATGGCTTTCACAATAGAAATTCGACCACCATCGACCGGACACTGCATTCCGCCGGTTTCTACCAACCATTCTGGTAACGGTAAAACCCCATGGTCGGAAGATAGGGCAACAACGTAGTCCCCCCCTAGACGCTCATCTAGAAACGCCAGTAATTCACCTATCGTCGTATCTATACGGGCAAGCATATCTTCTGATTCACCGCTATAAGGGCCATAGCGATGGCCAACCACATCCAAAGCTGAATAGGATATTGCCAGCAAATCCGTTACCCCTTGCAGGCCAAGCTTCTCTTCATCTACCACCCGTTTCGCCAACTCAGTGGTCGCCAGATCCAGAAACGGAGACGCGTAAAAACGCGCTGCGCGTTCCCCCGGTTCACCCGTATTCACCGGATGTCCGGAATGCCGAAGATACTCCCCGGATTCACCGGCATAATCGTCGACCCTGTGCGAGCCTGCCTTGTGTTCCCATGTCTCTGGGTAACGGGCGCCAAACCCGTCAACAAAAAAATTATCCCCACTGAATGCCTTCACATAGTCAGGCAGCGGACCGTAGTATCCCGAGCTGGTGAATTTCGCTATGCTCTTTTCATACCAATATACTCCGTCCGCATTTTTACCGGCCATGGTGATCGCCGACCTGTCTTTCCCCCCCACAGAAAAAACTCTTGATTCGGGTGAGTTTGCTTTAAGCCAGTCACCCAGTGTGGTGGCGGTCATTGAATTGGGCGACCGATTGAGTTTTGTACCAAACACCCGATAGGCATCATCAAGGTCATCGACACAGTAACGCTCTTGCCCAGTGACATGATCGATATAACGATTGCCAGGGATTCCGGCCTTTCCAGGGTTGACGCCGGTAGAGATTGCGACATGACCGGGACAGGTATTGGTTAAGCCATGATCCAGTCTGGCATTGGTGTATACGCGACCTTGGCGCATCAGGCGACCAAGGCCTCCCGTCATATCCACGCTGAGCCGGCCGGGGCTGAGTTGGTCAACCGAGACCAACAACACCAGTTTCGGTGAACCAAATGCACTTGGGCTCTGTGCAAGTAGCAACAGTGCAAGCAACGATAGGGTAAAAATAAAAAAAGGCCTAAAAAGGATAAACATAATCAAAGATCAAAACTGTAAGCATGGCATCGTGCAGGAACAACCTGGTTCACTCAACACTCAATCGAGCGACACACTGTCAGGCACTGCTTTCTCAGCCACCATACGGTCAATAGAAAGAATGACAATAGCGGTTACCGGCACATCATCATATTCATCAACGGTACTGGTCTCTGTGACTTCGATCATGTCCACCACATCCATTCCGGAGGTGACTTTTCCAAACACCGCATAACCGAATGACTTACAGGTGGTCGGCTTATAACTGCCTCGCGCCCGGGCTGCTGCAACGGTTGCTTCCTCTTTGCGGGTGCAGCTTTTTTTACCATGATTCAGACGCTTATTGGCGACCACATTAATAAAAAACTGGCGGCCGGCGGAATCAATTTCGTTCATCCTGGCCATGGCAATCGTCCCTCGCCTGTTTGAAAGACCATTGTCGGCTTCATTGATGATCATTTCGCTTTCCTCGGCTGCTGCCATGTCCTGGTAATAACCACCTCCCTGAACCATGAAACCCGGGATCACCCGATGGAATATTGTGTCGTTGTATGCACCCGAGTCTACAA
>Ga0206683_10003445_pt1 | contig 10484 bp, 1 predicted proteins | sample M280m12015metaG_FD_155483 | JGI IMG/M metagenome (GOLD analysis project Ga0206683, IMG submission 155483) | Ammonia-oxidizing marine archaeal communities from Monterey Bay, California, United States - M2 80m 12015 | ecosystem: Environmental > Aquatic > Marine > Intertidal zone | place: USA...
ACTAACGTATTGAGTACTACAGCTAATTTAGCAAAAGGATTAACAGGAGCCCCTGATATTACCGTAGGGACTCTTACTCCTACAAATATCTCATTAACAGGAGGTGCTTTTACAGTAGCTTCTTCTTCCGGAAACACTGTTGTAGGAGGAACTTTACAGGTTAATGGTGATGTTACTTTAGGGAATGCAACTACAGATAATGTTATTATTGCAGGTAATCTTGAAATAAGAGGAAACACAACTACTGTAAATACTGCAACATTAGATGTTGAAGATTTAAACATTACCGTAGGAAAAGCTGCCACAACCTCTTCTGCAACTAACGGAGCAGGATTAACTTTTGGTGCATGGTCTTCTGGAACAATTCCTACTCTTACTTGGGATCATTCAAATTCTAGATTATCATCAAATAAACCTTTTTATTCTTCTAGTTTAATAGGAGCTTTAACCGGTAATGCTACTACAGCTACTACGGCTACTAACGTAGTAATAACAGACAATGAAAGTACTAATGAAAATAATGCGATTGTTTTTGTTGCAGGAGGAGATCTCGATGGAAGTACTTCTGCAGGACTAGAATCGGACGGAAATTTATATTATAATCCGTCTACAGGAACATTGTATGCTTCAGCATTCTCTGGTAATACTTCTGGTAATACTTCTGGATCTGCCGCTAGTTGGGCAAATGAGATGACCCTTGATTTAGATGATAGTAGTGCTAGTGCGATAACTGGAACTGCTATTTTTGATGGTGCAGATACTACAGAAGCATTTTCGAATGTTAGAGTTCATAAAATTAAAATGTCAGAAGATACCACTACTAGTAGTGCTATGTTTATTCCTTTTGTGGGAGCCAATGACACAGATCAAGCTCCTAAAGCATCTCCGGGTTTAAAATACACGCCTTCTTCAACTACTTTAGCCGCTACAAATATTTCTGGTACTCTAACTGGTAATGTTACTGGTAATTTAACTGGTAATGTTACAGGTAATGTTACAGGTAATGTTACAGGTAATACATCAGGTAGTGCGGGAACGGTCACAAGTATTTCAGCACATTTACTTGACGAAGATAACATGTCATCAAATAGTGCTACTAAAGTAGCATCACAACAATCAATTAAAGCATATGTTGATGCTCAAATTTTAACAAAAGATAATACAGATGAGATAACAGAAGGTTCAAGTAATCTTTATTTCACAAATGCTAGAGCAGACACTAGAGCAGACGCTAGAGTACAAGCGGCAATAATAGATTCAGACACAATGTCAGGAGCTAGTGCAACAAATATTGCTTCAGCAGAATCTGTTAAAGCATACGTAGATAATAATGTAGGAGCTTCTTCTTCTATAGTTGCTACAGACGTAAACCAAGCGGCAGGAACTTATTATCCAGGATTTGTAAATACACAAGGAAATGGCTCTAGTAATCTTACTTTTTATACTGAAGGAGGTTTAACATTTACTGCTAGTAGCAATACTCTAACAGCTTCAGTATTCTCAGGTAACTTAACTGGTAATGTTACAGGTAATGTTACGGGTAATTTAACTGGTAATGTTACAGGTAACACTTCTGGATCAGCAGCCACAGTAACTACAGCAGCACAAACTGCAATTACTTCTGTTGGATCATTAACAGGGTTGGACGTTAATGGTAACACCACTATTAGTGGGGACCTATCGTTGGATGGTTCAAATAAAGAACTAAGATTTTACGAAGGATCAAATTATGTAGGATTTGAAGCACCAGCTTTAAGTGCCGATCAAATTTGGGTTCTTCCTGCTGTGGATGGAAGTGCAAATCAAGTACTACAAACAAATGGTTCAGGAACTTTAACTTTTGCAACTCCTGCTTCCGCTTCTCCTTTAACAGTAGGAGCGAGTACTGGATCTGATGTCGATGTAACTTTATCTACAGATAATATACAATTTAATGCAGGAACGGGAATTACTACCACTATTGCGGATTCAGGAGCAAATACTACAATAACTACAGCATTTGTTTTATCGGGTCTTAGTAGTGGAGTTGTAGATGTTGCTAATGACTTTTTTGCCTTTCAAGATGTGAACGATAGTAATGCTTCAAAGAAAGATAGCATAGCTGACTTAGTAAGTGGAATAGCAGGATCAGGGTTAACTGCATCAGCAGGTCAATTAAGTACTTCCGCATCTAACCTTACAGTAGGAGATGGAACAACCACATTCTCTGTAGCAGTTGGATCAGACGATATAGATCTAAGAACAAGTAGTGAATTAACTAATACTATTGATACTAGTAATAAGAAAATGACACTAAGTATTACTGCGGACGGTGTTACTTCTGCTATGTTAAACAGTACTGCAGGAGCGGAGGCAGTAACTACGGATGTAATTAGAGCCTCAGCAATAACAGCAGCTGAAATACAAACAGACGCTGTAACCGCAGATAAAATACAAGCTAATGCTGTTGATAGTGCTGAAATTGCTTCAGGAGCTATTGATTTAGCACATATGTCAGTTAATTCAATTGATTCAGATCAATATGTTGATGGTTCTATAGATACAGCTCATATTGGTGATAATCAAGTAACGGCAGATAAAATAGTAGATAATATTGCTTTAGCAGGTAATATAACTACTACTGGTACATTAACTCCTACAGGGGTCTTAACTGCTAATGCTGGCGTTGTTGTAGATACTATTACCATTGACGCAGGTCAAATTGATCAGTCAAGCGGAGACCTTGTGATAGATGTTGCCGGAGATATAATATTAGATGCCGATGCTGCAGATATTAAACTTCAAGATGGCGGAGTACACTTTGCTTCAATTACTAATTCTTCTTCTGATTTATTAATTTCTTCTATTGTATCAGATAAAGACATTAAATTTAATGGAAACGACGGTGGCTCTACAATTACGGCTCTTACACTGGATATGTCAGAAGGTGGGCGCGCAACATTTAACGAGGATGTAATTATTACAGGCGATCTTACAGTTAACGGTGATACAACTACTGTAAATACTGCAACACTAACAGTCGAAGATCCTTTAATTAAATTAGCTAAAGGCAATAATGCCTCGGATACTTTAGATATAGGATTTTATGGTTTATATGATACAACTGGCGGACAAGATATATACGCAGGGTTATTCAGAGATGCTAGTGATGGTGGTAAGTTTAAGTTATTTAAAGATTTACAAGCAGAACCAAGCACTACAGTAAATACAGGTGGAACAGGCTATTCAAGAGCCACATTAGTAGCTGATATTGAAGGTGATATTACAGGAAGTGTTACACAGTCTAACATAACTAGAAACGATTCTACAAATGGTACTCGTTACATTACCTTTGTAGATGGATTAGCTGGTAGTGATACTGGAACTTCAGATGAAGGAATAGAAGGTTCTAGTAATCTAACTTATAATCCAAACACCGGCGTTCTTACAGCAGGAAATATTACAGGTACTTTAACTGGTAATGTAACTGGTAATGTAACTGGTAATGTAACTGGTAATTTCACAGGAGACGTATCGGGTAATACAGCAACTGCAACTGCATTAGCAACTGCAAGAAACTTTGTTGTTGGAAGCACGAACAATACTTTTGATGGAACTGCTAACGTTGACTTAACTGAATCTATTCAAGATGTCGTTGGAGGCATGGTAGGATCTAATACCGAAACGGGTATTGCAGTTACTTATGATGATACAAACGGTAAATTAAACTTTGCAGTAAGTGGAGCTACTCAGGTTAATGTGGCCAATGAAAATACTACTAATTCAAGCTATTATATACCTTTTTCTAGTGGGGCAACAGGATCACAAGCTTTAAAAACAAATACGAACTTAAGATTTAATCCTAATACTAATGCTTTACTTGCGGGATATTACGATGGATCAACTGTTACTACAGCACTAACTGTAGATGGAAGTATTATTCCTACTGAAAATCAACTATTTAATTTAGGTAGTAATACAAAACGCTTTAAAGATTTATATCTTTCTGGAAGTACCATAGTTATAGGTGAAGGTAGTGCTCAACAAACTATAAGTGCTTCAGCAAGTGGTCTAACCATTTCTGGAAACTTAGTAGGTAATGTAACTGGTACAGCAACTTCAGCAACTGGAAACTCAGCAACTGCTTCAGCTCTTCAAACAGCAAGGACTATTGGTGGAGTATCTTTTGATGGTAGTGCTAATATTAGTCTTCCTGGTGTTAATGCAGCAGGAACTCAAAACACCTCTGGATCTGCGGCAACTTTAACTACAGCAAGGACTATTGGTGGAGTATCTTTTGATGGTAGTGCTAATATTAATCTTCCTGGTGTTAATGCAGCAGGAACTCAAAACACCTCTGGTTCAGCAGCAACTTTAACTACAGCAAGAACAATTCATGGAGTGTCCTTCGACGGATCTGCTAATATTGATTTAACTGAAGTAGTTCAAGATACTGTAGGAGCAATGTTTAGTTCCAACACTGAAACTAACATAACGGCTACTTATCAAGATACTGACGGTACTATTGATTTAGTCGTAACCGGAGCGGAGACAGCTACATCAGCAACCTCTGCCGGAACAATAGCTCAAACCTTTACTGCGGAAGGAGACATTGGCGCGGGAAGAGTAGTAGCTTTAAATGCAAGTGATGGTAAAGTACAACAAATAGGAAGCACTAATTTAAGTGCTGGAACTACGGCTTTTGCAGATCTTGAAGAAGTTACAACCGGGGACGACTATGCTAATGACTGGGGAGAAGTTGTATATGACGCAGGAACCGGACACATAGTATCAGTATGGTCAGAAGGAAGTGGGGGCACGGCCGTAAATGCTAGAGTTTACTCAATAACTGAGAGCGATTTAAGTTTTAGTGGTGGAAGTAGCACGCAAGTTGGTTCATGGCATAGTTACTTTGGTCAAGTTGTAGCTGCTGCAGACGGTAACGGTACTGTACTAGTAGTAGGAAGAGGAGGTAGCAGTCATAATATAAAAGCTACTCCTATCACTATAAACAGTGACAAATCAATTACTGTTGGTACTACAGTAACGATAGTGACTTATTCAGGTACTTCTAACCATCCTTTCCCAACAGATGTAGTGTATGACTCAAATGTAAGTAAGTTTGTGATGAGAATTAGTCGTCAAGATAGCAATAAAAATGTAGATATATTTACTTGTTCTGTAACAGGATCTGGTGCTTCTAAAACTGCTAGCAGTGTTTCTTCAGATCAAATGTCTACTCATGACTATGCTACAGAGTTAAGACCAGAGTTAATGACTTTTGACTCTACCACTAATCGAGTAGTACATCTATATCGTAATGGTAGTGGCTATCCTTCTGCTTTTATAGGTACAGTGGCTTCAAATGGTACTATTAGCTGGGGTAGCGCACAAACCCTAAACAGTGGGGCTCAGATGTATTTTGGTGTTCAAGCGTACAACGGAAAAGTGCTTGTTCATATAGGATCAAATGAAAGTGCAATAGGGACTAGAGTATGTACTATAGATACTTCCGACAATTCTTTTAGTACTATTGGATCTGCAGTTACTCTTCCCAAAACTGGAGACGTAACTAGAACTAAGAGTAGTTTAACTATAGATACTGTGAATGGAAAAGCAACCAGTCATTGGGAAGAGCAACAAAGTGGTCAGTATTACGAAGCTTATAGTGTAGGTACTATAAGTGGAAATTCAATAACCTGGGCTGCCGCGGCTCGAATGAATCGTTGGAATTCTACGCAGACTACTGCCACTCAATTAACGAGTATGTTAACAGGTACTTTTGATACTTCTAAGAAATTAATAATAACTGCGGCTACTAGATCCTCTGATGGCTCCCAAAAACTTCAAGCACGCAGGACTACAGCTATTTCTTCTAACTCTAATTATGGGGATTGGATAGGTATTTCTACTGCGGCAGTAACAAATGGAAACTCAGGTAGTTTTACAACTTTTGGTGGCATAAGCACAAATCAAAGTGGCCTAACTACGGGCACAATATATTATCTAGCAACGGACGGAACTTTAACGACTTCAGCAAATAGCTACCCTATAGGAGAAGCTCTTTCTGCCACTAAATTACAAATAAGAGGCGGAGCAATTGTTTCTTCAAGCTCTAGCTATGCGAACTCAGATGTAGACTCACATCTTAATCAAAGCGATCCTACTAGCGGATATGTATTAAGTTGGAACGGTAGTGATTATGCTTGGATTGCAGCAGGAGGAGGAAATGCAAGCACTAGTAGTGTTCAAGCATTTACTGCAGCCTCAAATATTGCAAACGGTAAAGTTGTTGTACTTAAAACAAATGGACAAGTAGAAGAAGTAGCCAATTCAACCTTAGCCGCGGGCACTACAGCACACGCTAGTTTACCAGAAGTTACAGACGGGGACGACTATAACAACGATTGGGGTAAAGTAGTTTACGATGCGGGAACAGGATATTTTGTTTCTTTGTGGTCAGAAGGAACTGGAGGCCTAAATGTAAATGCTAGAGTTTATGATGTTGTTGAAAGCGACTTAACTTTTAGTGGCGGAAGCAGTGCTCAAGTTGGTTCATGGCATAGTTACTTTGGTCAAGTTGTTGGTAGATCAGACGGTGATGGTACTGTACTAGTAGTAGGAAGAGGCGGTAGTAGTCATAATATAAAAGCTACTCCTATCACTATAAATAGCGATAAAACATTTACTGTCGGTACTACAGCAACGATAGTAACTTACTCAGGTACTGCTAACCATCCATTCCCAACGGATGTGGTGTATGACTCAAATGTAGATAAATTTGTTATAAGAATTAGTCGTCAAGATTCTAATAAAAATGTAGATATATTTACTTGCTCAGTAACGGGGTCAGGAAGCAGTAAGACAGCAAGTAGTATTTCTGCGGATCAAATGTCTACTCATGACTATACTACGACATTAAGACCTGAGGTAATGACTTATGACGCAACTACAAATCGAGTAGTACATCTATATCGTAATGCTAGCGGTCACCCCTCTGCTTTTATAGGTACAGTGGCTTCAAATGGTACTATTAGCTGGGGTAGCGCACAAACAATAAACAGTGGAAGTCAAATGTACTTCGACGTTCAAGCATATAATGGAAAAGTTCTTGTTCATGTAGGTTCATCAGAAGGTGCAATGAAAACTAGAGTCTGTACTATAGACTCTTCAGATAATTCTTTTAGTACTGTTGGGGCTGAAGTTACTGTCCCCCTTAAGTGGTCTACAAGGGATAAGAGCAGCTTAACTATAGACACTGCTAATGGGAAAGCAGTATGCCACTGGGAAGAACAAAATAGCGGTCAGTATTACGAAGTTTTTACTACAGGTACTATAAGCGGAAATTCGATAACTTGGGCAGCGGCTGCTGAAATGAATCGATGGGAAACTAATCAAGGTACTGCCACACAGTTGAAGAGTATGCTGACTGGAGCCTACGATCCTACTAATAAAGTAATAGTAACTGCTGCTACCAGATCCTCTGATGGCTCCCAGAAACTTCAAGCAAGAAGAACAACAGCTATTGATTTAGGATCTAATTATGCAGACTGGATAGGTATTTCTGCAGCAGCTATTAGTTCAGGAGCCTCGGGAAATGTTACTATACTCGGAGGAGTAAGTACTAATCAAAGTAGCTTAACTATAGGAACAACTTATTACGTACATACTGATGGAACACTAACTACTACAGCGAATGATTATCCTCTTGGAGAGGCTTTATCAGCTACTTCTTTATTAGTAAAAGGAGGGGTACTAAGTGGATCAACCACAGTAAGTCATACTTTAGCAGCGGACACTGGTAGTAATGATACTTTAAATAGTGGAGAAACCCTAACATTTACAGGCGGACAAGGAATAGATACAGCTGTAGGAGCTAATGCAATTACTATTGCTGCGGAACTAGCAACGGAAACTAATCCTGGTGTAGCAACGTTTGATGGAACTGATTTCACTGTTTCATCGGGAGATGTTACCATAAATGCAGAAAGAGTACAAGATATTGTAGGTGCAATGGTCAGTTCAAATACTGAATCAGGAATCACAGTAGCATACGAAGATGGAGACGGTACACTTGATTTTACAGTAGGTACACTTAATCAATCAACAACAGGAAATGCAGCTACTGCTACGGCACTTGCAACTGCAAGAACAATTCATGGAGTTTCATTTGATGGAACTGCTAATATCGATTTATCAGAGGTTGTGCAAGATACTGTAGGAGCTATGTTTACAAGTAATACTGAAACAGGTATTACCGCTACCTATGAAGATGGTGATGGAACTATTGATCTAGTAATTACTAGTGCTCCTCTTTCTGGAGACTCAAGTCCTTCTCTAGGAGGTAATCTAGATTTAGGTACTAATTCAATTATAACAGGAGGTAGTAATAATCCTGTTAAGATAGCTCCACATGGAACAGGAGATGTACAACTAGATACGGATACTCTTAGAATAGGAGGTAGTAATGAAAACGCTGTTATTACTACACAAGGAACAGGAGACCTAACTTTAAGCACTAATTCAGGTACTAATTCAGGTACTGTAGTTATTGCAGACGGTGCTAATGGTAATATTACTTTAACACCGAATGGAACAGGAAAAGTGGTCTCTGCTTCAGCAGTTACTGTGGGAGCCTACACTATTCCTAATACGGATGGATCTGCTAATCAAGTTTTGATTACAAATGGTTCCGGAACTGTAAGCTGGGGTAATCCTCCAGCAAGTGGAACTGGGATTGAAACTCTTAGACAGCACGGCCATTTACAGGTTCATACGGGAACTAGTAGATGGTATCCAAATGCGGCTTCTACAATCAGTAAAATAGTTGCTAGAGTTAATACTGCACCAGTAGGGGCAACAATTAATATAACAATTAAGAAAGTATCTGGAGGAAGCACAACAACAACGACGATGTCAATAGCAGCTGGAGCATACAAAGCAGAGAATACCTCTCCTAGTTTATCTCTAGCCTATGACGATTATATAACAGTAGATGTTACCCAAGTAGGGTCCACTACTGCAGGAAGTGATTTACAGGTAATATTTACCTATACATATTAAGGAGAAAATTAATGGCTTTCGATAAATCAGGAAAATCATCTCAACTTACTGAGATACGTAAATATTACGGTCTAGCTGACAGTTCCTTGGATGATGAATTTAATAACAATACTGTTACTATTTATAGAACAGTAGACAAAGTAACTTTTGAACATAGAATAGCAGACTATATAGTGGAAGCTACTCCAGCGGATAAATTGGAACCTTCGATTTATTCTCATACTAACACCATATATGATGAAGTTCTCATCATAGGAGACCATACTAAAAAAGACAGTAATAATGTGTGGTCTGAATATACAGGAGAGTAAAACATGTCTTATTGGAAATTAGTCCCAAAATCTGTTAGCAGCGGAGCAGCCGGAACAGATTTTGCAACAACACTCAATGGAATAATTAGTGGAAGTATAACTGCTACTAGCGGTCTTAGTACTACCTATTGGGAAACTGGTCAATGCTATACTATCGGTACAGCTCCTACAAGTGGAATGTATACTGCAGGAACCGTTTCTTCAGCTACTTCTGGCAGTAGCTCCACTTGGTACAATGATATTAGTAACCTTTATAAATATCATTATGCTAAAAATCAAGTATCTGGGTATGACCCTTATGTCAGAATCAGACAGCGCATGGATAATACTTACAAATGGCGTTGGAGAATGTGGAGTTCTGCTAATACTAATGGTCTTCCTGTTAATTCAATCAATTATCATTGGCCATACTCAAATACATATGGGAAGATGGGCAACTACCCCTATCCTATTTCGTACTGTAATGAAATGCACATGATTATAAATGATACTACATTAATGATTTGGGCAAAGTATGGGACCAATGATACTGCTACGGATGTAGGAGTATTTCATGTGAATGATTTAGAATTTATGAGTGATGTTGATTCTTATTATCATAGTGCTTCTGATTTATATTGTCCTACTATATGTCACTGGGCTTTTACAGATAATAAACTACTAGTAACCAACGCTGATCTATCAACTGCTAATTCTGTGTGGTATGGTGCTGCTATGAACAGTTATTTTCAAACAAACGGTCTGTTCAAGGCGCAAGCTAGCAACGGCGATTCTGAGTCAGCAAACACTGCATATGGAGAAAGCCAACTTGGAGACAACAAACAGGGGTTATTTCCTGAGACTCGAATAAAGATTATGAATATGCAGAATGCTAGTGGGGCCGTGTATCCCTTGCTTCCCATTCATCACCGAGGACATCACAATAGAGATGACACAACTGAAGATGGTAATGTTAGAGCTATGGGAGCCAGATGGATGAATGCTTATAGAACTACCGATAATTTAAATACTGGAGACAGAATCAAAGTAGGATCTAATTACTACAGAGTATTTAGAGTTACTGGCACAGCTACTAATGCTTTAGCCGATGCGGAAGATAGGGCTTGTTTTGCATTTCCGGAAAATAACGTA
>Ga0206683_10003452_pt1 | contig 10472 bp, 10 predicted proteins | sample M280m12015metaG_FD_155483 | JGI IMG/M metagenome (GOLD analysis project Ga0206683, IMG submission 155483) | Ammonia-oxidizing marine archaeal communities from Monterey Bay, California, United States - M2 80m 12015 | ecosystem: Environmental > Aquatic > Marine > Intertidal zone | place: USA...
ATTATGTACCGTGATGTAGGAGGAGGAGATGCTGGTGTAGAAGGGCAATCAGATAATCCTTTTCAATTCGAAGAAGTGAAAAAAAATATAATTGAAGGCCTGAAACCTCATGGATATGAGGAAGGTAGAGAATATGTGGTAATTAAGGTTCCTAATATTATCGATATATCCTATGGGAGAGGAGTGGGATACACATTTACCGAGCATGACTTAGGAGTAGAAATACATAAAATTTCTGCAACAAATATCAGAAAAGAAATGCGACAAAAAGGCGAATTAAAAGAAAAATAATTTAGTTTTGAAATCCGTATTTTCGTAAACGAGCATCACCAGTTCGTGCATGCGCTTCCATTCCTTCTAGACGAGAAATTCTAGCAGCAGCAGCACCAACCTCTTTGTTTGATTCTTTGGTCATACGTTGGAAAGTAACTGTTTTAATAAATTTTCCTACAAATAAGCCACCCGTATATTTAGCAGCACCTTTAGTTGGAAGGATATGATTTGTACCGGAGCATTTATCACCATATGCAACAGTTGTTTCTTCACCTAAAAATAATGACCCATAGTTTTTAAGTTTATCTAGCCACCAATCTAGATTTTCAGCTTGAACCTCTAAATGCTCAGGAGCATACTCATCACTTATCTGACACAGTTCTTCATTTGTATCGCACAGAACGACTTCTCCATAATCACGCCAAGCGGCATCTGCGTTAATTCTTGAAGTGTCAGGGAGTTCTGAAATAAGTTCTGGTACCCTTTTGATGACAAAATCACTTAACGCTTTATCAGTTGTATATAACCATGCAGGAGAGTTAGGGCCATGCTCAGCTTGACCAACAAGATCAACCGCAATCATTTCTTTATCTGCAGTGTGATCGGCAATGATACCAATTTCAGTTGGACCAGCAAATAAATCAATTCCAACTTTTCCGTATAAGATTCTTTTTGCTTCTGCAACATACTGATTGCCAGGACCAACAATCATATCAACTTCAGGATTTCCAAAACATCCATAAGCAAAAGCACCAATTGCTCCAATACCTCCACAATTCATGATTACGTCTGCCCCACATAAATTAGCTGTATAAATAATAATCGGATTTGCGCCATTTTCATCTTTTGGAGGACTAGCAGCAATAACATTTTTAACACCTGCAACTTTTGCTGTAGTAATGCTCATTACGGCAGAGGCTATGTTATTATATCGTCCACCAGGAACATAACATCCAACGCTATTAACAGGAATTAATTTTTGACCAGCAAAAAGACCTGGAGATAACTCAACTTCAAAATTATTATTTAGATGCTTTAATTGATGTTCAGCAAAATTTCTAACACGATCGTAAGAGAATTGAACATCATCCTTAACTTTTTGATCTAAAGATTTTATTACTTCTTCAATTTTTTCTTGAGAAACAATTACATCACCTTCATACTTATCAAATTTGCGAGAAATTTCTTTAATTCCTTCATCTCTTTTAGATTCTATTTCAAAAAGTACTTCTTGAACCTTCTGTCTAGTTTCAACCTCATCTGAAGAGGAAGTTTTATCTGCTTTTTTGATGAATGAAATTGTCATTGTTGCTCCTTAATTAATTCAAATACGTCTATATCTAATTGCTTGAGAATATGCACTATGTCAATAGGCACCCAATTTTCTCTTATTAGACCTTCATGATGGTGATAAAAATCCATTACTCGCATTGTAACTGATTTACCAGTACCCTCATACCCAAGCCAATCTTTTGAGCCATGAATAGCATCAATACTATGCCAACCTGCAGTCATAGAATAATTTCCATCACCAAGTTCTACATAGTGTCCAATTTTCCAATAATCTCTGTCGCGAAAAGTCATACGAAAAGGTAGTTGATGATGGTTTACAAATCCCTCCAAACCCCTTGCTGTTCCTATACCACTTGGGCCATACCACATCATTTTTTTATGCCAAAATTCTTTCTGAGGATGATTCATAAGTTTATTTCTTACATAGTTATGATCTGCATTTGGATCACTTTCAGGTTTAATATTGAGACTTCTTTGCATTGTTAAAGCTTGCTCTAGGGAAGAAATTGATAATTTTTTATCAAGGTTTTCAAACGTTGTACCATCACCTGTAATTGGAGCAGTCCATAATCCTTCTGCACCATTAGATTTATTAAATGGCCAGAAACCAGCTTGTCGTATAAAATCAACAACATCAATTAAAATATGAGATTCGATAATTTTTTCATCTTTTATTTGATGAACCTCACATATTCTTAAATGTATTGTTTTATTATTTACAGGAATACCAAGCCACGCTTGTTTATAGGTGCCTGTTAAAAGACTTATAGTTGAAATAAATACTTTATCGTGAAAACTTCCTCCTACAATTAAACTATCTCTTCTCTCTAAATCAGGAAAAGAGTTTTTTAGAGGTAACCAGAGTTTATGGTAAATATTTTCTGTCCCACTAATACTATTAATAGGATGAAAACATTTTAGTTTTGCATCCTTATGATACGCATTATTAATGTTTTTTTCTAAATTTTGATTATCTGACTCAACAATATTTTTTAATAAAACTTTAATATTTTTTTTATTTTTTATATTATCAGAGGGATCTAAATTAATATCTTTTATTTCTGGATTTGCTTTAGTGCCAGTATTAAAGTTTTCTATTATTGTCATATTTTAATATATTTAGTTACTCACATCACACATATATTAATGAATTGATTTATTCAATAATATGAATAATATTCATTAAAAATGAATAAATAATTATAAATTATAATATGACAATAGATATCAATACAAGACTTGCTAGATTTGATGATTTAATTCCAAGTAAAGTTCCTTTTGTAGAGGGGAAGTTAAAAGGCCATCAAGATAGATCAAATTATTCTATCGTGGGTCCAGGCGTTAGTGAAGATTCTAAACAGAATGTTAAAATAGCTGAAGAACATGGTTTTAATATTGGTGCTGTAAGTGCTGCACCAATGAATGGCTCAGGTTTACATAGTCATACTACTGCTGAGGTTTTTTTAATCTTTTCTGGTTCATGGCGTTTTTATTGGGGTTCTGATGGCAAAGAAGGAGAAGTTATTCTTAACAAGGGTGATGTAGCTTCGTTTCCAACTAATATGTTTAGGGGATTTCAAAATGTCAGTGATGATGAAGCATTTATGGCTGTTGTACTTGGGGAAAACGACCCAGGTGTTATAACATGGACTCCAAAGATTATCAAAGATGCCAAAGATACAGGCATGGTTTTATTAAATGATAATTCTTTAATTGATTTAGATAAACAAAATATTCCAGATGGCAAAAAAGCCTTAGAACCCCTTCATGAAAATGACTTACAGCAATTTGATCATTACACTTCAAATGAAATTGAAAAATTTGTTATTAGATCTGCAGACTCTCAAAAATATATAGAAGATGATGAACATTTTAATTCTAATTCAATAATTAATTATTTAGATGAATTAATTCTTCATGAGAAGGTATTTAAACCTCAAATACCTCATCATACTGGTTTTGGGTTGTCACTATTAAAAGGTAAGAGTGCTCATATTCATTCGTATGAATTAGACTCATCAGAGGCGTTTCTATGCTTAGACGGAAAGTGGGAAATTACTTGCGATGATCAAAAAGTAGTTATTGGCCCAAGAGATACTTTTTCAGCTCCTAAAAATTCTATCAGAAGTGTTAAGCAAATTAGTGATCATGAAGGAAGTCTATTTTTAATAAGACAAAAAAATTAATAGATAGGTAAAAACATGGAGGGTTTTGATAGTAAATATAAAGATTTGCCTGATTACATATTAAAGATAACACACCAAATTTGGGAAGAAAAAGATGTTGAATCTATAAATCAATATTATGCAAAAGGGATGCCAACCCGATCTCCTCAAGGCGTTATATACGGCGCAGAACCTGTTGTTAAGGCTACCTATGCAACTCTTAAAGAGTTTCCTGATAGACAATTATTAGGAGAGGATGTTATTTGGGTTGGAAATGATGATGAGGGCTACTTCTCTTCCCATCGTATTTTTACTCGTGCCACACATGCAAATTTAGGAGTATATGGCGAACCTACAGGAAAAAAATTATCATACCGTGTTATAGCTGATTGTGCATCTAGAAATAATCAAGTTTATGATGAGTGGTTAGTGCGGGATCAGGGTGCCATTGTAAGACAGTTGGGACTTGATCCTCAAAAATATGCTGATAAGCTAATTCAAGAAGAGGGGGGAATCGATAAATGTTCTGTTCCTTTTAATCAAGATACACCAAATGATGTTCCATCAGATGGAATATACATAGCTCCTACTATTTCAAAAGAAAATACAGGAATAAGATACGCAGAAATTTTAAAACAAATTTTTAATAATGAATCAAATGCTATTGAAAAAAATTATGATAGGGCAATTCAACAAGAACAACCTGGAGGATTTACCGGGCATGGAAGAGAAGAGATATCCACTTTTTGGAATACGTTTATATCTGCTTTTCCTGATTCTAAATTTACTATTGAACATATCAGTTTTACAGAGGAAAAAGATCAAGCTAAAAAAGCTGCTATACGTTGGTCTTTAATAGGTTCTCATTCAGGAAATGGAAACTTTGGAAATCCTTCAAATACGCCAATTTATGTTATGGGTATTTCTCATGCTGAATTTGGCCCTCGCGGAATTAAAAATGAGTGGGTATTATTTGATGAAACAATTATCTGGAAGCAGATTTTAATGAAAACAGGTTAGTCATGAGTTCTTCAATTCTTACAACTCACGTGGGAAGCCTTCCTCGATCAAAAGAACTTTCTGGATTACTTTTTGTAAAAGATAAAAAAGAAAATTTTGACCAAGAAGTATTTAACCACGTAGTAAAAAAAAATGTCGAAGAGGTTGTTAAACGACAACTCCATGTTGGCATTGATGTTGTGAGCGATGGAGAGATGAGTAAGATAAGTTATGCAACTTATGTTAAAGATCGCATCGAAGGTTTTTCTGGCGAAAGTGAAAGAAGAGCTCCGGCAGATTTGGATGCATTTCCAGAATATAAAATGAAAATTGCTAACAGTGGAGGAACGCCTACTTATACAAGACCGTGTTGTACTAGTGAATTAGAAATTAAAGATACACAATCTTTGATTTATGATATTGAAAATTTAAATAATTCTTTATCCTCCAATAATCATTCCAAAGCATTTATGAATGCTGCTTCTCCAGGTGTTATTAATGTTTTTATGCCAAATAAATTTTACAAAGATGATGATACGTACTTAGAAAAATTATCAAAAATAATGTCTGCAGAATATAAATTGATAACTGATAATAATTTACATTTACAGTTAGACTGTCCAGACTTAGCTCTAGCAAGACATATGAATTATAAAGATTTATCTGAGGAAGAGTTTTTAATTAGAGCAGAGAAACAAATAGAGGCTCTAAATAATGCTTTAACAGGAATTCCTTCTGAGCTTATTAGAATGCATATTTGCTGGGGTAATTATGAGGGCCCTCATACTTTTGATATTGGTCTAGAAAAAATATTACCTATAATTTTAAAAGCAAATCTAAAGTATTTACTCATTGAATCTTCTAATCCAAGACATTCACATGAGTGGCAAGTATTTAATGAGATAGCCCTCCCTAAAGATAAGGTTATTGTGCCTGGAGTAATTGATTCTACTTCTAATTTTGTAGAACACCCTCAGGTAGTAGCAGACCGCCTAATACAATTCTCAAAAGTAATTCCTAAAGATCAGTTAATGGCAGGAACAGATTGTGGATTTAGTACTTTTGCTGGCTTTGGCAAGATTGATGAAGAGATATGCTATGCAAAATTAAATTCTTTAGTTGAAGGTGCTTCAATAGCATCAAAAGTAATTTAATCTACATTAACCAATTTAAAATAAGTTTATTAAATTTCTCATTTTCTTCCAACATAACAAAATGACCTGAATTTTTTATATAATGAAGTTCTGACTTAATTATATTATTAGATAATTCTTCATTCATTTCTTTTGTTGATAAATTATCTAATTCACCAGAGATAATCAAACAACGTGCTTTTATATTTGATAATAAATTAACCGATGAAGGTCTCTCAAGGATAGCTTTTGTTTGTTTTTCTAAACAATCAAGTCCTAAATTTTTAGTCATTTCTGTAATTAAATTTAGATATCTTTGATTAACTGTATTATGTTTAGCAAAACACGAATGAAAACTACTTGTGCTAAATTTTAAGACAAAATTTTCACTATTTAATTCTGATATTGATTTATTTAATAATAACCTTCGATCTTTTGAGACTGATCTTGCATTAGTTCCTATTAAAACTAGATCTTTGACTCTTTCTCTTTCTTCAATTGCCATTTTTAATGCAACAAATCCTCCCATTGAAAAACCAATTACTGAAAATTTTTCTGGAAGTAGTTTGAGAGTATTATTTTTAAATACTTCAATACTATCCCCTATATTTAATTGAGGTATAATTACTTTATATTTTTTTTTTAAAATATCTAATTGGTTTGACCACATACTTTGATCACACATATATCCAGGGATTAAAACAATAGTATCCATTTTTACTTAATATAAAATTAAAATTATTCTTCTTTTTAAGAGTTAATATTATTCAATTTATGATATCTATCTAATAGATCGATACCCAACCCTTTGAGAAAATGTAAGTGATCAATAAATATCCAATTCTCTGCAATTTTATCTCCATCTCTTCGATATAAATCTACCACGCGCATTTCTGATTCAATATCACTAGCATTAGTTAATCCCAAATATCCACCTTTGGGTTTCATTATTAGATTAGGCCATCCAAACCATCCACCTAAATCATCCTCGGCACTACTTAATATGTGTCCATTAAATTTTATGAATTCTAAACCATCTTGAAAAGGTTTTGTATGACCTTTGGTGTATCCATCTATTGTATACGATGCACCAATTCCGCCAGGCCCCCACCAAATCATATCTTCATGCCAATCAAGTGTTAACTCATCTTTATATGATTGCATTTTAGATCCTTTCACTAATCGATCACGCATTCTATGAATTAGTTCTAATGTTTTTTGACTTTCATTATTATCAGAATGATCAAATTTTAATCCTTTATGATTCATAGGTCCTGGAGTTACACAAACAAGGCCAGTTGATTCAGGAATTATTGAAAGACCTAGTTGCTGCATAAAATTTATTATATCTAAAAAGATAGCACCTTCTGTAATTTTATTATTTTCTACTTTATAAAATTCAGCATATCTTAACAGAATAGATTTATGATTTGGCTGTATCCCCAGAAATGGTTTTTTAAAAACACCCATAAAGTGACCCATACTCGTAACCCACTTACCTTCATTATTATCTAGAGAGTTTATACCGGCATAAAAAATATCCAGCCTTCGTTGAACAGGCTCAAATGAATTTTTAATTGGCACCCAAAGATTATTAGCAACTTGATTAGCACCATTTAATTCGTTGAAAGGATGAGTACATCTCATTTTAAATTCGTCAGAAGTATATTTAGAAATTATGTTAATTAGGTTTTCACTTTTAGCTTCATTAATACTATTAAAATATTCGAGAACTAATTTTTTTTCATCTTTAAAATTAAACATGATATAAACTAATTATACCAATATAAATAAAATAACAATATTCAAATTTTTGCATAAAAATTCATTGTATTGAATATTTTTTAATTGTATCAATGTGCTATTAATATATTTCTAAAAATTAAAAATTTATGAAAATTAAAAAAATAAAAGATTTGAGACCTAGTCCCTTAAAAGATCATCATATGCCTAAAAATTATGATATTTCACTGAAGGCATACGGAGGTGGTGGAAAAGCGAAATCATTAAATCCAATACCAAAAAAATTAAAGACACAATCAATGAAAGGTTTTGAAACCCAATATAAAAATATTATTGATTACATCGTAAGAATTACTTTTAGGATTTGGGAACAAAAAGATATTGGTTATATTTATGATACTTACAGTCATGACTGTCGAGTTTGGGATGAATTTGGTCTGCAATCTGGTGCTGAAAAAATTGTTGCAGATACTGTTCATACAAATAATGCTTTTCCAGACATTAGACTTTTTGCTGATGAAGTAATATGGGCTGGAGATGAAAAAGCAAGTTTCCATACATCTCATCGAACAATTATTACAGGAACAAATACTGGATATAGTAAATTCTCAGAACCAACTAAAAAATCTGTACGTTTACTATGTATAGCAAACTGTGTGGCAAAAAATAATGAAATTTATTATGAAAATGTTGTTTACGATACCGCAGCTTTGATTAAGCAATTAGGCTTAAATGTTAATGAAGTTGCTAGGGAAATTGCTAAAAAGGGAAACATTGGCCCCTTTGCTCCAGATTTTAAAAATTCTAAACCAAAAAGAATAACTCGTAACTCAAAACCACTGAGTTTTGAAATTCTAGAAAAAAATTCTAACATTAGAGCTTTTGTAGAAGCAGTATTTAATTCAATTTGGAATAGAAGAAATTTTTCTACAATCGATCATGTCTATTCTGATGATGTTGCTTTTGAAGGATCAACAGAGAGAAAATTTAAGGGAAAAAAACAATTAAGGAATTTTATAATTTCAATGATTGCTACTTTTCCAGATATGGCCTTGAGTGTTGAAGATATATATTGGATGGGTAATAGTCATGATGGTTATTCAGTTTCAATACGATGGGGTGCCATTGGAACACATAGCGGAAATGGTTCTTATGGTCCATCAACAAACAAAGAATGCTATATTTGGGGAATTACTCAGTGGCATATTGAAAATAATAAAATTGTTAAGGAATGGACTGTCTTTAATGAGTTCGGAATTCTTGTTCAATTACTAGGAGATAAATAAATGAGTGTTGAATATAATAAAAAATTAGTTGAAGATATGTATGTCGCATTAAATTCGAAAGACTTAGATGCTCATGATAAGTACTGGCATGAAGATATGATATGGCATGGCCCTCCAGGCTTTGACGATATTCATGGTTTAACTAATTTTAAAGAACAAGTAATGAAGCCTTTTTACGCTGCCTTTCCAGATTATTATGTTGAAAATGATATTGTGTGTGCAGATGAAAAATGGGTTAGCGCAACAGGGTACCTGACTGGAACTCACAAAGGGGTTTATTTAGATATAGAACCAACAGGAAAGGCAATTAAAATGCAATTCTCTGACTTTTGGTTAGTTAAGGATGGAAAATTTTCTGAAAATTTTGTTATGGTGGATAATTACTCTGTTCTTAAACAAATGGGGCTAAATTTTTCTTAAATTATTTAGAAGATTTTCTTTTAATAAACTTACCTTCAATGAGATGATTGGCTGCTTCAAAATCTGGGTCCTGTAAATAATCATCAATTAATTGAGTAGTTAGTTTTGACATTTGTCTTATTGGTTGTCTAATTGTTGAAAGATTATAGGATTCCCAATTAGCCATTAACATGTCATCATAACCAATTACTTCAATTTGATTTGGAATTTTTAATTTTGTTTTCTGCTTAATAAAATCAAGACATCCAAAAGCTATTGTATCATCAGCACAAAATATGGCTGTTAGATTTTTATTTTGTAATAATTTTTCAGTAGCTTCATAACCACCCTCATATGTAAAATTACCTTTTTCAGTTAATAGTTTTATTTTTGTATTATTTTTTATATAATTTTTAAACCCCCTACATCTTTCATCACTTACAAAAGAGCCTTTCATACCCTCAATTAAACCAACTACTTTATGATCATTATGATGATAATGTTTTGCAATAACTTCTCCCCCAGTACGATGATCACAAGAAACAGAACTTGTAGTTGGTATTTTAAAGTTTCTATTATAGGCAATAACTTGAATTTTTTGATCATTACAACTTTCAACAAATTTATAAGTTGGTTTTGTTGCTGTTATAATAGCAATTAATTTTTCTTTTAGGTAAGGTTGAATTAATTTTTCATCAAGTTCTTCACTATCGTCAGTTGTCATAAGAAGAATTCTGTATCCTCTCAACCTTAGAGCTTCATGAAGTTCAGTTAGTACTTCAGGATAATATCTATTTGTAATGTAAGGCAGTATAACGCCAACAAGTCCACTATCCTCAACTTCATTATTTTTAAAAAATGAATGATCTTTATAACCAAGTTTTTTTGCAGCCTCTCTAACACGTAACTTTGTTCTACTGGAAATACTTGCACCTTTAGTAAAACATCTTGATACGGCTGACTGTGATACTCCTGCCAATTTTGCAACATCTAAAGAAGTTGCTATTTTTTTGGTTTTTTTCATTTTTATCCCCATTAATTTATTCAATAAATTGAATAATAATTCATCTTATTGCATTATTTTGTGTTAGGAAATATATATTATTTATTGATAAATGTGAATTTCACACTTTGATTAAAAAGGGGAAAATATGAAAAAAATTATTATAGCTATAATATTT
>Ga0206683_10003456_pt1 | contig 10468 bp, 6 predicted proteins | sample M280m12015metaG_FD_155483 | JGI IMG/M metagenome (GOLD analysis project Ga0206683, IMG submission 155483) | Ammonia-oxidizing marine archaeal communities from Monterey Bay, California, United States - M2 80m 12015 | ecosystem: Environmental > Aquatic > Marine > Intertidal zone | place: USA...
CTTATCATCAGCAGCACCTCTAGCTCTAATAACTTTACCTTTTTTTGTCTCTTCTACTGTCGGTTCAAAAGGAGGATTATTCCACAATTCTAAAGGATCGGCAGGCTGGACATCATAATGCCCATAAAACATAACATGTGGACTTGCCCCTTCTGAATGGCCGATTACCATGGGATGTCCGGAAGTTTCCCTTTTACTTGCATTGAATCCAATTGAATTCAGATCTGATACAAGCCAATCAGCCGCTTTTTGACATTCATCTTTGTAAGCCGGATCAGTAGAGATAGATTGAATTCTTAAGAGTTCAAATAACCGATCGATTGAATTTAATATGTCACTATCTATTTGATCTAAAACTTTGGTAATAGTCATGTTGTATTTACCTTATTATTTATTAAAAATTATAATAATTGTGTTACTTAGTAATCCAGCCGCCACCTAAAATGCGTGTGCTATCTTGTTCATAGAATACACACGCCTGACCTGGAGAAACACCTTCTTCAGCAAGTGCTAGTGTAACGCAGGCAGTCGTTTTTCCAGTTGGTTTAACAACGGCCTCTTTAGGCAAGGTTGTTGATCGAACGCGTACATTTATATTTCTAAGCTTGAGTTCATCAAAAGAAGAGTCGCCAATCCAATTCACATCTTTAATTTGGATTTTTTTGGTGGCTAGTGATGCTTTTGGTCCAACTAGTACCTGTCTATTTTTAGCGTCTAATTTGATAACATATAAGGGATCACCCCCCCCAATACCTAAACCTCGGCGTTGGCCTACTGTGTAGTTTATAATTCCGTTATGCTGTCCTAGTGTTTCTCCATCTAGGTTCACAATATTACCCGGTTCAATCGCCTCAGGTCGTAATTTCTTTATAACATCGGCATAAGATCCGTTAGGAACAAAGCAAATATCCTGGCTATCAGGTTTATCAGCCACTGACAGGCCATATTTTTGAGCAAGCTTTCGTGTCTCAGTTTTTGAGTTTAAATGACCCAATGGAAATCGCAGGAAATCTAATTGACTTTGTTTTGTCGTAAATAAAAAATAACTCTGATCCTTTAGTTTGTCATTTGCGCAGTGTAATTCTGCATTGAGCCTTCCTTGCATTCGTTGAATGTAGTGGCCGGTTGCCATGCAGTCAGCATCTAGATCTTTTGCTGTTTCAAGTAGATCTTTAAACTTAACTTTCTCATTGCACCGAATGCATGGAACTGGAGTAGAGCCGGCAAGATAACTATCTGCAAATTCATCTATTACATTTTCCTTAAACATATTTTCATAGTTTAGTACATAATGAGGGAAATTCATTGACTCGGCCACCCTGCGTGCATCGTGAATGTCTCTGCCAGCACAGCAAGCACCTTTTTTTGCTAATGCAGCCCCATGGTCATATAGTTGAAGCGTAACGCCAATTACGTCATAGTGTTGCTCTTTTAACATTGCCGCTACGACGGAGCTATCAACACCGCCAGACATCGCAACTACGACCCTTGTTTTTGAGGGTTCTTTAGCAAAGCCTAAAGAATTTAATTTTACTGACATTTTATCCTCAATTACTTTCGCACTATATATAAAAAGTACTGACAAGCCACAAGTAAGGTTTTTCGAGTTACGTCAAGATGAATTAATATAAAATAATTCGGTTTAATTAATTCTTTATTTAAATGAATTCTAGACGTTAACCTAATATAAGCTATTATATAATAACTATTTTAGGCTCTGGGGTACGTATGGTCGAAAGAAATGATATTGTTAATTATTCAAAGTCTAAAGCTGCTAAAGAGTTGGCTCGGTTAGCGATATTATTAAAACGAGCCAATAAATCTTATCATCAAGATGATGATCCAATTATTTCTGATGCTGAATTTGATAAACTGAAAAAATTAAATCAAAAGATAGAAGATTATTTTCCAGATCTAAAGCGAATTGATAGCCTAAGTGATGTAGTTGGTGCCTCACCAGCTACTGGTTTTGCTAAAATTAAACATTCGAAAAAAATGTTTTCACTTGGAAATGCTTTTAATGAAGAGGATTTGAATGAATTTGCATTAAGAATACGTAAGCATTTGGGGTTAAATTCTGATGTTTTGCTTGCCTTTACTGCTGAACCTAAAATCGATGGTCTATCTTTATCATTAAGATATGAAAATGGGTTTTTGGTGCATGCGGTAACGAGAGGTGATGGAGAAATTGGTGAGGATGTTACTAATAATGCTAAAACAATAAATTCTATTCCAGAGTATCTAGAAACACAGCAGGAGGTATTGGAGGTCCGAGGGGAAGTTTACATGTCTCATAAGGATTTTTTTGAATTAAACAGAAATCGAAAACAAGAAAATAAAAAAACATTTGCGAATCCTCGAAATGCTGCAGCAGGTTCATTAAGGCAATTGGATTCAAAAATTACCAGAAATCGCCCCCTGGATTTTTTTGCTTATTCTTGGGGCGAATTGTCGGAGCCATTAGGTGATACGCAATTAGAAGCGATCATGAAATTAAAATCTTTAGGGTTTCAAACAAACCCGCTAACTGTAAAAGCTAATTCTATTCACGAATTATCAACTCATTTTAAGTTAATTGAGCAGCAACGGAATGTCATTGGTTATGATATTGATGGCGTTGTTTACAAAGTTGATGATTTAAAATTTCAAAATCGATTAGGATTCACGACATCATCTCCTAGATGGGCAATTGCGCATAAATTCCCTGCGGAATTGGCTTGGACAGCATTGGAAAAAATCGAAATACAAGTTGGTCGAACTGGTGCTCTATCACCTGTTGCTAGATTAATGCCAATTAACGTGGGTGGAGTAGTGGTGTCTAACGCTACATTGCACAATGAGGACTATATCACTGGAATTGGTGGAGATGGTGCACCTATTAGAGAAGGAAGGGATCTAAGAGAGGGTGATTGGGTTCAGATATATAGGGCAGGTGACGTAATTCCAAAAATCGCAGATGTAGATTTGAATAAGAGGGCCTCAAGTTCGCAAAAGTTTTTATTTCCATCTGAATGTCCCAGCTGTGGATCTATTGCCAATCGTGATACTAATGATGCGGTAAGGCGTTGTGTAAATATAGTGAACTGTCCAGCTCAGGTGGTGGAAAAAATGAAACACTTTGTCTCACGAGGTGCGTTCGATATTGATGGGTTGGGTGAGAAACAGATTGAACAATTCTTTGATGATGGTTGGGTTACGGAGCCTTCAGAAATATTTGATTTGGAGAAAAATTATTTGTCTGAATTAGTTAATAAAGAAGGTTTCGGTGAGAAATCGACGGCCAAATTAGTAACCGCAATTAAATTAAAAAGATCAATTTCAATTGATAGACTATTGTTTTCATTGGGCATTCGGCATCTAGGTGAGGGAGCTTCTAAATTGCTTGCCCGTCATTATATGAGTTGGACGACATTTTCTCAGGCAATGCATGCAGTGTGTTCTAACGATAGTGAGGCTTGGGATGATTTAATTTCAATCGATGGAGTTGGCGAAACTTTAGCAAAATCACTTTTTGATACGTTTGGAAATGAAAACCAAAGATTAGAAATTGATCGATTAGTTGATAAATTAGATATTATAAACCCTGAGATCCCTCAAAATTTAAATAATTCAATTTTTGGAAAGAAAATTGTTTTTACGGGCACGTTAGAAAAAATGTCGCGGGGTGAAGCAAAAATGCACGCAGAACGTTTAGGTGCACGTGTTGTTGGTTCTGTTTCTGCAAAAACTGATTTGGTCATAGTTGGTCCAGGTGCCGGTTCCAAGGCAAAAAAAGCTAAAAATTTGGAAATAACAATTATTGATGAGGACGAATGGATTAAGATGATAGGAACAGAGGAATAATGGTTGGTAGGCCAGAAATCCTGTTTCCTTTATTCTCTAACCTCACGAGTTTAGCCGGTGTTGGTTCGAAACTGTCTGATCGTTTAGGTAATTTGGATATTAAATACCCTAAAGATATTTTGTTTCATGTCCCGCATTCAATATGTGACAGATCTTTGATTAGTTCAGTCTTAGATATAATGCTTCCTGCCACTACAACCGTTAGAGTAACAGTTAATAAGCATTTACCTAACTTTGCCAAAGGAAAACCTTATCGTATTGAAGTTAACGATGAGAAAGCGAAGTTCAACATCATTTACTTTCATCCGCGTATTGATTGGCTGAAAAATATTTTTCCGGTAGATAGTGTTCGTATTATTTCTGGTAAGGTCGAAAATTTTGATTCCGTTATTCAAATGAGCCACCCTGAATTCGTGGTTGAAGAAAATAAAATATCAGAAATTCCAAAAGTAGAACCAATTTACCCTTTAACATTTGGTATATCTCAAAAGGTGATTAATAAAGGTGTTCGAAGTGCGTTTAGATTCACCCCTGACTTAGAGGAGTGGATAGAACCAAATTTAAAGAAGAAAGAAAATTGGTCTTCGTGGAAAAATTCGATTCAAAATGTGCATTCGCCTCAAGTTTATCAAGATCTTGATTCTTCGAATAGTGCGCGACAAAGATTAGCTTATGACGAGTTTTTTGCTCATCAGCTGACTTTAGCCATTGCTCGTCAATCAAAGAAAATGTCTCTTGGGATTGCATCTATATCAGATGGTAGCTACATCAAGAAGTTATTATCGTCTTTGCCGTTCTCCCCTACTGATGCGCAAATTAATGCTAAAAATGAAATAATTAACGATATTTCCAAACCATTTAGGATGAATAGGCTTCTACAGGGAGATGTGGGGTCAGGAAAAACCTTGGTGGCTATCATGGCAATGCTTTCAATTGTAGAAGCTGGGGGGCAGGCAGCACTGATGGCGCCGAGTGAAATTCTGGCTCGCCAACATTTCACCACTCTAAACGAAATGTTGATCAACTTTGATTTAAATATTGGTATATTAACCGGGAGAGATAAAGGTGTTCAAAGGGGTGCAATTTTATCTAAACTTCAATCTGGTGAAATAGATATTTTAATTGGTACCCATGCTCTTTTTCAATCTGATGTGGTGTATAGTGATTTACGATTAAGTATAATTGATGAACAGCATAGATTTGGTGTTAGGCAGCGCATGGAGTTAACAGAAAAGGGTGGAGCTGTTGACGTGTTGGTAATGAGTGCCACACCAATTCCTAGATCTCTTTCATTAGCTCAATATGGTGACATGGATCTTTCAATTATTGATGAGAAACCAACTGGCAGAAAACCTATAAAAACAGTTTTGATTTCTAGTAATCGTTTAAATGAGATTATTGAGCGCTTAAAGAAGGCTATTGAGGATGATAAGCAAATTTATTGGGTTTGTCCTTTGGTTTCAGAAAGTGAAGTTTTAGAATTAACTTCTGCTGAAGATAGATTTTCTATTCTAAGAAAAATTTTCAGTGATGATTTAGTAGGAATTATTCACGGTCAACAAAAGCTGTCAGAAAAAGACGAAACTATGAGAAATTTTGTATCAGGTAAAATTAAGGTGTTGGTTGCGACCACAGTTATAGAGGTTGGAGTAGACGTTCCAAACGCCTCCATAATGGTGATTGAGCATGCTGAACGGTTTGGTTTGGCTCAGCTGCATCAATTGCGCGGTAGAGTAGGACGGGGTTCAGTGGAGAGTAGTTGTTTATTGCTATTTGATGGATCTACGAGTGGAGCAGCAATAAATCGATTATCTATACTCAGGGAAACTGAAGACGGGTTCGTAATAGCCGAAAATGACCTAAAGTTGCGTGGTGGGGGTGATTTAATTGGTTTAGAGCAGTCTGGACTGCCAAAATTTAAAATTGCTGACATGGATACGCATGCTAATTTAATGTCACTCGCACATCAGGATGCTCGAATATTACTAAATCAAGATCCTAACCTGTCTGGAAAACGAGGTAGAGCAGCCATAACCTTACTGTATTTAATGGAAAAAGAAAATTCTATTCATTTAATTTCAATAGGTTAGTTATATATTAAGATTTGTTCTTGTTATGTTCTACAATTGCTGATAACTATATAGAACACAAGGAGAACAAACCATGATAAAAGAAACGCAGAGAATAATTAAATGCTCAAGTGAAACCATATTAGTCGACTCGGTTGCATGTGGATTAATAGTGTTTTCACTTTTGACGGTTCTCTATATTCCATCTATTTTTTTAATTAATTATTAGTTAGATTTACACTGACTTATTGCATCTAATGCAGCCTCTATTGCTAACATAATCGACGCGTGTCTGTTCGTATATGTTTTGGCAGACTTTAATGGTTCAAACCCTTCAAAAGGGGAATCTGGAACTGGCCCATCATTTGTCAACATACAGTGCAATTGATCTTTACCAGTCTTAATATCTTTTATTGATAGACCAATGATATTTCGTCCTAAAACGGAAGCGGCCGCTTGCCCTAACGCGCATGCTTTAACGTCCTGGCCGTATTCAACAACCAGACCGTTCATTAACTTAATATCAACTATTACAGTCGATCCACAGATAGGTGAATGTTTTCTGACTGTTGCATGAGGATCCACTAATCGTTCATTTAGCGGAATTTTTGCCGCTAAGTTTAAAATTCTTGATGAATACAAGCCAATTAGATCTGTTTCGTTTGACATTTACTTACTGTGCGCCATTTACTATTTTTTATCATTAAAATGATTAATTAATATATATCAAAAGGTTAATATACCTTTTGGTTTATTTGTAAATTAAATTTATTTTTCAATTTGGTAATAGTTAACCCTTCATTAATATAGCTACGCAAAGGCTTTGATAAAAGCCGTTTTGCCAGTTTAATATCATTGTTATCTTTAATTAGCTTATGATGATGGTACATAGGTTCGGGTAGTTCCAATACAGCCTGTAACAATCTTTGTATTGGCGTCGAATAGAAAAGATCATCGCCACGAACTACGTGACTTATATCCTGATACGCATCATCCACGACAACACTCAAGTGATATGAAGTTCCAATGTCTTTTCTTGCTATTATTATATCATCTTGCAAATATGGTGAGTCTTCATTTATTTGATATCTAGTTTTTTTGTAGAAATTGTCGGTAAAAGTCAAATTATTTTGATTTAAATTTTTAATATAACCCATTGCTTTACCAATATTTAACCTTATATTATCTGTTTTACTTTTTTCAGACATCAACCTCTGCCTACAAGTGCCAGGATAATTTGTAATAGGAGATGTGTTTTGTGGGGCTAAGAGGGCCTGATTGATATCCTTTCTCGTACACGAGCAAGGATATAATAATTTTTTATATGAAAGTATTTCAATTACTTCTTTATAAGTACTTAATCTATCTTTTTGTTTCAAAACAGGTTCTTCCCATGTGATTCCTAACCATTTTAAATCTTGCAAAATACTTTGCTCATATTCTGGTTTACATCTTTGGTAGTCGATATCTTCAATTCTTAATATAAATCGCTTGTCATTTTTTTGACATATTTCCCATGCTGTTAATGCTGAATATGCATGCCCTAAGTGAAGAAATCCTGTTGGAGAGGGTGCAAATCTTGTTGGCACTTTTTACTATCCTTTAAATTAAGTTATTTTAGCCAATTTAACCACGCGTGTTTAGCTCTTTCGGTGTATGCCTGATATCGTTCTTTACGGTTTCTGCGACCATGTTTTACACCTAAAACTGATGGAAAAAGTCCAAAGTTTACATTCATTGGTTGAAAGGTATCTTTATTTGCTCCTTTAGTAATATGATTTAATAGGGATCCAGTAGCGGTTTCTATTGGTGGTAACTCGGATTTCTTCCCTTTTATTTCATTTATTGCTAATCTAGCAGCTAATAAGCCCATCGCTGCACTTTCAACATAACCCTCTACTCCTGTTATTTGTCCGGCAAAACGTACATGTTGATGGGTTTTTAACCTCATTTCATGATCTAAGAGTTTAGGAGAGTTGATGAAAGTATTACGATGTATTCCGCCCAATCGAGCAAAGTTGGCATTTTCAAGACCAGGGATCGTTTTTAAAACTTCTAGCTGCGATCCGTATTTCATTTTAGTTTGAAATCCAACAATATTCAAAAGTGTACCGAGTTTGTTATCTTGTCTTAATTGCACAACTGCGTGAAGTTTCTCACTTGGATTATGGGGGTTTGTTAGTCCTACCGGTTTCATAGGACCAAATCGTAACGTCTCTTTGCCTCTTTGAGCCATTACTTCGATTGGTAGGCAGCCTTCAAAGTATGGAGTTTCGTCGATCTCGCCAGGTTTAAATTCAGTATACTCAGCCTCTAAAAGAGCACCTATAAAACAATCATATTGTTGTTTGTTCATAGGGCAATTTAAATAAGCTTTTTTTTCTATTTCAGTGTCGCCTTTGTCATATCTCGATTGATACCATGTTTTACCTAAATCAACGCTATCTGTATGAATAATTGGTGCAATTGCATCAAAGAACGCAAGAGAGTTCTGTCCAGTAATCTCCAAGATCGCATTCGCCAATTTGCTAGAGGTGAGGGGGCCTGTTGCAACAATTGTTTTTCCGTCCTCTGACGGTGGTAAGTCAGTCACCTCTTCATTTGAAAACTTTATATTGGGATGATTTTTTAATTTTGTGGTTACTTCTTCTGATAGGAGCATTCGATCAACAGCTAAAGCACCGCCCGCAGGTAATCGATATTTTTCTGCAGTCTTAATAATTAGGCCATCGGCTACCTTCATTTCCCAATGTAATAGACCAACAGCGTTGGTTTCACTATCATTTGATCTGAAACTATTTGAGCATACCATCTCAGCAAAATTTTCTGTTTGATGCGCAAAGGTTTTTATTTTTGGCCGCATCTCGTACATTACAACATTTATATCTTGATTTGCAGCTTGCCACGCAGCTTCAGAGCCTGCCATTCCAGCTCCAATTATATGTAATAATTTTTTCATTTGCTTAAAAAGACACCTAACTAATGGATTTTACGTATTTAATTCACAAATTGATTGAGATTAATTTTCGTTTTCACCCTCGTTTTCATCATCTTCTTGGTTTTGTTCTGCGATCCAAGCAACGGAGACCACTTTTTCCTCTTCAGCTGTATTGAATACTTTTACGCCAGATGAAGATCTTCCTTGTCTTGATATGCCTTGAACTGGGCATCTGATTGATTGACCGGTTGATGTAACTAACATGATTTGGTCTTCTTCTTCCACAGTAAAGCTCGCAACAATTTTGTCTTCCCTACGTGTTAGATTTGCTGCAGTTATTCCCTGTCCACCACGGCCACTGACTCGATATTCATGAGCAGACGAGCGTTTCCCAAATCCAGATGCTGTAATTGCGAGTATCCATTCTTCTATAGCAGAAAGCTCCGCATAGCGTTCTTGTGATAGCGTCGAAGATGTTTCTGTATTTTCCCCTGTTTCATCTCCAGTTATTGCTCTGCGCATTCTAAAATATGCGGCCCTTTCTTCGCTTGTTACATCCACATGGTGAATTACTGCCATCGATACCACATTATCGTTAGCAGCGAGTTTTATACCTCTGACACCAGTGCTATCTCTACCTTTAAATATCCTTACTTTATTTACTGAAAATCTAATAGCCTTACCCAATTCTGTAGTTAATAAAAAATCCATATTTTCGTCGCAAATTCTAGCATTAACCAAAGATACATGCTCCGGTAACTTCATTGCAATTTTTCCGTTAGATCTCACATTTGTAAAATCAGAAAGTGCGTTTCTTCTGACACCTCCACTTGAAGTCGCAAACACAATTTGTAAATTCTCCCAATCTTCTTCTGGTGCGTCTACTGGCATTATAGCAGCAATTGACACACCCTGATTAATTGGAATAATATTAATTATTGCTTTCCCTTTTGTATTTCTACCACCTCTTGGTAAGCGCCAGGTTTTTAGTTTGTATGCCATCCCGTCAGTTGTGAAGAATAATAAAGGTGTGTGAGTGTTTGCCACAAACAATTGTGTAACTACGTCATCTTCTTTGGTGGTCATACCTTGTGAGCCTTTGCCACCACGTTTTTGTTCTCTGTATTCTGCAAGGGCGGTTCTCTTTATATACCCACCTGAAGTTATAGTTACGACCATATCTTCACGTTCAATAAGATCTTCGTCCTCCATATTATCGATGTAATCAATTATTTCTGAACGCCTTGGTACTGCAAAATTTTCTTGTATATCTTTAAGTTCGTCAGAAATAATTTCCATTATTCGATCACGGCTACGTAATATGTTCAAAAATTCACGAATTTTACCTGCTAATTCCTGCAACTCGTCAGTAACTTCTTTTACGCCAATTGCGGTTAATCTTTGCAACCTTAATTCAAGTATTGCTCTTGCTTGAGTTTCAGAGAGATTATAGCTCCCATCTTCATTAATTGGATGTGTTGGATCATCTATTAGTTGTATAAATTCAATTATGTCTTTCGCGGGCCATCTGCGTGACATTAACTTGGCTCTTGCTTCGGCAGGATCAGCTGATGCTCTAATTGTTGCTACTATTTCATCAACATTAGAAACAGCTGCG
>Ga0206683_10003457_pt1 | contig 10466 bp, 10 predicted proteins | sample M280m12015metaG_FD_155483 | JGI IMG/M metagenome (GOLD analysis project Ga0206683, IMG submission 155483) | Ammonia-oxidizing marine archaeal communities from Monterey Bay, California, United States - M2 80m 12015 | ecosystem: Environmental > Aquatic > Marine > Intertidal zone | place: USA...
TTGGTTTGATGATAGGTTGCCTGTAACGGCAACATGGGAAAGACATCTTTCTAAGTATCCTGCACCAATTAATATGAATATCTGGTACCTTGCAGGAGTTCTTCTAGTATTGGTTATGGTTATACAGTTTCTTTCCGGAATATGGTTGTTAATGAATTATGACCCGACAGCAGAAGGAGCTTTTGCTTCAATCCAATATATTATGCGTGATGTTGAGTATGGTTGGATCATAAGATACATGCATACAACAGGAGCATCTGCTTTTTTTGCACTAATTTATCTTCATATGCTACGAGGCATGCTTTATGGATCTTATCAAAAACCACGAGAATTAATCTGGGTTTTAGGTTGGATAACTTATTTTCTTTTATGTGCTCTAGGATTTACTGGATATGTTTTACCTTGGGGTCAGATGTCATTCTGGGCTGCACAAGTGATAATGTCTTTATTTGGTTCGATCCCAGTAGTTGGAGAAGATTTACTTATTTGGATTAGAGGAGACTACTTAATCTCTGGGATTACATTGACTAGGTTATTTGCTTTGCATGTTGTTCTTCTTCCTTTGGCTTTAATAGTTGTAGTATTTGTCCATTTTTTAGCATTACATGAAGTTGGATCTAATAATCCAGATGGAGTAGATGTAAAGAAATATACAGACCAAGATGGAGTTCCATTAGATACAAAACCTTTCTTTCCATATGACATTACTCATGATATTTATGCTATTGGTATTTTTCTAATTTTCTTTTGTTTTATTATGTTCTTCTATCCTGATGGAGGGGGGTATTTAATAGAGGCAGTGAATTATGAAGCAGCAGATAGGTTACAAACTCCAGATCATATTGTTCCTTCCTGGTACTACACACCCTTCTACGCGATGTTAAGAGCAATTACATTCCCTCTTTTTGGTCTATCTGCAAAATTTATAGGGTTTGTTGTTATGGCAGCAGGCATAGCTATATTTGTAGCAATGCCTTGGTTAGATAGAAGCCCAGTTAAGTCCATAAGATACAAAGGTATTTATAGTAAATTATTCTTAATAGTTTTTATTATTAGTTTTTTAGTGCTTGGTTATTTAGGAACGGTTGCACCAAGTCCATTTAGGACAACTTTAGCCCAGATCTTTACATTGACATATTTTGCATATTTTCTCTTGATGCCGATTTATACTAAGTATGAAATCTGTAAACCTGTTCCAGATAGAGTGACTCTTTCATGAAATACCTTAGCTTATTACTACTCCTTTTCTCTATTCAAGTTGAATCTTCATCAACAGGACCTTGTGGCGAATACATAACTGAAGATGAATCTATTCAAGGGGAATGTATAAAAATAGATACAGATCATACCGATAAAGCTTCTTTGCAAAGAGGTGCAAAATTATATTTTAATTATTGTCTTGGATGTCATTCATTAAAATTTGCTAGATACAATAGGCTAGCTAAAGATTTAGAGATTCCAGAAGAAATATTCCAACAGAATTTAATTTTTGGAGATCAAAAGATGGGCGATCTTATAGAGATAGGCATGTCTTCAAAAGATGCAAAAGATTGGTTTGGAGTGCCGCCCCCAGACTTAACTTTAGAGACTTCATTGAGAGGAGAAGACTGGGTATATACCTATCTTAAGGCTTTTTATATAGATGAAACTAGACCTTTAGGTGTAAATAATTCTGTATATAAGAATGTTGGAATGCCCAATGTTCTTTCTACTCTTCAAGGTAGACAGATTTCGGTATGTAAAGAGTTGCCTGATATTGCTGATAATGGAGGTTTGAAACAAGATCCATTAACAGGACAAATTATAAATATCACTAAATGCGGTTTCTTGGAGGCAGATCAGCCAGGATTGATGAACGAAGAAGAATTCGATTCGGCTATATTTGATTTAACTAATTTTCTTTCATATATGGCTGATCCAATTAGAGAGGAAAGAAAATCTTTGGGGGTTTATGTTATTCTCTATCTCGTTATTTTTAGTATTTTTGGTTATTTACTATACCGAGAATTTAAGAAAGACCTTCATTAACTTAATTAAAGGGACTTTATGGTATCAATTACACAAAGAACATCTATGGCATTATATTCTGACCCAAATAGTCATTATAGTCATAGGGTGAGAATAGTTTTGCAAGAGAAAGGGTTATCAACAGAGATTATTGATATGACTCAGGAAAATATGCATTCTGATTTATTAGAGATAAATCCAAATGCAGAGATTCCTGTATTAATAGATAGAGATATTTGTCTTTATGATTCATTAGTTCTTATGGAATATTTAGAAGAGAGATTTCCCCATCCACCTTTGATGCCGGTCTATCCTGTTATAAAGGCGAGATCAAGGCTTTTTATTTTAAGATTAGAGCAAGAATGGTCTAAAGATTTAGATTATTTAGCTCTAAACCCCAAGCCCGGATCTAAAACACAAAAAAGTAAGAAGGATTTGAAATCAAATATTCTGTCAGCATCTTCTATATTTAATGAGCATCCTTACTTTATGTCAGAAGATTTTTCTTTGATAGATTGTTGCGTAGCTCCTATATTATGGAGACTTCCAGCTTTAGGCATAGACATTTCTAAAGATAAAAAAGCTAAACCAATATACCAATATATGGAAAGAGTATTTTCTAGGGATTCATTTAAAGCTAGTATTTCTGAAGTTGAGCAGGAAATGAGAGATTTTTCCTAGTAGCCACAAATCTTTTAAAGTCGCCATTTTCTATTTTTGCTATTATACCTTTTCTCTTGATAATTTCTTTTCTATTGATAAGAAATTGACCCGAAAGACCAGAGTATGTGTACTTATTCTTGGTAGAAGGATTATTAAGTAAAAGATAGAGTTCATAGGCATCATATCCTATTGCGTACATGGGTCCTCGTGAACTAAAAGTACTTGATTCCATTAAATTTATAGGGAAATCTATTAATGTTATTTTTTCAAAGTCTTTCTTATTGATATTAAATTTATAGTTTAATTTTTTTGTGTTTAGGAAATATATATTTAGATCTTCAGCATAATTATAAGCAATAGCAGGATTGATAGCTTTTCCTTTTTCAATGTCTGTATGGAGAATAATAGAATCAATATCTTCTCTTTTTCTAGGAGTAAATCCTAATTTCAATCCTGTCAGATATGACAAAGATTGTTTTCTTTTCATGCTTTCAGATAAAAGAAGACTTTTTGCAATTAAATCTTCATAAGATCTAGATTCTTTAAGAATAATTGTTTCTTTTATCTTGCCTCCTAGTTTAGTCCAAAGATTAGCAAGTGAGTTGTCATTCTCAAATTTTTGATTCTCAAATAAGATTGCATTTTTCGATTGAGAATTTCTAGCATGTAAGAGTAATTCTGACATATCATCTTCGCTATCAAATAAGATTTGTCGAGAAGAACCTCTACTGTCTTTATCTTTAGTATATAAAGATATTAATAGGCTTTTTGGTTTATGTATTTGCTTTAAACACTCTTTTTTATTGATCGTGTTTATATTATTTTTATCAATTATTATTGAGTATTCATAATTTCTTACTAAATTCTTGCAAGTTACTTTATTTATATTTTCAGGATCTATCATTAAGACTTCTACTTGGGGTTGATGTAATAAAGTTTTAGAGAAATAGTTATCTATAAAACCTTCTATTACTTCATCAAGATTCTCTTTTTGTTCATTTCTTAAAAAAATAAGGTTTAATTTATTTGGAATTTTATTATATTTGTAATCGATATTAGGTGGTTTATATATAGGAGTATCAAGACTTGAATCAGTTGAAAAAGGTATAGTGGATGCACAGCTAATCAAGCTAAGCTTTATAAAAAGTATGAAAAGATATTTAATTAAACTATTCAAATTAAAATTATGTCAGATAATCTAGGAACATTATATGTAGTTGCAACTCCGATTGGTAATTTAGCTGATATATCTGAGAGGGCTATCAATATTTTAAGTTCAGTAGATCTATGTGCAGTGGAAGATACAAGGGTTACTTCTAGATTATTAGCTCATAAGAGTTTAAAAACTAAATTAATTTCTTATCATGACCATTCTACTGAAAAAAAGATTGGCAACCTTATTGAGTTAATTTTATCAGGATTAGATATTGCACTTGTAAGCGATGCAGGTACTCCTTCAATTTCTGATCCAGGTTATAGTCTAGTAAGGAGAGCATTAGATAATGGAGTAAAGGTTGTGCCTATTCCAGGAGCTTCGGCTGTTACTTCTATTATAAGCGTTGCAGGTATACCATCAGAAAAATTTATTTTTCAAGGATTTCCTCCAAGAAAAGGAAGAAAAAGAATTCTTCTATTACAGGAATTAAGAGATGAAACTAAGGCAAGTATTTTTTTTGAATCAGGAATGAGAATTAAAGGTCTTTTAGAGGATATAAATACCTTAGATCCAGAAAGAAGATTAGTTTTAGGAAGAGAAATTACAAAGCTTCACGAGGTTATTTATAGAGGAACCTCAAATGAAGTTTTAAAATGCTTAGAAAGAGATAATTTTGGTAAGAAAGGTGAGTTTGTTCTTTTAATAGAAGGGTCTAATTTATTAGAAAAGAAATCTAGTAAATTAACTAAAGATGAACTGAGAATATTAGAAGTACTCCTTAATAAATTATCTAAAAAGGAAGTCTTAAATATAGCTCCAGATTTATTTAATATTAAAAAAAATGATCTTTATAAGTTAATTTTAGAAAGATATAGTAAATAATAACTAAACAAAGATATATAATAGTATTGAGTTAGCTAGGTAATCGCTCTATTCTTTATGTTTAGAGAGGAAAGTCCGGGCTCCATAGAGCAAAGTGCCAGGTAACACCTGGGAGATGAAAGTCTACGGAAAGTGCAACAGAAAATATACCGCCTTATTTAGGTAAGGGTGAAAAGGTGCGGTAAGAGCGCACCACACAGCTGGTAACAGCTTGTGGATTGGTAAACCCCACTTGGAGCAAGACCAAATAGAGATTCTAGAATGATGCTCTCATTGAATCTGGGTAGGTTGCTTGAATCACATGGTGACATATGATCTAGATGAATGATTACCCTCGACAGAACCCGGCTTATAGGCTAACTCACCCCTCCTTATTTTCAACCTTTTATTTCTTTAAAGAGGTTTGATCTTTATTTTAATAAAAAAAGTGCAAACAAAGGTTGACAAACAGCTGTATTTATCAATAAAGTGTGTAAAAGTGTGTACAAGTGGAATATATGTACCGCTTAAAATTACCAATATGAAAGGAATTTCAGTAAATATAGATGACACTTGGAATTTATGGAACCAGCACACTCACTTTAGATACAAAAGGAAGAATTGTTGTACCTGCAAAATACAGAGATTTATTAAGATCTTCTTGCGAAGGCCATCTTGTAATTACAAGAGATCCCCAATATCCATCGCTTATTATATATCCTGGAAAAGCTTGGCAAGATGTTTCTTCAAAAATAGAAGCTTTAGGGGGACTAAATCCTGCAACCAAATTTATTAAATGGAAGATTCTTGGCAATGCATCTGTTACAGAATTTGAGGTCTCTGAGAGAATGGTTTTATTAATACCCCAATTATTAAGGGAGTTCGCTGATCTGAAACCAAAAGAAATGGTCGCTTTAGTTGGAATGGGTTCGAAATTTGAACTATGGAATTTAGAAAGTTGGGATAAAAAGCAACAAGGCCTTCATGTGGAAGGTGAAGATTTATTGGAAGATATGCCAGAGTTGGTTGAGGGTATTCCTTTTTAGGAAGTGTTGTGCATGAATCAGTTATGGTGGAAGAAGTGATTGATTATTTAATATTAGATAATAATGGCAGATATGTTGATTGTACTTTTGGAATGGGAGGGCATACACATGAAATTTTAAAAAATTTATCATCAAAAGCATCTTTATTTGCAATAGATAGAGATCCATTCTCCTCAGATATAGCTAAATCATTATCCAAGAAAGATTCAAGAGTTATAGCTATTAATGATAATTTTAGTGAGTTATCTAGATATATTAAATCTTCTTCAATAAATGGAGTGTTATTAGACTTAGGTATTTCATCTTATCAACTTGATTCAGAAAAAAGAGGTTTTAGTTTTCAAAATAATGGTCCTTTGGATATGAGAATGAATCAGAATCAAGGTATCTCAGCTAGCGAATGGGTAAATATAGCCACTCAAAAAGAAATAGATAATATTTTATGGACTTTGGGTGAAGAAAGATTTTCAAGAAAGATAGCAAAAGCAATTTGCATTTCTCGAGCTAAGAAATCAATTAAGACTACAAAAGATCTGTCAGATTTAATCAGTGAAATAATTCCTAGACGAGGAAGAAGACATCCAGCTACAAATAGCTTCAGAGCTATACGTATGTTTATAAATAATGAACTTGAAGTACTTAGAGTTGGTTTAGAAGCTGCAGCATCAATATTACTCCCTGGAGCAAGATTGTTGACGATTAGTTTCCATTCTATGGAAGATAGAATTGTTAAAAGATTTATACAAGGGAAAGATAGGCTTTCATCTGAAATACAGTTCAGATTGGTAGGCGGCAAGCCAATTAAACCAAAAAGTCCTGAGGTAAATAGAAACCCAAGATCTAGAAGTGCAATATTAAGAGTGGCAGAGAGGGTTGCATAAATGCTGAGGAAGAAGTTAATTTTCATGCTTATAAGTTTTAGCTTTTTAGCATTCTATTCCTCATTGATAGTTGTTATTCAAACCTATGAGTATAGATCTTTTTTTGTTTTATTAGAGGAACTTAAGGAAGAAAGAGAGAGTCAAATAAGCCATTATAATTTTCTATCTGAAGAAATAAGTTATTTAAAGAGTCAAAATACTATTAATAAAATAGCGAGAGAAGGGATGCAAATGATCAGTCCTAAGAGATCTAGCATTATTATCGTTAACATGAGAGATTAGAATGAGTAAGTTTATCGTTTTAATTTTCTGCACAGCTCTCTTTTTTGGATGCACAGATTCCTTAGCTTTAAAACAAAAATCAGGACAAGATTTTATCCTTGTAACAAAACACCCTTTGATTTCAGAAAAAGAATTATTGTTAGAAAGTATTATTGATTTATTGGATGCGGGAATAGTTAATCAATCCTCATTGAGCCATATTTTTTCTTCTTCTTGGGTAAATAATCTTAGATCTGATGATCCATGGTTTAAAAATATTAAAGTTGAAATTGAGGAGTATCAACCTCTTGCATATTGGCATGGAGATAGTTTTTTAACTCAGTCTGGTTTAATAATAACTCCAAGTAATCCTTCAATAGATCTAGATCTTATAATACTTGAGGGTGAGGAGAGTTATAAGTACAACCTAATTGATTTTAGTAGAAAACTTCAATCATCATTAATAAAAATAAATAATAATCTTCATAGCTTGAGCTTAAAGAATGGTTATTTAAAAGCTATAACTGCAGAAGGGTTAGTTATTTTCTTTGATTTTAAAGAATTCCGAGGTCAGCTCGAGCGTCTCGAGGACTTAATTATGTTCGAGCTCTCCTCAGGAAATTTAGAAAATGTAAGGAGACTAGATTTTCGTTACAAGAATGGAGTTGCGGTTCATGTTTTATAAATTAATATTTTTTATAGAGGAAAAAAATGAGTTTAACAAGTGAAGGTGAAATGTTGGTAGGTATTGATATTGGCACTTCTAAGATTGTAGTAATTGTTGCAGAGGCTAATGTAGATAATTCCATTCAAATTCTAGGTATTGGTTCTCATCCTTCTAAGGGTTTGCGTAATGGTGTAGTAGTTGACATTGAATCAACAACGATGGCTATAAAGAAATCTATTCAAGAGGCTGAATCTATGGCTGGTTGCCATATTACATCGGCATATGTTGGTATTTCAGGTAGTCATATAAGAGGACTAAACTCTGAAGGAGTAGTTAAGATTAAAGAAGGAGAGGTAAAGTATAGTGATGTTGATAGCGTTATAGAGACAGCTCAAGCTATGGCTATACCCGCGGATCAAAAATTACTTCACGTTCTTCCTAGGGATTACATAATTGATAAACAAGATGGGATAAAAGAACCATTAGGCATGGCTGGAGCTAGATTAGAAGCAAAAGTTCATTTAGTTACTTGTAGTGAAAATTCTTCTCAGAATATTTATAAATGTGTGAAAGCTTGTGGGTTGAATGTAGAAGGGTTTGTCTTAGAACAGTTAGCTTCTAGTTATTCAGTTTTAACCCAAGATGAAAGAGATTTGGGCGTTTGTTTAATAGATATAGGTGGTGGAACGACGGATATTGCTGCATTTACAGAGGGAGCAATCTCTTACACAGATGTTATACCAATAGCAGGTGACCATGTTACTCATGATGTTGCAGAAGCCCTTAGAACTCCAAGAACTCAAGCTGAAGAAGTAAAAAGAAGATATGGTTGCGCAGTCAGTTCTTTGACTAAATCTGAGGAAGTAATGATGGTTCCTGGTATGGGTGGTAGGCCAGAGCGTGAATTATCACGTCAGTCACTATCAGATGTTTTAGAGCGCAGGTATGTAGAGATTTTTAGCATAGTTCAGCAAAAATTAAATTTAAGTGGATTTGATCAGTTAACTCCAGCTGGATTAGTTTTAACCGGTGGAGCTTCTAGAATTGAAGGCGCTGTTGAGTTAGCTGAAGAAGTTTTTCATATGCCAGTAAGAATTGGCTCTCCAACATTATTTGAAGGCTTTTCAGAAATATTAAGTAACCCAATTTATGCAACTTCAGTAGGACTTGTTCTTTATGGGCATAAGCAATTAAGAGAAGATCATCTCAATTACATTAATAGGGATAAGAATATTTTTAGTAGAGTTTCAAGATGGTTTGGCGGAAATCTTTAATTTTTATAGGAGATTAAAATGAGTGAATGGGAATTTTTTGATGAAAATTTAGGTAATGCCAAGATCAAAGTATTTGGTGTTGGTGGTGGTGGAGGTAATGCCGTTAAACATATGATAGATCAAAAAATAGAAGGAGCTGATTTTATTTCTATAAATACCGATAAACAGGCTTTGGACAATATTCCTTCATCTCAGAAATTAATTCTTGGAGAGAATATTACTAATGGGATGGGAGCAGGAGCAGATCCAGAAATTGGTAGACTTGCTGCTTTAGAAGATAGAGACAGGTTGAAAGAATTAATAAAAGGAGCAGATATGGTTTTTATAGCTTCTGGTATGGGCGGAGGTACTGGAACTGGAGCTTCACCTATAGTAGCCCAAGTGGCAAAAGAACTAGGAGCTTTAACAGTGGCAATCGTAACAAAACCTTTTAGTTTAGAAGGAAAAAGGAAAATGTCCTTAGCTCAAGAAGGAATAAATCAGATGGTAGAAGAGGTAGATTCACTTATTACAATACCTAATCAAAAACTTTTAGAAGTTTTAGGAAAAGGATGCACTATGGTAGATGGATTTAAGGCCGCCAATGATGTTTTAGCAGGAGCAGTTAGAGGGATTTCAGATATTATAATTAAGCCCGGAATGATTAATGTTGATTTTGCAGATGTTAAAACTGTGATGTCTGAAAAAGGCACAGCTATGATGGGAACAGGCTCAGCATCTGGCCCTAATAGAGCCATAGACGCAGCTGAACAAGCTATGGGATCTAAATTACTTGAAGATATTGATCTTAAGGATGCAAAAGGTATTTTATTAAATATTACTGCAGGAGAGAATCTAACAATAGAAGAATTTGAGACTGTTGGGAATTGTGTTCAAGAGTACGCTTCTGAAGAAGCTATAATTGTTCCTGGTACAGTTATTGACGAAGCTTCAGGAGATACTTTAACAGTGACAGTCGTAGCAACAGGATTGGCTTCTAAGAAAGAGAATACTACTACTAATAAAACAAAATTCTTAGAAACCAAGAGGGAACTTCCATTAAGCTCTGCTTCCAAACAGATTATTGAGAATCCTCCTAATATAGAAATGCTTAAGCAACTAAAAGGAAATCAATCCCAAGAATTAGAAGAAGAACTATTAGATATTCCTTCTTTTATGCGCAGTCAAATAGATTAGTTTAGAATATGGTTCTTCCAAGGCTCAACCTTTATGAAGGAAGAAGTCTTTTTTTAAAATTTTTTTTTGCTCTCTTATTTATTTTTTTAGTTTTTAGATTACTCTATCTTCAATTATTTGATTCTTCCTTTTTAGATAGAGCGTCAAAAAGTCGAATAGTTACAGAATATGTCATAAGTGTTCCAAGAGGAGCAATACTAGATCGGCATAACAAATATTTAGCTTTGGACGTTTCTTCGCACACACTCCAATTAGAGATTCGGGCTTTTAAACCTTCAGATGATGAATTAAAAAAACTACTAAGTGTTTTAGGCATGAATAAATCCTCTCTTTTAGGTAAGTTAGAATTAAAGGGAAGGAAATTTATACAAGTTAAGAGACATCTAAGTTCAGAAGAAAAAAAATCTATAGAAAAAATTGGCATCAAAGGGATGTCCTTTTTAACAGACCTAAAGAGGAGTTATCCTCAAGGTG
>Ga0206683_10003461_pt1 | contig 10453 bp, 9 predicted proteins | sample M280m12015metaG_FD_155483 | JGI IMG/M metagenome (GOLD analysis project Ga0206683, IMG submission 155483) | Ammonia-oxidizing marine archaeal communities from Monterey Bay, California, United States - M2 80m 12015 | ecosystem: Environmental > Aquatic > Marine > Intertidal zone | place: USA...
GTTGAAAATATAAGGAAAGTAGTAACCGTCCCACCCAACAATATCAAATGGATGATGCTGATAACCATACGTTTGAATTCCATGGCGGAGTTTTACTTCCACATCCATGGGTGAATCATCTACAGGTCCCACAAATTCAGGTGTTCGAATATCCCGTTCTGCGTAAGGTGAATGTTCCAGAAGCTGACCGAATTTATTTCGATAACGCGTGGGTGTTTCGATGGGAGATGAAGATTCAGTTACAAGGATTCTCATATCTTCTTTCACGTCAATTTGCCAAATAACACCCCGGGGAATTACAAGATAGTCACCTGCCGTTAACGCCATATTCCCAAAATTGGATTTGAATAAACCGGAACCTGTATGGATGAATAAAACTTCGTCTGCATTGCCATTTCGATATAAAGTGCTCATGGAATCTGTCACATGGGCTTTGGAAATAACCACATCAGAATTAAAGAATAGTGGAATACGGGATGAAATAGCATCACCTTTAGAATCCACATTAGCGGTGCGGATATGATGATGTCTATGCGTTTGATCAGCAGATTTCAGATCGATCTTTTTTAGCTCACCTACGGCTTTCACACCTGTGGGCGGATGAACGTGGTACACATTGGTGTACATGTGACTAAACCCTTCCCGGCTGATAAGTTCTTCCCAGTAAAGATTCCCGGAATCATCCCGGAATTGGATGTGTCGTTTTGTCGGGATTTCTCCCCGTTTTTGGTAAAAAGGCATTATGTTTTCCTTTTAATTAAATACTGAAATCACAAAGTAACCTGAGTGATATCTTTGTGGTCTTTGTGATTAAGTCTGATTTTACACAATCTTATTCTCTAAAACACCCAATCGTTCAACTTCCATCCGAACTACGTCACCTTTTTTGATCCAGCCACCGGTATTTTCAGGACGAAGTTCAAGGATGCAGCCGGTTCCCACCGTTCCGGAACCTAAAATATCACCGGGAAGCAATTTCGCATTCATGGAAGCTCGTTCAATCATTTTTGTGAATGGATGGTAAAGATCGTTGGTATTTCCATCAGAAATGAGTTTGCCATTTACATGACAGGTCATACGGAGATGAAGCTTCCCATCATCATCCCAGGCATCTTTCAATTCGTCTGGCGTGACCATATAGGGTCCGAAACTTGATGCAAAATCTTTACCTTTTGCAGGTCCCAGACTCATGGCCATTTCTTCTCTCTGTAGATCCCGGGCAGACCAATCATTGCAAATGGTGTATCCGGCGATATATTGATCTGCATCTTCTTGTGAAATATCAGAACCGCCATTGGCGATAATGATAGCAAATTCCAATTCATAATCGAGTTCGGCGGTTCCACGAGGATAAGGGATGTCTTCGCCGTGTCCGTAAAGTGCGGCAGGATTTGAGAAATAGAAAATGGCAATTTTGAACCAGTCCGGATGCATATCTACTCCCCGGAGCTTCCGTGCGGCGCGAACGTGTTGTTCAAAAGCATAAAAATCCCGGAAAGATTGGGGATTTGGAATGGGTGAAAACAATTGAACTTCCTCTTCCAAAACAGCGATGGATTTTCCACCACCAGAATGAGATTGAATATTCATCTCAGGCAAAGAAGCATCTAAATTTTTCAATTTTAGAAAGTTTATATCCCAATTCTCCAATGCTTTTTTTAAGGTAGAAGGGATCTCTAGAAAACTGAGATCGGCATGGGTTTCTTTTGCCCAAATGGCTGCACGAATTACATCAATAATATATTCATTTTTTTTAAATCCGAATCTCGGTTGTGTACTGCCATCTAGCATGTAGGTTACAAATTTCATTTACAAATTTCCTCTTTTTTCTTGTTCTTTTTCAATTGATTCAAATAAAGCTTTAAAATTTCCCTTCCCAAAACTATTAGAGCCCTTTCTCTGGATGACCTCAAAGAAAAGGGTGGGGCGATCTTGCAAGGGTTGCGTGAAAATTTGGAGCATATATCCTTTCTCATCAACGTCCACTAGGATACCCAATTCTGCCAACGTTTCAATATCTTCATCGATGGGTCCTACCCAATCATTTAACGTATCATAGTAGGTTCTGGGTGTAGGCAAAAAATCTACACCGTTGGCTTGCATCATGCGCACTGTAGAAATAATATCCTTCGTGGACAGGGCAAGATGCTGAATGCCGCCCGTATCATAATAATCGATATACTCCTGAATTTGTGATTTTCTGAGACCGTCCGCTGGTTCATTGATTGGCATTTTTATAATCTCATTATCATTTGCCATGACAATAGACCGCAGGGCTGAATATTTGGTATTAATGTCTTTATCATCCACACTCCAGAATCGGTGCCAGCCAAAAACATTTTCATAAAAATTGCAAACAGATTGCATTTCGCCATCAGGTTGATTCCCAACTACATGGTCAATGTGCACCAATCCTGTGGATTCAGATTTGAGCCCTAGATCATTGGCCTCAAATCCGGGGAGGAAAGAACCCTTATAATTTTTTCGTTCTACAAATGTGTGGATTGTATCTCCAAAAGTTTCAATAGCAGAGACAACTGCTTCGCCATCGCCATCTTTTATTTCTTTAGGCTCCATAGCGCTTATGGCTCCACGCTCAAGTGATGTTTTCCAGGCTAATTCAGAATCATCCACTGTAAATGCTACATCTTTCATTCCGTCCCCATGGCGATCAATATGGGCACCAATCTTTGTGCTCTTTTCCAAGGGCGAGGTGATAACCAAATTAATGCGGTTCTGATTCAAAACGTAACTAACACTTTCTCTGTTTCCTGTTTCCAACCCACGATAGGCCACGGGCTGGAATCCCATAGTGGTACGGTAATAATGGGCTGTTTGTTTAGCATTACTCACATACAATTCACAATGGTCAAAGCCATTTATTGAGTAGGTAAGTTCATTCATAATATATCCTTTAAAGTGTCAATAAATTTTTGATTTTCTGATTCTAGTCCTACAGAAATGCGGATGCAGTTGGGCCAACCAAATCCAGTGAGTTGCCGTACAATGACACCATTTTCTAAAAGCGATTGTGTCAATTGTGATGCTTTTTCTTCATTACCCCAAACAGTGGTAATAAAATTAGCTTCGGAGGGAACTTGATGAATATTAAGGGCATCGAATTCCTGTTTTAAAAAGGCCATTCCTTTTTTATTTACTTGCAATGTTTCAGCTAAAAATGCTTCATCATCCAATGCAGCCAGCCCTGCAACTTGGGCAGTGAGTGATGGTTCAAAGGGTACTTTTACTTTCATCAAATTTTGGATCAATGAATCATGGGCAAATCCATAGCCGATGCGGGCGCCGGCCAAACCGTAAGCTTTGGAAAAAGTTCGTAGAGTGATCACATTATCATAACGGTAGCTCATGGAATCGGGATAATTCGGCGAATCTTTGGCGAATTCGTAATAGGCTTCATCCAGAATAATGAGCACCCGCTCCGGAACATGTTTATAAAATTCATCAAATTCTTGACGGGTGATGGTGGTGCCCATGGGATTATCCGGATTGGCAATATAAATAATTTTGGTGTAATCGGTGAGTTTGTCTGCCATGGCTTCCAAGTCGTAACGATAGTTTTTCATTGGAACCCAATGGACGCGCCTTCCCGAAGCATTGGCCAATACACGAAATCCGATGAACGAATTGGCGGCGCTGATGAGTTCATCATCGCTGAGTAAAAATGTGCGCATGATGGTGGACATGATCCCTTCCGATCCGGAGCCCAAGACTACATTGTCTATTTTTACATTGAATCGGTTGGCCAGTTTAGTGCGTAGTTCATATCCGGTGGCATCGGGGTAGCGATGGAGATTTGTCAGTGAATGCTGAATAGCAGCCAACCCTTTTGGAGAAGATCCCAAAGGATTTTCATTGGAAGCAAGCTTTATGAAATTTTGGATTCCAAGTTCTCGTTGTGCTTCTGCAATGGGTTTGCCGGGCTTGTAATTCGCCAGTCGTTGAATATAGGAAGGAACGAGTGCCATGATCAAACCACCAGTTGTGTTTCCTGCTTAAAAGTAGAAAGAATAACAGATGTTTTCATATTCTGAACGTTTGGCAAAGCTGAAAGTTGATGGAGAATAAGTTCTTCATAAGCTGGAATATCTTTAGTTGCCACTTTCAATAGAAAATCTGCTTCCCCTGTGATGTGATGGCATTCTAAGACTTCCGACATATCTGCGATGGATTTAAAAAAATCTTCAACCGGTGTTTCACCATGTCGAGCCAGTTTGACTTCCACAAATGTAAAACAGGTATACCCAGCTTTTCGTGGATTCAAAAGTGTGATGTACCGATCAATGATTCCACTTGCTTCCAGTTTTTTTACTCGTTCCAATGTACTGGAAGGTGAAAGACCGACTTGTTTAGCAAGTTCAGCATTGGTCGTCCGACTATTTGATTGAAGTGCATCTAATAGTTGTCTGTCTTTTTGGTCAATATTCATTAAAAATTCTAAGTAGTTAAAATAATATAGTAGAAAATATGGTAAAAATTATAAAATACAAAATTATATTCTGTTTTAATTAATACTTTTTCTCTTCGACAAGCTCGGAGATCTAGAATATTGGGAGTGGTAATAGGTTCTTTCATGAATAAACTTCACCTTATTTTATGTTGATTATTCCATGAAAATCGAAGGGCCTCTCATTCCTGCAATATTTGTTGAACGGCCCAACCGTTTTATCACGATGATTAAAATTGATGATGAAATTCATCGAAGTCATCTACCTGATCCCGGCAGGCTCAAAGAATTGTTATTTCCTGGCGCAAAACTTTTGGCTAGGGCAGCACCAAAAAATTCATTAAGAAAAACAAAATATTCTACTATTATGGTTAATCATGAAGGACAATTAATCTCATTAGTTTCTGCATTACCAAATAGATTTGTAAAGGAAGCATTAATAAAAAATGAAATTCCGATATTTAAGGATTACGCACTTGTACGACCGGAAATAGCAGTTGGTAGGCACCGGTTTGATTTTTTATTAAAAGATCCAACCGAGGCTGATTTTTATTTAGAAGTTAAATCTGTTACTTTCGTGGAAAATGGTGTAGCACAATTCCCGGATGCTATAACAGATCGTGGAACCAAACATGCTTTGGCATTAAAAAAACTAGTTGAAGAAGGAAAAGGAGCGGGAATATTGTTTGTGTGTCAGAGGTCAGATGCAATTTCTTTTCGCCCAATGTGGGAACGAGACCCCAAACTGGCGGACGCTGTATTGAAAGCAAGTAAAGCAGGAGTAAAGATATGGTGTATTACATTAAATGTATCCGAAACTGATATGACATTTAATAAAGAGATTCCTGTAAATTTGGAATTGCAAAATATTTAAATTGGATTTCAAAATACATTATTTAAAACAAACTCTATCAATTACAACACTAATAATTGTGTATTCCTGTGCTGCGATTCAAGGTCCTTCTGGTGGACCCAAGGACGAAACACCTCCGGAATTGGTTCAGACTATTCCAAGTGGTGGGACCATCCATTTTAAAAGTAAGCGGGTAGAACTTATATTTTCAGAATTTGTAGATGCCAACTCTATAGAAAAAGCTATTCATGTATTACCGACACTGCCTGAAGAACCCAAAATCATTTATAAAGGTAAACGAATATTTGTGGAATTCCCGGATACCCTAATTGAAAACCAAACTTATATAATATCCATTGACAGAACCTTAAAAGATGAACATAAGGTTGCTCTTGCACAGGGAATTCAAGTTGCTTTCACAACGGGTGATGAAATTGACAAAGGGGAAATTTCTGGAATTGTAACTTATGATAAATCCTCTTCAGTCCATCTTTGGAAGGTTCAAAATGAAAAGGATTTAACAGAATTTTATCAACGTATCCCAGATTATGTGGTGGATGCTTCTGATAGTGGAAAGTATAAATTTCGATATTTATCGGATGGTAATTATCGATTAATGGCAGTGGATCGATCTGCATCAGGTTCACCTGTTTCTTCAGATAGGACGGTGTATGGAATACCATGGAATCCATTAATTCAAATTGATGATTCAAAAGAAATAACCGGACAAAATATTCGGATCCCAAATAACATGGGTGGAATCAAGATGAATCAAGCAGAATGGGAAACTGGATATTGGAGTACCATTTCTTTTTCAGATAATATTACAGAATGGGAATCAGCTTTAAAAATTCATGCAATTTATGAAGATTCATCAATACATCAGCCAAGTCAATTTCTGAATATATTGGATGGAACAAAACTTCACCTTACTTTTTCGGATTTAGATAAAAATCAATATGTCACTATTTTGACAAATGGAATCATGCAAGGCGAAGAAACCATTATAGATTCTGGATTGATTAAATTAAGAGTAGATACATCTATTGATACGACAAATCTCTCGATAAAAGCACCCACCAAGAATTTTGTGCTTTCAATCGAAGAAGATAATATCATTCCAATTGAAATTATTTTTTCAAATTTGATTGACTCTGAGAAAAGCCAGAATTCATTCGCATTGATGCAAGATTCGATTTCTATTCCTTTCAATTCCGCATGGATTACGCCACTACATTCAACAATTATACCATTGGAAAACTGGACACCTAGAACCTCCTATAAAATATTATTGCTTCGTGATGAAATTCATCCAATTTTTGGACAAACACTCAAAGATTCAGTAAAAACTATTTCCTTTAAAACTTCTGATTATCAGGGATATGGCAGACTTATAGGATCATCATCAGAAAAATTGTCTTCGAAAATTGTTGCTGAAATTGCTTCAATGGAAAAGGAACCCAGCATATTTAGATCTGTTGTAAATTTGGATGGAAATTTCGATATGAAAAAGTTGCCCGAAGGAAATTATTCTTTATTCTTTTTTCAAGATTCAGATGGTAATGATCGGTATTCTTACGGAAGAGTAGACCCATATAAACCATCTGAATGGTTTTATACTTATCCTGACACGGTCAATATTCGAACTAACTGGGATCTTGAACTCAATTCTATAAAATTGGAGCAGCATCCGTAAATGAAATGTGTAATTCTTGCGGGAGGTAGCGGTACCCGATTTTGGCCTTATAGCCGATATAACAGACCGAAACAACTTTTGAAAATTGTTGGAAATCAGTCAATGTTACAAATGACTGTAGATCGACTTCTTAAGATTAAAAAAGTAACCGATATCTATATTATTACTCGAAAAGATCTTAAAGATAGTGTCATCAAAGAAATTTCGGGCGTAAAATCAGAAAATATCATTGCTGAGCCTTCGGGTAAAAATACTGCTCCAGCTATTGGACTAGTTGCAGCGTTACTTGGTTTAACTGAGCCAGATACTGTTATGGGCGTTTTCCCAGCAGATCACTTAATTGTTGGACACCGTGCTTTTTCAAAGGCCATTAATACAGCAGATCGTATTGCAAAAAAAGGTGAAAATTTGGTAACAATTGGTATTCGTCCCACAAGCCCTTCTACCGCTTACGGATATATACAATATGATGATGCCGATGAAAAAGGTTATCTGGGTGCTCATCATGTAAAAACATTTGCTGAAAAACCTCACAAAGATCTGGCAAAACGGTTTGTAGCTAGCGGAGATTTTGTTTGGAATGCAGGTATGTTTTTTTGGAAGGTGAGCACATTTTTATCTGCGATGGATTTATATATGCCCGAGTTGATGGAATCTCTCAATGAAATTGCACCACGGCTTCAAAAAGGTAAATCATTTCAACAGCAATGGGATTTAATTGAACCAGAATCCATCGATTATGGGCTGTTGGAAAAAGCAAAAAATATTTATGGGGTGAGTGGTGATTTCAAATGGAATGATATTGGATCCTGGAACGCATTATATGATGTTTTGACTTCCAATGCTGACAATAATATCATCCAAGGGAATGGGAAGGTGTTAGATGGGAAAAATAACCTAATTCAATCCAATGGAAAATTTACAGCAGTCATAGGCGTTAGTAATTTGGTTGTGGTTAATACTGAAGATGCTACATTGGTGGTTCCCCGCGATAAAGTTGAAGATGTAAAAGAATTAGTCGATTTTTTGAAAAATAGTGGTAATCAAGAACTAACCTGATGAAAAAAGAAAAACTTTATTCTGAATTTGAAGAATTAGGCCAACGACTTGGTGTAAAAATAATAAAAGGGAAAGGGAATTTCACTGGAGGAATTTGTATTGTGAAAGATGAAACTGTAATCGTCGTTAATAAAATGAAACCAATTGAACATCGATTAAAAATTCTTGCAACTAGTTTTCTAGAATATAATCTAGATGATATTTATATGATTCCAGCCTTAAGAGCCTTTATCGAAAACACCCGTTCCCTCGCTCTTTAAATTTCTTGATTTTAGATAAAGTGTGAGGTTACACTTCACACCCTTCCTTTAAACATTATACGACTTGAAAGAGGCTAACTTATGAAACGCTATCAATCATCAGATATTAGAAACTTTGCAATTGTGGGACATGGTGCTGCTGGGAAAACATGCCTAGCAGAATCAATGTTAATGCTTGGAGGCGAGACTAACCGTCTTGGGAAAATCGAAGACGGTTCCACAATATCCGACTATCATCCAGGAGAAAAAACTCGCCAAATATCCATTCATGCCACACCGCTCCATTTGGAATGGATGGACAAAAAATTTAACATGATTGATACACCAGGTTATTCTGATTTTATTGGAGAAGCAACTGGATCATTAAACGTTGTTGATCTAGCAGTCATCACCATCCATGCAGTTAATGGTGTTGAAGTGGGAACAGAAACTATGTGGAATCAAGCAACAAAACTTGGTATCCCAAAAATGCTTGTTATCAATGGACTCGATAGGGAACACACGCGATTTGACGAAATATTGGCTCAAGCAAGACGGCGATTCGGAAATAATGTGTTCCCCATGCAACTGCCTGTAAATGCAGGACCCGGATATAATCAAAATATAGATGTACTACGTACAGAATTAATTACATACGTGAACGACGGCTCTGGAAAAATGACTGAAAGTGAACTTCCAGAAAATTTCGAAGCCAGAGTAAAAGAACTCCATGAGGTATTGATTGAATATGTAGCTGAATCTGATGATTCTCTTTTGGAAAAATTCTTTGATCAAGGAAGCCTCTCTGAAGAAGAAATGAGAGGTGGAATCCATCAGGCGATACAAGATCAAACATTTATCCCCTTATTTTGTACCTCAGCAACATCCAATATTGGTGTTGCTCGCTTGTGTGACTTTATTAGTAAATATGGTTCATCACCTGATGATCGTAAAATGGTGATAGCCCACGATGAGTCAGGAAACGAAGTGGAAGTTTCTTTAAATGGATCGGAAACAGTTCTCCAAATTTTTAAAACGATGACTGAATCACACACTGGAGAATTATCCCTATTTCGTGTGTATTCAGGTCAGGTAAAAGTAGGAACTGACTATTACAATTCTGACCGAAATACCAACGAGAGATTTGGTCAAATGTTTATCTTGAATGGAAAAAATCGAACTCAAGTGGATCAATTATCGGCGGGAGATATTGCCGGTGTAGTTAAACTGAAAAATACACATACTGGAAATACCTTATGTTCAGGGAAACATGTCACATTACCCCCTATGAATTTCCCCAATCCTAATATTCATGCAGCAATTGTTTCAACAGCAAAAGGAGATGAGGAAAAACTTGCCATTGGACTTGCTACTCTCCACGAAGAAGACCCGACCTTTATTTATCGTGTAGATAGCGAAGTAAAACAAACAATCATTTCCGGACAAGGAGAACTTCACTTAAGAGTTACAACTGAAAGATTGAAACGTAGGTTTGGAATTGAAATTGAATTAGAAAAACCAAAAGTCCCATTTCGCGAAACAATTTTGGGAAATGGCCAAGCAAAATACCGGCATAAAAAACAGTCAGGTGGCTCAGGTCAATTCGCTGAGGTTTGGATGCGTATTGAGCCTAAACAACGAGGTGAGGGTGTAGAATTTACCCATTCTCTAGTAGGACAAAATGTGGACCGTGTTTTTGTTCCTTCTGTAGAGAAAGGTGTAAAAACTGCCTGTGCGGATGGAATAATTGCAGGATGTAAGGTTGTGGATCTAAAAGTAAATTTTTATGATGGTAAGATGCACCCAGTTGATTCAAAGGATATTGCATTTCAAACTGCCGGAAAACATGCATTTCGAAAGGCCTTCCTTGAAGCAAAACCTTGTTTGTTAGAACCAATTATGGATATTGAAGTAACTATTCCAGAAGATTTCATGGGTGACATTATGGGAGATATCTCCGGCAAACGTGGAAAGATTATGGGAATGGACGCTGATGGTAAATTCCAAGTAATCAAAGCCCAAGTGCCGCAAGCTGAATTATATAATTATGCAACAACTGTTCGATCGTTGACTGGCGGACGCGGAATTCATGCAGAATCTTTTAGCCATTATGAAAAAATGCCCAAAGACCAGCAAAACAA
>Ga0206683_10003462_pt1 | contig 10452 bp, 7 predicted proteins | sample M280m12015metaG_FD_155483 | JGI IMG/M metagenome (GOLD analysis project Ga0206683, IMG submission 155483) | Ammonia-oxidizing marine archaeal communities from Monterey Bay, California, United States - M2 80m 12015 | ecosystem: Environmental > Aquatic > Marine > Intertidal zone | place: USA...
GTTACCTGACCACTAATACCTTCTTGACCTGTTTGTAATGTAGTAAATTGATCTTCAGCGATACCTGGATCAGCTTCTACTACTGTTGTTTTTTTAGATCCCATAATTAGTTCCTAATTAAAAATATCCTCTTCCCTTATAATCCATTCTTCCAAATCGTTTCCAACTTGTTTTATGACCCTCTGGGTAAAGGTTTCGGAAATGCTGTTGCATCCCCCTAGCGACTTTGAGAGTATTACTATATGGAGCAATAAATTCTATGCACCAAAGCTGATCTCCCTCATTAGCTACATAATCTTCTTCTTGGACAATATAATCATCTTTGAAAAAGGCTTCTGATTTTTCATGTGAAAGAAAGCACCAGGTTACTAAACCTCTAGGCTTACTATTCTCATAAAAGAATCGAATCTTTCTATTATTTAAGGGATACAACAAATAGTGTGTAAATTCCCTTAATGTATAATTTTTGTGGTTATCAGATAAACTAAATAATTTTAGTCCATCTACTACAAAAGCATCATAAGTTTGTTTGTGTTCTGAGGGCATACTGAGTAGGTATCCTATGTGTACGCTACATCATTGCTAGTATCTGCTATACTAATTATACTATATTTAGTATATTCCCTCAATCAGAATTTTATACTCCAATTATTTTTTGTACTGAGGTAGGAGTAATTATTTCTGTTATCTGAGCATTTAAGCCTGACTTCATACTTGTAATCTTATCCTCTCCCATACTAGCTTCAACCCAACTTTGTACTTTAGCTTCGTCTAAGTTTTCAAAAGCTATAAAGTTAGAAATATTGTCTGTACCTAAGTCTTGTGTTCCATAGATCGAAGCTGTCAAGTTTCTGCCATCCTCATTTTGGTTAGCATCATCTTCTGCCCTTAATCCCCAATGTACGTTATGCACGACATCAATATTACTGTCTTTAATTGGGTAAGTGTTGACAGTACTTATATCCCATGTGTATGTTATAGCCATTGTTATACTCCTGCTGCTTCGTTAGCAGCTTTCTTAGCGTTCTTTACTGTAGTAGTCCAAACTGCTGCACAAATGCCTTGCACTTCTGTAGACTCATTTGATACATCTGTATCTGTATGTGTCCAAGAGTCATCCTCATTTTTTACAGAGGATACGCAAGAAATTAGTTTCCTGTGGAAAGCCCTAGTAATCTCTGTGCCATCTTCTTTGATAACAGTTGCTTCTCTGATTTGAATTTCTTTGTAGTCTCCTACAACTTCAATTTTGTCTTCTATTATTTCTTTTGTAATAGCCATTTTATTTTCTCCGGTCTGTACCTAGAATCCACTAGGTATAAGGGTTAATATAATGAGTACTTTTGTACTCGGTTACACTTGCGTGTTCGTTTAAAATTTGTTTTCATTATGTATTCTTTTTTCTTTGCCTAGAATCCACTAGACCTAATTAAGCTGCGTGATAAGTAAAACCAAAATCAAAGTACGCATTAGCTGGAGGTGCAGCACCATCTGTTGCCTTTATAATACCCGTAGTTGCATTGCCACCAACACTAATAAACATACTTTTTCCTGTTTGTGCGACTTCTTGACCAGAACCATTACCTGCTTGACCACCTGTGTTCTTAGCTTGGAAAGGTAAAGTCATATTGTAAGAAGTTGGTATTGTTCCTGACGTTGGTACATAATGCGACCTGACCGCACAATGAACTATATTACCAACTTTTGTATATGTACCAACATTTGTGCTTGTTACAGTACCTGCACTACCCCCACCATTTACAGTATAAGTAGGGGTAAATGTACCTTCTTCATAATCGTCTAAGGCATTGGCTGCTGCGGTGTCAGTATTAAATATAAGACCATTAGAATTTACTCTTAACTTTCTATTGCCACCAGCAACAACATCTATTACATCTCCCGCAGATTCAGTTATATAAGTATTACCACCTGCGTCTAGGAATAGTTTTCCTTGTGGCATTATAACTAGGTTTTGTGCTGAACCAACTGCGGGGTTTCCAATTTGGACTGTTCCATCCCCATCAATTTGCATTCTAGTAATATTTCTAGTTTCAAATTTAATTGCTGCTGCGTCTACTCCGTATTGAGTACCTATATGTAGAGAGGTATTACTGGCGTTGTTATGATAAATATAAGAGCGTTCAGCACTTCCACTTGGTGCTGTCGGTGTTCCTGCCATATAGTTCACACCGCCAATCATAGACATTCCTACAACATTGCCAGTTGTAAAATTAATTGTATTGGTGTCAAACCCTATAATAGTGTCTGTGTCGCCTATGTGAGTAATATTAGACCCAACTGTCATAGCTGATGCGCTTAAAGTGCTTCCATCCCACGTAAGGTCGCCTTCTGCGTTTAATGTATTCGCTGACGCGCTACCAGTTATTACCTTATTATCTGCATTATTATTTATTGTTGTGCCACTTGCATCTTCCCAAGCTACACCACTTCCAGTTGAAGTTAATACTTGTCCATCACTACCCTGTCCACCATTAATTTTAAAATTATCTGCATCCATGTAGCCAGTAACTTCTACACCACCGGTTACTGTTGTTAGTTTAGTAGATCCGCCATATTCTAATGCAACTCCTGCACCAAGATCACCAACTATTACATTACCACCTGAATATCCTAGTACACTAGTTCCTGCTATTTGATAACCATAACTAGCACTAGAAATATTTATATTGTTGGCGAAAGTTGATACTCCTGAAACAGTCAATGTATCTGTATCGGTGTCTCCTGTTATGTTTATACCTGTGGCTTTGGTGGCTAGTTTTGCACTACCACCATGATAGAGTGTAACTGCTCCACCCTCATTAACAACGATCATATTTTGGGAATCAGCAGCATTATTTAGTTCTAAAGTATTTGTTAATATAGCTAAATTACCAGTTCCAGCATCCTTTATGTAACTTTTAGACCCACTATGATAGATCTCAAGATCATTACCTGTACCGACTTTAATCTTCTGATTATCGACAAGCGTAACTGAGCCATCTGACTCTATAAAATCTGATAAACTTCTTGCTTTAGTCATTTTTAATTTCTCCTACCATACATTTCTCTTATTTTATAAACCATAATTCAACTGTTTCACTTCTGTCTTTTAATTTTGTCCAATTAGAATTTATAGCTTGTCCTTTTGTGATTGGAACTTGTCCAAGTAATCCAATACAATTCCATTCATCTCTTGATTCTCTGTTTGCATATATTTGATTTCCGTCTGCGTCTAAGTTTTCTATAAACTCTGGGTTAAGTCTTTTTCTCTGCATTGGGGTAACTGTCTTATCAGAAGGAACTACCCAACCTGCAGGAACTCTATCAGACCAACATTGTTGGTCTTCATCCCCAGTATTATTAGTATCACCAACATCTTTCCATGTCCAAAAATCTACTGTATCGTATAGGTAGCCATCATAATCATCTTTTAAATATTTACCTGTCCATCTTAGTCCTGCCGAACCACCAACTACAGAAGTACCATCTGAACCGGGTCTAACTACTCCTAAAGGTTGTTCTCCACTTGTAGCTGCTCTTACTTTTTCATTTACCAGAACTACACTTGTACCTACTGGTATTGCAGTTCCGTCTGTTGATTCAAAATACTCAGCGTAGTCAAAACCACCTGTTAAGTACGAACCATCAATATCAATGTTTCCTGCTGCTTCAAACTGAATACAAGGGTCGGCATTAGGCATATCAACCATTCTTAAATTAACACTATGAGTATGTAATCTTATAGTATTACCAGCACCAGCATCCCACCAATCCATGTAAGAAGCACCTGGTGTTTTCATTTTCAGATGAGCATACCCTTGTCCCGCAGTACCGGTTCTTCCAACTGTGAGGACATTATAGGCTGCATCTGTACCACCTAAAGTTACATCCCCATTGGCATCTACATTCATGACTTCTGTAGTTTCAGCAAGTAGATTTAAAACATCTCCTGTGCCATCTTGACGAACATTAAGGGCTGTAAAAGGAGCAAGAGACTGATCGGAATGAATAAATACCAATCCATCTGCTGCGGCACTATTTTGAGAAGAGTATACCTTTAGAGCAGTACCAGGAGCACCGGCTGCACTATCAACTATTTCTAATATAGCACTTGGGGACATCGTGCCCAAACCTAATTTACCATCCCCATCAAGTACCATCCGTTCTGCCCCAGAAGTTCCATTATGAGTACTAAATCTTAATTCAGTAGTATCATTTGAATGGTCTGTGAATCTAGCATTTATTGCTGCGGAAACTCCTGCATCATTTGCAAAGTACAGAACAGCGTTTGTGTTGTCTGTAGCACTTGAGTTTTGTATTATTAAACTTGCGTTATTATTAGGCCCTACCTGAGACCATAAAGATCCAGCAGAGCCTTTATTAGCTGTTATAGAAAGTATCCCATTGTCAGCAGTAGTGTTTCCTATTGATACATTTCCGTTATGAATACGCATGGCTTCTGAACCGGCTGCTTCAAACTGAATGAAACCATCAGAATCAAGGTTTATATCTTCATTTCCATCATGAGTCATCAGATGGACTGAAGCACCTGCAACTTTTTGTTGTATAACAAAACCATTGCTCGGATGTATGCTTATAGAGCCAATGTCTGTTGCACTATTATCTTCAAACAAAAGCATAGTTTCTTCAGTAGAAGATGCTTTTAAAGTTAATAGTTCTGGAGCACTTGTACTTCCTATACCAACATTTCCACTATTTCTTATTACAAGTGCATGATTTGAACTTGTATTACCCATGTAAATATCACTACCTTGAATGAGAAGGTTTCCTGTTCCAACATCTTTGATATAAGAGTCTGAAGCATCATGATAAATTTCCAAGTCATTACCAGTACCAGCACGAATCTTAACATTATCATTAAAGTCAACTCCTGTTGCTCCACCTACTGAGGTTATACCAGTAAGGTTAGCACCACTACCAGCAAAGCTAGTCGCAGTTACTACACCAGTTACATCAACACCTGTAGAGGTTGTTTCTAATTTTTCTGAACCATTATGATAAAGTTGTACTCCTGCTCCCTCTACTGCTCTAACCATAAAATCACTAGATGCTGCATTTAAGAACCCTACTTCACTTCCTGTAATTCTTAAAGCCCCTGTTCCAACATCTTTGATATATGAATTTTGAGTATCATGATAAATCTCTAGGTCTCCCCCTGTACCAAAGATAGCCTTATCATTATCAGTAAAGGTCATATTTTCATTAACAGTTGTAGTAGCGTTAATAGATAAAGAGTCTGCTGCTGCATCTCCTAAAGTTAAGGCCCCATTTAAAGTTGTTGTTCCTGTTACTGTTAGATTACCCCCAACATCTACATTACCTGTAGTTGTTACTGAAGTTAGTGTTGGAGTAAGTGTGGGTTCAAATCTTGAATCTGTAGTATCAAAAGCTAGGATAGCATTGTTAGCGTTGCCTGTTAGGTCTACATCATTTGCTTCTCCTACTGAGAAACTTGCTAAGTTAAATGTTCCATAACCTACGATACATACATTGTCTCCTGTCGCTGCTGCCGAAGCTAGAACTACATTAGTTCCTGAAGTAGCTGTTACATCTGTACCGACTACGAGCTTAACACCATTAAGGTAAATATCTGCATACCCAGCATCATAAGTCGCTGGGAAAGTTGTTGTTGAGCTGTCTGTGTAAGATCCTGAGTTTGTTCCTACAACATAATCATACCTGGCTGATGTACCATTAACTGAAGAACCAGCAGCTACCCATCCACCTGAAGAGTAAACCTTCATAGAGTTGGCTGTAGTATCAAAGAATAATGCACCTACAACTAAAGCATCGCCATCATTATCAACTGTTGGAGCTGAAGATTTAGCACCTAAATATCTATCATCAAAACTGTCATACGAAGCAGCAGCAGCAGTTGCAGAACTTGCCGAAGCAGTAGCTGAACTAGCAGAAGCTGTCGCTGATGAAGCTGAAGCAGTTGCCGAGGTAGCAGCAGCCGAAGCCGAACTAGCAGCAGAAGTAGTACTACCAAATAAAGTATCTATGTAATTCTTAGTAGCTACATCTTGTGCTGAAGTAGGATCGCCTGTGCCTGTAATTTTGTTTGTACCCATAGCGATAGCACCAGACATAGTGCCACCAGCAGTAGCGAGTCTAGTATCTCTTTGAGTATCTGTGTAAACTTTTGTTGCAGCATCTTGGTTAGCTGTTGGGTCTCCCATTCCTGTGATCTTGGAAGTTCCCATTGCTATAACACCACTCATTGTTCCACCTGAGAGGTTTAATTTAAGAGCGTCTGCTGTATCGGTATATAGTTTTGTAGAAGGATGAAGATTAGATGAAGGTGCTCCAGCTAAAGTTATGTTTCCTGTCATTGTCCCACCAGCAAGAGGAAGTTTGGTAGCTATTGAGTTAGTAATTGTTGTACTAAAGTTAGCATCATCTCCTATTGCAGCAGCAAGTTCGTTAAGTGTATCTAACGCCCCTGGGGAAGAATCTATTAAGTTTGAAACTGCTGTTGATACAAACGCTGTTGTAGCTATTTGAGTTGTGTTAGTAGCAGCAGAAGCTGTAGGTGCTAAAGGTGTTCCTGTTAGACTTGGAGAAGCTAAATTTGCTTTTAGTGCATCAGCAGTATCTACATAATTTTTAGTAGCTGCATCTTGAGCAGAACTTGGGTCGGTAACATTTGCAATAGTCGTTCCTGTTACATCTAAAGTTCCATTGACTGTAACATTATTAAAAGCAGAAGCCCCAGATGAAGCAGTAATATTACCTGTTACATCTCCTGTAAGATTTCCTGTAACATTTCCAGTTACATTGCCTGTTAGGTTTCCTGTTACATTACCTGTAACTCCACCTACGAATCCTGTGTTCGCAGTAATTGTTGTACCTGTGATTGCTTGAGCAGAAGCTGCTCCTATTACAGTACCATCAATATTACCTGCATTAATATCAACAGAAGCTAATGTGGCTAATCCACTTGTTCCTACTGTTGTAAATAAACCTGTTGAAGCTGTTGAAGCTCCGATAGAAGTGTTGTCGATTGTTCCTGAGTCTATATCGACTTTCGATATATCCACTTCTCCAGAACCATTTGGAGTAATAGCAATATTGCCATTTGAATTTGTTGAAATTATAGCCGAGCCATTAATATTAATATTATCAATAGTCGCATTAGTGATAGGAGAACTAACTCCTAGTGTTACACCATCAATAGTTCCCCCATCTATATTGGCAGTAGTTACTGTACCTAAGTTTGAGATAGTAGCTGAAGCAAAAGAAATTGCTCCTGAAGCTGTTAAACTTGTTGTAGTAACAGAACTGAATTGCCCAGAGGTTTGGACAGATCCACCAATAACTGTGCCATCAATAGTTCCTGCATTAATGTCGGCTGTATCAGCAACCAAGCTATCAATGTTTGCAGTTCCATCAATGTATAAATCTTTCCACTCTTTAGAGGAACTTCCTAGATCTCTTGCATTATCTGTGGATGGAACTAAATCACTAGCTACTTGAGCAGTAACTGTAACTGTGTCCGAAGAAGCATTACCGATTGTGGCATTGCCATTTAATGTTGTAGTTCCTGCAACTATAGTGTTGCCAGAAACTGTTAAATTGTCTGATAAAGTAGTGGCCCCTGTAATTCCAAGAGTTCCCCCTACTGTTGTATTTCCTGTAATGGCTACTGTTGAAGATAGGGTAGTTGCACCAGTAACTCCAAGAGTTCCCCCTATAGAGGTAGTAGTAGCGTTAAGGCTATCTATATAAGCTACACCATCTATGTATAAATCTTTAAACTCATACGAAGACGAGCCTAAATCTACAGTATTATCTGTATGAGGTAATATTTGATTTGAAGCGTTGTTAACTACTATTTGAGACCAAACAGCAGCACCAGAAGAATTATTTAAATTAACAAATAACTTCTGTCCATTGGTGTTTAACCATATTGAACCTGGGGCGTAACCATCAGCACTATCATCCCCAACAACAGGATTTGCTGTGGCAGTAGTATTATTTAATCCACCAACACCACCATTTGCAGGTAATAAATATCCACTTACTGAAGTACCTAAAGGAATTTTAGGAGAATCTCCTGAACCCCCTGTATGAACATGACCAGTAGAACCTGAAAAGGCAGCTAGTAATTGGTTAAACTCTGCATTTAAAGGGGGTGCTGTAATATTTGCACCATTGATAATTGTCGCTACTGATTGTCTAGTATATCCTGCCATTTATTATTTTCTCCCTGCTGCTGAGAACTCAAAAACTATTCCTTGAATAGAATGGGGGTCAAACTGACCTACTGTTACATAGGTTACTTGTGCTGCGAAACCCGATCCTTGAACATTTGTTACCATGATCGGTTTATCGTTGCCCCCATAATTAATATTAGCCCCTGCATAATTTATATTTGTACCTTTGTATCTAACCGGTGCACCTAGGGATTCTTCGGAATACGAAGAAGGTACTGATGTGGTAGGGTCATCCCAATCATAAGTAACCCCTAGGTTCATTGTGAAAGGCCCTTCGGCTCGTACAAAAGTATTAATTTTTCTAAGGGTTTTTCTGACTTCAGTATCTCCAAAATCAAAATACGGAGTAGTGTATACTCCTACTATGTCTGCCCCATTAAAAGATTTACCATTTTCTTGTTTGTAAATTTTTCCATCATAATCCCCATGTAAAACAAGTTCTGTTGTTCCTACATAACCAGAGGTGCAGCAAGAAGCCCTAATACCGATAAGCTCTCCAAACTCCCACCCTATCCTTTGGTCTGATGTTCTTAACCCACCAATAATTCCAAAACTATCTATGACTGCATGAGTAGTATCCCCAATAAAGTATCTTAATTGGGACTTAGATCTTATGACTAAGCCATTTAAAGTATCTAAATCAAAATCATTACTAAGAGTGCTTAGAATTAATTGAATTGGTTTTGATATTGTTTCTAATTCAACATCTCCAATCCTAGAAGTCCCAGCCACAGGTCTTAATCCATCTGGGGCTAAAAATACTAAGTCCCCACCTATTTCTAAAACAGAATCTCTAGCTATACACCCTACGTTTGCTGTTACTTGGCTTAAATTAAACCCAGAAGAAACATCCGCAGTTAATTTTTTAATTTCATTAGATCCGAATAAAAATAAATCATCTCTAAAAGGTTTAAAATTAACTAAATCAAATCCTATCTGTGATTGTCCTGACCCGGCTGCTGCTGTCCATGTAAAAGGATCTTGAGGAGCTGAGTGGGCTACTACTGATAGTTTTGTTCTTTGAGAACCTAAAAATAAATGGTTTTCAAACACTTCTACTACTGTTGGGGCATCTAAAGCCATCACCCCGCCAGGTGAACTTGTACCACCCGAATTACTTACTTTTATCTCTTTCCAGGCAGTTCCATCAAATACGACAGCATGATTAACACCATCTACAAAAACTATATGGTTGCCTGATCCAAAGTTAAACTTAGTGTGTCTAATTTTAGCTACAGTTAAAGTACTCTTTGTAGTGTTATGGGTAATACCTGTTGATTGTGCTACCCAACCTGTCCCAAAAACATACTTATAAAATTTGTAAGTATTTGCTCCTGAGTCTTTCCTTGCAGCAAGAATCATATCTTGTTGCGTTGTAGTATCTTTAAATAAAAATACTCCTAAAACTTTTCCAGTTGCTGAACCTGCTCCTACTTCACCATAAGTAGTATCATATTCATCAAACCCTAGTACCCTTCTATACCCACCATAATCCGATATTTCGTAGTTAACTAATCTAGTAGCAACACCTGGGTAATTTTCAGCAAGATCCAAGTGGTTCTCGTTGCTGTTTAATCCCCCACTACAAATTACTTTATAGGACTGGACTCTATCAGCCATTAGAATTTAACTCGTCTATCTCTCACACTTTCATATTTATTGATGTGAATGGATTGCATTTCTTTAATTCCTTGTTGGAATGAACCAGCAGAAATTTGAGCACCTTCCATATTGTCTTTAAACATATACATATAAAAAAGTGCCCCATCAATAATTACAGCATCATGATTTGTAGGCACTCTTGAGGTGTCTGAATATAAATCAAGTCCTGTATGAGTCAAATAATATCTAAATTTAACTGTGTAGGCTTTGTCTGGGCTTGGTGAGACCCCATAGCCATTACCATGAGAAGGGAACACAAAACTAGGCATATTAGTGCGAAGTTCCTGCATTGTCATCTTCATCACGATAGTTTCTATACCACACATCTCTTTCTATAAATTTTAAAGAAGTGGCAGATACATTTATACTATCGTCTTTTGCAATCTGAAAACTGTTCCACTCGGCTATTTTAAAAAAAGTAGGCCATGTGTATTCCTCTTGCCCCACAGACATAACCTGAGTGTGTTCTGCTGAGTTAAAGGGCCATTCAAATTCTGCTTGGCTTATTTTAGCTATTGCATCTCTTACTGAGTCTTTAGCTAAAGATTGA
>Ga0206683_10003466_pt1 | contig 10446 bp, 9 predicted proteins | sample M280m12015metaG_FD_155483 | JGI IMG/M metagenome (GOLD analysis project Ga0206683, IMG submission 155483) | Ammonia-oxidizing marine archaeal communities from Monterey Bay, California, United States - M2 80m 12015 | ecosystem: Environmental > Aquatic > Marine > Intertidal zone | place: USA...
GACCCGAAAAAATTCACCATCTATCGTTAACTTTTACGGTCACAGCCGCACTAATTACATAAGAATGAGGTTTGTTATGAGACGCTTCCAAACGACATCCGCACTGCTCGCACTGCTCGTCCTTTCCGCCTGCGGTGGATCCTCGGATGACGAACAACAATCTGATTTCGAAGCTGCCGATAACACAACAGAGGTGCAGGCTTACTATGTGGAGCGCCCTGATTTTTTCTCATTTAAAACGCCGGCAGATATCCCGAAGGGGCTGACCTGGGAAAATGGTAGTCATCTTCCGGAAGTGGGTTCGCCCTCGGCAATAAAAGGCGGCACGGAATATGTGCGCTTACAGGATTTTCCCAGAACCCTGCGTACGCTGGGCCCGGATTCAAACGGCTCATTTCGAACCTACCTTCTGGATGCTGTATCGATGGCCATTGCGCACAGACATCCCAATGAATTCGAGTATTTCCCAGGCCTCGCAGAGTCATGGTCAGTCGACCAGGAAAATAAAACCGTTTACGTAAAAATTGACCCGAATGCCAGATGGTCAGATGGTGTGCCGATCACCAGCGATGACTTCTTCTTCATGTTCTTCATTAACCAGTCCAGCTATATCGTCGCGCCCTGGTACAACAACTGGTACAGCACCCAGTACACCAACATTACAAAATACGACGACCTGACATTCTCTATTTCAGTACCCGAAGCCAAACCCGACATGGACTCCCGGGTACTGGAACTTCGCCCCATGGCTGCACATTTTTTTAGAGAACTCGGCGAGGACTATGTTGAGCGTTACCAGTGGAGGTTCCAGACAACCACCGCCCCTTACCTGTTAGACGATAAAAACCTCAAGAAGGGCAGATCGATCACCTTTACTCGCGACAAGAACTGGTGGGCAAAAGACAAAAAACATTGGCGCTACCGATTCAACATGGACAAAATCCACCTGGCCGTTATTCGCGACACTTCCAAGCACTTCGAAGCATTCAAACGTGGCGACATAGACCAGTTTAGTCTAAGTCTCGCCGAGTATTGGTACGAAAAACTTCCCGACGATGATCGGGATGTCACGTCAGGCTATATCCAAAAATCGATGTTCTATAACCAACATCCAAGACCCACATTCGGTATGTGGATCAATACCTCAAAGGAACTGCTGAACAACAAGGACATTCGGGTCGGCATCCAACACGCATCCAACTGGAACCTGGTGCTGGAGAAATTCTTCCGGGGTGATTATTCCCGCATGAGAACGTCTTCAGATGGCTATGGAGAATTTACCCATCCAACACTGCAGCCAAGAGAGTTCGATATCAACAAAGCGCAGCAAGCCTTCGCCAGAGCCGGTTTCGTGAAGCGTGGCTCTGATGGCATCCTGCAAGACGCCGCGGGCCAACGACTGTCTTTCACTTTCTCCACCGGGTACGAACGATATAAGGATATCTTGACGATCCTGAAGGAAGAGGCGCTCAAAGCAGGGCTGGAACTGCGGCTAGAAATTTTGGACTCCACGGCCGGCTTTAAGAAAGTACAGGAGAAGAAGCACGACATTCATTTCGTGGCGTTCTCTGTGTCCCTGGAAATGTATCCCCGCTTCTGGGAAACCTATCACTCCGACAATGCTTACGATGTACCTTACCTGGCAGACGGATCAATCAACCCGGAACGAAAGGTTAAAACCCAGACGAACAACCTGGAGGTTCTCGCGCTGCCGGAAATGGACAGCATGATTGACCAGTACCGAGTTTCCGGTGATAAGCAGGAAATGATGGACCTCGCTCACCGTATGACAGAAATTCATCATGAGCATGCGTCTTTCGTCCCCGGCTTCACCCAACCCGGGTACCGAATCGGACACTGGCGATGGATTAGGTACCCGGAAGGATTCAATTACAAACACACCCGAAGGTCTAACGAGCTCTTTGTTCACTGGATTGATACTGAAATCAAAAACGAAACCCAGGCGGCGAAGAAATCTGGCGAACAATTTCAGCCAGAGATTAACTTCTACGACCAGTTCTCAACTCCCTGATGGCCGTACTTTCCATCAACAACCTCATCACCGAATTCGACACCGACGAAGGTCGGGTAAGGGCAGTCGATGATGTCTCATTCACCGTGCAAGCGGGTAAAACGCTTGGGATCGTTGGTGAATCCGGTTGCGGGAAAAGTGTTACGGCCCTCTCCATTATGCGATTGCTGCCACAACCCATGGGGCAGATTGTTTCCGGCAGCGTTGAGCTCGATGGAACCGACCTGACGCAACTGCCTATCCCCCAAATGGAACAGATCCGTGGCGCAAGAATTAGCATGGTGTTCCAGGAGCCCATGACCGCATTGAACCCTGTGCATACGGTTGGTCGCCAACTGACCGAAGCTCTACTGATTCATAAAGACATTACGCCCGACGGAGCAATCCGAGAGTCGGTCGGAATGCTTGACCGGGTTGGCATACCCTCCCCTGACGTCAGAATGACCGAATACCCACACCAGCTCTCTGGCGGCATGCGGCAGCGTGTTGTTATGGCGATAGCGCTGGCCTGCAAGCCTGACTTCCTTATCGCGGATGAACCTACTACCGCTCTGGACGTTACTATCCAGGCTCAGATCCTGGAACTGATCAAGGAACTTCAGGCTGATATGGGCATGTCGGTCATATTGATTACCCATGACCTTGGGGTGATCGCGGAAACCTGCGATGAAGTCGTGGTCATGTATGCGGGTAAAGTCGCAGAGAGAGGAAGCGTGTTCGATATCTTTGATCGTCCGGCGCACCCCTACACTCGCGGCTTGCTCAAATCGATCCCGACACTCAACACAGCACCCAAATCAACCCTCAGTGTTATTGATGGCATGGTGCCAGGGCTTCTGGATTTACCAGAGGGCTGTCGATTCGAAAATCGCTGCACTTTCAGTAGTGAACAGTGCATCAGTAACGCTCCCGGCCTTCAGGCAATAAAAGAGCAACACCAGGTCAGCTGCCTCCGCTGGCAGGAAATCTAACCTCCCATGTCCACAATACAGTCTTCAATACAGTCTTCAATACTCAAAGTCACCGACCTTAAAATGCATTTCCCTGTGAAAGAAGGCATCCTCCTTCGCGCCAATAAATCCAATAAGGCAGTCGACGGTATCTCCTTTGAAATACAACCCGGGGAAACCCTCGGTCTGGTCGGTGAATCGGGCTGCGGAAAATCAACCCTCGGCAGATGCATCGCCCGGTTATACGAGCCGACTTCTGGTTCTATTGAGTTTGAAGGGACCGACATCACCAAACTTAAGGGTAGAGCGTTAATGCCTTACCGGCAAAATATCCAGATGATTTTTCAGGACCCGATGGAGTCATTGAACGCTCGCCATACGGTTGGCGATATTCTGGAAGAACCTTACATCGTTCAAAAAATTGGCGACAAAGTCAGTCGTACAAAACGCGTCAGAGAACTGTTGGATATTGTGGGCCTGCCGGCACGTTCCATCACGAGATATCCCTTCGAATTTTCCGGTGGCCAGAGGCAGCGAATCGGCATCGCGCGATCGATTGCACTCAATCCAAAACTAGTGATTTGCGATGAACCAGTATCTGCGCTGGATGTTTCAATCCAGAGCCAGATCCTGAACCTCCTCGTGGATCTGCAGAAAGAGTTCAACCTTGCGTACCTGTTTATCGCTCACGATCTCGCTGTCGTAAAACACATCTCTGATCGGATTGCGATCATGTATCTGGGCAATATCGTAGAGGAAAGTACCGGCGAATCCATTTACCACGAGCCGCGACATCCTTATACCAAGTCGCTAATCTCCGCCATTCCAGTTCCGGACCCACACCTGAGCGTGAAACGTGAAATCATTACCGGGGACGTACCCTCACCGATCAACCCACCGCCAGGGTGCCGATTTCACCCAAGATGTCCAAGGGTGATGGAAAGATGCAAACTAGAGGCCCCGCGACTGCGCACCATTGCAGACCACCAAGTCTGCTGCCACCTCGACGACCTCTAACACTCTTAGACCAGGGTCCTTCATGGCCTCGCCCAGGATGAAAGAAGCGAACCTCCGCGATTAACGCCATGGAACAAAACCGGCGTAGCGACTGGACCTCGGTTCGAGCGATTCCGCACTTCTTAGCGAGGATCCCTGATCGTCACAGTTCCCTGGGCTATCGCAGCAAGGCGTCCTTCATTGACAAGTTCAATCTGGACCACCGCCATGGTTCGGGACAGGTTGATGATTTCAGCATACGCATCCACCACTCCTTTCGATACCGGCGCAGTCAGGTTGATCTTGAATTCAGTCGTTGCAGCCCACTGGCCTTTTTTCATCACCGGATAGCAAACAGAACCCAGCATATGGTCACTGAAGGCGGACAGCACGCCACCATGCATATTGCCAATATAGGTAAGAAACTCGTCCCTCACTTCGAGTTGACCGCGCATAGTCCCCGGGCCAACCTCAACAATTTTTATTCCAAGATACTCATGCAACCCTCCCAGGCTCGCCTTGGGGCTCATAAAGCTCTCAGCAATTTTTTCGTTAAATTCAAACCCTGGTTTAGTTCTGGTCACATCTTCTCCTTATTTAGGCGGGATCAGGCAACTATGAATTGATTCTTCCCCTTGTACTTCCCTGGCAAGTGTTTTGATGGCAAGTTCGGCATCTTTGAGTTCAAAATCATGAGTATGCATAGGCGAAAAATCTATTTCCCCGGATTCAATCACTTTGATTGCCTGTTTATAACCAGAGGAAGTCACGCCGATGGCTCCTTTGATCGTCACTTCTTTCATGACCACAAGATCAGAGACAAAATTATCCACTGCCTTAAAACCCTTAACCCCTGCCAGGACAATCTGTCCGCCAACCTTTACCAATTCCAGGGCATCGGCAACAGGCTTGGTTGCATAGGAGGAAACATCGACAACGATATCCGCCCCCTTCCCGTTGGTGAGCCCCTTTACACGATGAACGAGATTTTCATTGTCCACATCGATCGTGTGTGCTGCTCCATAGAATCGGGCTAGCGCCAGCTTTTCAGCATCAGCAGCAAGACCGGTCACAATAATATTCGTAACCCCCACGCAGCGTAACGCGATAACACTGGCAAGACCCCTCTGCCCCGGACCCATCACTACAACCGTATCTCCGGGCCTTGCGTTAGGCATCTCCACCGCCCAGCGAAAGCCAGCACCCAGCGGGTTAAAAATGACAGCAATGTTCGCGGGAATATCCGGATCAACTTTATGAACAATACTATTGCCATGCAGGAACATGAATTGCGAATAACCACCCCACAACCCAGGCGATTCCGTGAGCGGTATGTACGAATAGATCTTTCGATCATCACACAGGTGATACCGACCATCCAGACACGTCGGGCAGTGACGGCAGGAGAGCATGGTCTCTACCGCTACCCGATCGCCCTCTTCAACGCCCCATCGGATTGCCGCCCGGTCACCAATCTTAGCGATCCTCCCCAGGGGTTCGTGTCCAGGAATAACCGGCGTTGGCGTTCGTAACACTCCTTCAAACTGTTCATAGTCACTGCCACAGATACCACAGGCTTCAAGCTCCAGCAGAGCAGAATCTTCATCGATATCCGGAATGGGAATATCCCTTGGCTCAAGAGCCCGGTCACCGGTTTGCACCATGGCAAAACTTTTCGCCGGTAAACTACCCATTGGAGGTGCCTTTGGTGGCGGTGACCACAAATTGCGGCAGAATAAACATAAAGCTGCCATTCGCCTGAGCCGCTTCCAACTCACTCATATGCACCTGCAGTTCAGTTTCAGTCATAGAACCAAATTCCTGAATATACGAAACCATGTTCTGTAGGACTGGGACTCCCCTCCCCTTGAGGTCAACCCCGGCCATCATCTTCACGTTTATATCTTCAAACCCAGCCCGGGCCAAAAGACCGGGCAACTTACGACCTATGTGTGGTTCCCTGAAGGCAGCTGCAGCCGCTTCGAAAAAACGGTCGGTTCGAACCTTCCCCCATGGCTCTACCAGGACAAAGCCCCAATCGCTGTCAATCACGACGATCCGGCCACTTTCGCCTAAAATCGCATGCAGCCTGGCGACAGTTCCCTCAAGATCAGGCACATACTCAAGCACATTTTTAATGAACACACGATCAACAGCATTAATCTCATCAGGCAAAGCATCACTCGCCAGGTGAAAAAAGTTAAGGTTGTCCTTTGTGTTTCTAGCCTGCGCGCGGGACATAAACTCTTTATTCAGGTCTACACCAAAAACCTGGGCAGTCGTACGGCTGGCGATTTCTTCCGCCATAAAGCCAGGCCCACAACCAAAATCCAGTACGCTGGTTTGGCCAGTAAGTGCCAGCGCGTCAACAAAGGGTTCCTGTTCCGATCGAAACTGGAACAGCTGCTCATAGCGGTCCAGTCTTTCTGGCTCAATGGTTTGCCAATGGTCCGTGTAGAATGTGTCCATAGTTAACTCTCTGTTGCGTGGACCCTGAATGTCATTCATTAACCAAGATTTTCTATTTCAGTCAGACCCAACTCACCGTTTATATCACGATTACACGATTGATTGCCCTATCCGCGATTGCCATTCCCACCTCGGTCCGGTCCGAATTCGGAACAATACCCTGTTCGAGAATCTCTCCACCATCTGGCTGGAAGGAGATCACTTTCATCAACCCAGGTGCTCCGCCTCTGATCACAGACCCGAAGGAAGCTTTAAAACCTAACCCCGTCGACCCTGGTCGGCGAACTTGTTCGAGAAATCTCCTACCGCAAACCGCGTAATACTTCGGTTTTGAATCAATTTGACCAATGGAACGATGCTTGTGAAAATACTCGAAACGAAAGGAACCGAAGATGTCTTCTAACATACCAGATATCTATCCGGGCCGAGAACTCGCGCTCATTAATACACTGCGCGAAAATATTGGGAGTGTCATCCGTAGCAACAACCAAAGTGTCAAATGGTTATTAGCCGCATTTTTTTCTGGGGGTCATGTGCTACTAGAGGATGTTCCAGGGACCGGCAAAACGACACTTGCAAAGTCATTGGCGGGTTCGATTGATGCTACTTTCAAACGAATACAGTTCACGCCTGATCTGTTGCCTTCGGACATCCTGGGTGTTTCAATTTTTGACCAGCAAAATCAGGACTTCCGCTTCAGGCCCGGCCCGATTTTTACCCAGATACTACTGGCCGACGAAATAAACCGGGCGTCACCAAGAACCCAGTCTGCGCTGCTTGAAGCAATGGGAGAAAATCAGGTAAGCATCGAAGGTGAAATGCATCCGATGGATGAACTCTTCTTTGTCATTGCGACTCAAAATCCGATTGAGTTTCATGGCACCTACCCGCTACCAGAAGCTCAGATGGATCGTTTCGCGATGAGCTTTAAACTCGGCTACGTTTCTAAAGAGGACGAATTGCTGATCATGGACTCCCAAAGATATAAGCATCCGCTGGACTCCCTTGCCGCCTGCACATCAATTGAAGACATTCGTCTTATTCGAAAAGCTGCGGCTGACATCCGAATCTCTGACGAACTGAAACGTTACATTGTCGACATTGTTGTACAGACCCGGACCACACCGGGGGTCGCCATGGGCGCCAGTCCCAGGGCAGGAATAACATTGATGAAAGCGTCGCAGGCACTTGCTCTGATGGAAGGCGTCGATTTCGTCACGCCGGATCACATTCAGGAACTCGCCATACCAAGCATCGCCCACCGACTGATACTGGACTCCGGTTCGCAATACTCTGGCTCACAGACCGCACAGATACTCCTAGAAATTATTCAGGACATTCCCGTCCCCGCTTAACTGATATGACCTTTCGCGAACGCGCCTTCCCAACCTGGACACGGTTAACAACTATTAACCGTCGTGCCACGCGGCGTAACTCAGATCGAGGAAGGCTACTGCAAACCAGTACGTTTATCTGTGGTGCTGCCGGGTTAGATACAGACCTTTCATTTGTCTACCAGTTGTTTGCATTATTGGTCTGCACCCTGATCTTTGCACGGCTGAGCATCAAGGTTCGTTCACCCGACGTCAGCGTGAAACGCCAATTGCCTAAGTATGCCACCGCGGGTGTTCCGTTCGAATATTTTATCACCGTCATCAACGAGGGGAATCGTGTCGAACGAGATCTGAAGGTCCTCGATAACCCAAAAATTATTCCACCAGATCTCGTCCAGTTTGGACGTATGAGGGAACCCGGGGAAGAAACCCGAAATGCCTATGATCGATGGCTTGGATTTCACCGTTTCATTTGGCTGCAGAAACTAAATACCGGTATCAGTCTTAAGAATGCTGATGTACCGGATGTTGAACTACTTTCCCACGCCCAGGCCATTGTCGAGGCGACTCCTTTAAGGCGAGGGCACGTATATTTCGAATCCACCACCATCCTGCATCCAGACCCATTTGGCCTGAACTACGGGGCCACGGAATTCGATAACCGCGAACACCTGACGGTGCTACCGAAGCGGTACCCTATCCCGCGGCGGTTTGAGTTCAAGGGCGGACGTCACTTCCAGCCAGGCGGAATTAATTCCACCTGGTCCATTGGCGAAAGTGATGAATTTGTTTCCCTGCGTGACTACCGCGATGGAGACCCAATCCGGAAAATCCACTGGGCGAGCTCCGCAAAACGTGACAAGCCGATCGTTAAGGAGTTCCAGGATGAGTTTTTTGTGCGCCAGGCCCTGATCGTCGATACCCTCGGTGATAATCCTGCGGCTTTCGAAGAAGTCATCTCGGTCGCCGCGAGCCTGCTCATGAGCATAGAGAACCTGGATGGGCTGATGGACCTCTACTTCATGTCAACTCGACCTGAGATAATCACTGCTGGCCGAGGCTATGCCCAGACTTCACAACAACTGGAAGCGCTGGCCACCCTTCAGTTAACAGACCAGCTATCTCCTGACTTCGTAGACCTTCTTTCGCAACACGCAAGCAGGATGAGCGGCTGCCTGATGGTATTCTCCGGTTTCAGTAAACAACAGGAGACCCTGCTCTCGACGATCGAAGACAGAGGGGTTCAAACCGCAGTATTTATTGTTACCGGGGAAAGTGATGAAACTACCTATCGTGAAGATTTTTACGTTCTGGAGATAGGGGACATCGAAGCCGGGCTAAAGGCCCTATGAATCGCAGCAACCCAATCAAACCTCGTTACCTTGGTGGGTTGTCCACGCTCTTCTGGGGCTGGCAATGCGAACTAATCTGGTTCGCGCTACCCATCGCAATCATTTTAGAAGCTCGTTACTACCTGAACCGACGCTGGGCCCTGACAAAAACAGATTTTTACCGTGTTGCTGACCTGACGGCCATTGGTCTGGTTGCCATGGTATTTTTCCTCTTTCTGAATCGTCAGGAATATCATTTCATCACCGCGCTCCTGGCGTGGATCCCGATCCTGTTATTCCCGCTTGTCGCGGTTCTGGCGTACAGCACCACGCCCCGAATGTCGCTGGATGTTTTGTTCTACAGCCTGAGGCGACAACGGGAACCCGTTCAACAATCCTGGGACATGGACTATGTCTACCTGGGCGCTTGCCTTCTAGCCGCGGGTCTTAACAAAGAAAGCAGCTACTACTTCCCAGTCCTAGTCATTATTTTCGCCTGCTCGCTGTACCAGCTTCGGTCCCCCCGTTTCACAAAGAAAACTTTTGTTATTGGTCTATGTGCCATCCTCCTGACCGCGACCGCTTTTCACCACGGTATCCGAAACACGCATCTGAGTATTAAAAAACAGACAGAACTGTGGATCGCAAACTGGGTTTCCCAACGTACCGATCCGCTCAAAACACGTACAGCGCTCGGAAAAGTCGGGCAACTCAAACTCTCTGACTCGATAGCCTTTCGGATCAAACCGAGTTCCGGGCAACCTGATTTTCCATCACTATTAGTCGAGGCGGTTTACAACACCTCCTCTGGCACAGAGTGGGAAGTATTTGACCCAAGGTTTAATACGGTCGAACACGAAGATGATTTCACCTGGGTATTTTCTGACACGGTTTCGTATCCCCACCCTGAGTCCAAAATCTATCTTGAATTTGATCGTGATAGATCCCTTATTCCAGTTCCGTCACAGCTGGTAGAACTCAATGAGCTGCCCGCAACTGACGTCAGTATATCGACCTACGGAGCCCTACAGGGTATCGGCCTGATCCCGGCCCCGCATTACCGCGTGAGATACGATAACGAACCACACCTGGGTGACGAACCCAGCCCAATGGACCTGATCGTACCTGAGGAACACAGGGTTGCACTACATCAAGTTACCGATGGGCAGATCCCAGCAGCGGACGCCATTGCTTTCATCCAGGATTTTTTCTTCGATTTTAGGTACACACTCTTTCAAAAAAATATCGAAATCACAGACGATCCCCTCGAGCATTTCCTTCAAACAAGCAAGGCGGGGCACTGCGAATACTTCGCCAGCGCAACAACCCTGCTA
>Ga0206683_10003468_pt1 | contig 10443 bp, 21 predicted proteins | sample M280m12015metaG_FD_155483 | JGI IMG/M metagenome (GOLD analysis project Ga0206683, IMG submission 155483) | Ammonia-oxidizing marine archaeal communities from Monterey Bay, California, United States - M2 80m 12015 | ecosystem: Environmental > Aquatic > Marine > Intertidal zone | place: USA...
ATTCCCTTTTATGATGAAGATGGAAAAGTTTTTGCTGCACAAGGTAGAGCTTTTGGTAATGAGCAACCCAAGTATCTGACTGTAAAGTTTGATGATAAGCCAAAAATATTTGGTTTAGATCGGGTTGATTTTTCCAAAAGAGTTTATGTAGTAGAGGGTCCTATTGATTCTCTATTTTTGAACAATTGTATTGCTGTCGCTGGTGCGGATTTTAATAATGTTCAAAAAGAAGATATAACACCAACAACAATAATTCTGGATAACGAACCCAGGAATAAAGAGATAGTAAGACGAATGGAAAATTTAATTGATATAGATTATGAACTAGTGATTTGGCCAGATTCCATTCAACAAAAAGATATTAATGATATGACCCTCGCCGGTATTGAGGGCATACAAACAATAATAGATAATAACACCTTTTCTGGGTTGCAGGCCAAAATGCGTCTGGCAACCTGGAAGCGAATTTAAGGAGAACTTATAGATGGGGCTACCTACACCTTATCAGGAGTATATTCATTTATCACGATATGCTCGATACCGATATGAAGATAATAGACGAGAAACATGGAACGAAACCGTAAATAGATATTTTAATTTTTTTAAAGAACACTTAAAAGAACAATGTGATTTTAATTTTACTGATAAGGCTATAGACCCAATAAAAAATGCAGTTTTAGATTTAGAAGTGATGCCTTCAATGCGGTGTTTGATGACGGCCGGTGAAGCATTAAAAAGAGAAAATGTTTCCGGATATAATTGTTCGTATATAGCGGTAGATAGTCTCCGTGCGTTTGATGAACTTTTGTATGTATTGATGAACGGTACAGGTGTAGGTTTTAGTGTAGAGCGCCAATTTGTAACTAAACTCCCAGTAATCAATGAAGAGTTCCATGATACAGATACAGTAATCATTGTGTCAGATTCTAAACTTGGTTGGGCAAAATCGGTGCGAGAACTTATTTCTCTTTTGGCAGCCGGTCAAATACCAAAGTGGAATCTATCAAGAGTAAGAGCTGCCGGTGCTCCTTTAAAAACTTTTGGTGGTCGTGCATCAGGACCTGAACCTTTAGAAGATTTATTTAAATTTTGTGTAGCCATATTCAGAGAGGCAGCAGGTCGTAAACTTACATCGTTAGAGGCACATGACATCTGCTGTAAAATTGCAGAGGTTGTTGTGGTTGGTGGTGTAAGGCGTTCTGCTCTTATCAGTCTGTCTAATCTATCAGATGATCGTATGCGTCATGCAAAGGCCGGACGTTGGTGGGAGTCTAATGTGCAACGTGCATTGGCAAATAACTCTGCCTGTTATACAGAGAAACCTGATATGGGTATCTTTATGGAAGAATGGAAGTCATTGTATGAGTCCAAGTCTGGTGAACGTGGTATGTTTAATCGTCATGCCGCACAGACACAGGCTGCAAAGAATACTAGACGAGATGCAGAACATGAATTTGGGACTAATCCTTGTTCAGAAATAATCCTCCGTGATAGGGAGTTCTGTAATCTTTCGGAGGTAGTAGTAAGAGAAGAAGATACACTAGAAACATTAACAGAAAAGGTTAAAACTGCTACTATCATAGGAACTATACAATCAACACTTACAAACTTTAGATATCTTAATCGTAAGTGGCAAGAGAATTGTGAAGAAGAAAGATTGCTTGGTGTGTCATTGACAGGCATAATGGATAATATACTAACCAATGGTAAGACAAAGGGTTTGGAAGAGTTGCTTCGTAAATTGCGCCAGGTTGCAGTAGATACAAACTTACAATGGTCAAAGAGATTAGGTATTCCACAATCTGCTGCTATCACTTGTGTCAAGCCTTCTGGGACAGTGAGTCAGTTGGTAGACAGTGCCAGTGGTATTCATGCACGGCATAACCCATATTATATTAGAACAGTTCGAGCAGATAAGAAAGACCCATTGGCTAAGATGATGTATGATGCAGGGTTTCCTGTTGAAGATGATGTGACAAAACCAGATCATACATGGGTATTCAGTTTTCCTGTCAGGGGTCCGAAGAATGGGATATATAGAAAAGACATGACCGCAGTTGAGCAGTTAGAATTATGGAGAGTTTATCAAGAGAACTGGTGCGAGCATAAACCATCTATTACAGTATCGGTTAAGGAAGAAGAATGGATGGGTGTTGGTGCATGGACATATGAAAATTTTGATATGATGAGTGGTGTATCATTCTTACCATTTGCAGATCATACATATAGACAGGCGCCGTATCAAGATTGTGATAAAATACAATATGAATCTCTGCTAAAGAAAATGCCTGATGCAGATTGGAGTAAACTTGCAGAGTATGAGGAAAAAGATATGACCGCCGGTAGTCAAGAACTGGCCTGTAGTGCAGATGGTTGTGAGGTCGTTGATTTGAGTTCAGTAGGATAATGAGAGATAATAATCAACTTTTTGAGTGTGAGGAATGTGGCGCCGAATTCGGCGTCACAACTGATATGGATATAGAAATAGTTTATTGTCCATTTTGTGGTGAACCATTAGATAATATTGATTGGGATGAAGATTATGAAAACTTCAACAGCGAAAGCGAAGGGACGTAGATTACAGCAGTGGATGCGGGATCTATTAATAGAAGAATTGGAGGTAGATCCTGAAGATATAGAAAGTAGACCAATGGGATCTCAAGGCGAAGATTTGATTATGGCCCGTGCCGCCCGTGATAAATTTCCATTTTCTATAGAGTGCAAAAACCAAGAAAGTTTGAATGTATGGAGAGCTTGGGAACAAGCTCTAGCTAATAGTGGTAAGTATGATCCAATTTTGGTGATAAAGAAGAATAATGTAAAACCATTAGTTGTTGTAGATGCAGAATATTTTGTGAACTTGATAAAGGAGAATGATAATGGGTAAAAAAGAATTTGATGCTGATATGTCTATACCACCCGAAGCAGATTTGTATCGTTCAGGCATACATTTGTTTATGAGTGATGTTGATGAGGCGAGCTGTAAGGATGCAATAGAGTTTATCCTTAAACATAATGTAGAGAAAAGAAAATTACCTTTCCTTAAACTTTTGATTTGTAGTAATGGTGGTGATGTCCCTGCGGCTTTTGCATTGATTGATATTATAAAGGCTAGTAAAATTCCGGTTTATACCGTAGGCCTTGGTGTTATTGCTTCTTGTGGTTTGTTAATTTTTATTGCCGGAGAAATAGGTCATCGTATTCTTACACCCAATACATCTATTCTATCTCATCAATATTCTTGGGGTAATTGGGGTAAAGAACATGAATTGTTTGCCCAGATTAAAGAGTTTGAGTTGTCTACCTTACGAATGATAGAACATTATAAAAAATGCACAGGATTGAATGAGGAACAAGTGAGGGAAAATTTATTACCTCCTGAAGATCGTTGGTTGTCTGCAAAAGAAGCTAAAAGACTAAAAATTTGTGATTCTGTAAAGACAATATATTAATATGATAAATAGTGGTAGGAGAATACTACTATGTCACGATACCGTCAATCATTTAACGAAGCCTTACAGCAAGTAGAAAAATGGTCTAAAGATGTTGAGGTCAAATCTACAGGTGAACACGCTGGGAAAACTATTGATCAGCTTAAAAAAGAAGTTGATGCATTAAGAGGCAAACCCAATAACGAAAAGGAAATGGGTGGTCTTTTATTTGCTATTCGAGCAAAACAAGGTTGGAAGAAAGGTGAAGGTTCAACTGGTGTGGAAGAAGGAACAGAAGGAGATGCTTTAGTGAAGGCAGTTGCAAACTCACCAAAACAACAGGCGTTGAAAAAGAAACAAATGTTAGGCATCACACCAGCTGGTAAAAAGGCTTTGAAGAAAGGAGACCATAAACTTTCTATCACACCAAAAGGTAAAGCGGCTGTAGAAGAAGTAGAAGTCGTGGAATTCATTGCGACTTACCAGGCAGCCAAAAGACAACAGGAGTTGAAAAAGAAACAAGCGGCGGCCGCTAAAGCAAAACCTGCGGCACCTCAAGGTTCAAGTCCCAGTGAAGAAGTAGAAAAAGAAGCTCTTGATACATGGCATCCAGATCCTGAAAAAGATCGTAAGTCTACATCTATGAAGCATACTGCAAAGGCAGTTGCTCATCACGATGCACAGAAAAAGAAACCGGCAATGGATACTCAACAGGCCGCAAAGAAAATTCAAGATATTTTAAGAAAACAGAGAGAACGTAAAGCAGCCGCCGCAAAAAATGTAAAGGAAGATTTGGAATTTAAAGTGAAGATTAAAGGTATTCCCTCATTTTATGTTCCTGCAAAAACAGCAGCTGCAGTTAAACAATCATTAAGAAAGCAGTTAAAACATCCTGATGATATTGAATCTATCGTGCGGGTTACTGCAGCCGCTCAAAAAATTGATTTTCGTAAGAGAGCTCAAGGAAAATCTGATGAGGATAAAAAGTAATGTTTTTCATTTCTATTCTCGTAAGTCTTGCATTATACAATGCAGACCCACCTACGGGGTGGTTACAAGATGTGGTGCCTTATGAAACTGTTGAGCAATGTAATGCAGAAATACCTTTAAGAGTAACGGAGATGCAATTTTATATACATAGTACCTTTAGAGGTTTGGGTCAAGTTTTAGAATATAAGTGTATGACTGAACCTGATTGGATTCAACATAATGTCGATCTGGGTCACAAAATTCCAGAGGACTTTACACCAAAAACAAATTTATAATGAGGAGAGGTGATCGTGGTAAAAAGGAAACACAGAACAGAATCTTTTGATTCTCTGTTTAGACGATTTAAGAAAACAGTAGAAAAGAAAGATATTATTAATGAAGTTAGAAAACGTGAGCATTATATTAAATCTAGCACAAAAAGAAAGTTAGCGAAAGAGTTAGCTCAAAAGAAAGAACAAAAGAGGCAGGGAGAATTAGATATTAGGCGTATTCCTGTATAGAATAATGAATGTTGAGTTGTTTGTATATGATAAATTTGATAAGTCTGCTTTAGACATTTTAAACTTACTTGAAAAGAGTAGTTTAAAGTTTTCAGTGCAGGTATTTGAAGAAGATGATTCCATAGATTATATTTCTGGTCAGGTGGGTGAGTCTGTTCGGCGTTTGCCTGTGGTTCTGGTAGATGGTAAAAAAATTGGTCGTTATTATGATTTGGTTGAGTTTTTGATGAATGAAGGTGTCATTAATTATGAAGGTAAATCGTCATGTCAGATGTAGAAGATAAAATGGCGAAGGCACGTGCTGCCAAGAAGCCACCCACATATAAAAATATCCACGAAGATGTCAAGGCATTAGATGATGACCATTATCTAAGTGTTAAGAATGTTAAGGAATGGGAAAAACATAATAAGGAACGTGTGAAAGAATTAAGACCTCTTATTCGTAAAGCCGCTGGTAAGGAAGAGCGAGAGTTGAGGCGAGAGTTAATTAATCGGGAAGGGTATTTGAAAAGTATTGTAACTTATTTTGATACGGCGACATGGTTAGATTTGTTCTATGGTAAAGACCAAGAACATAAAACTAGATGGAAAACTATTGTACCCGCTTATGACGATGAAGGTTTTATGAAACTAGAAAATTGGAGAATGCCAGATTATGATGAGACAACTACAGATTGAATTTCCTGATGAGTTTATGCGAAAGTATTGGCTGGATTCTAATGCTCACGAAACACTAGCAGAAAGTGAATTTTGTCTTGAGGGTAGAATGAGAGCTTATAGAAAAGAACGTGGTTGGCATTATACCAGAAAAACTAAAGGTCCTGAACAATTCCCAATAGAACAGCATTGGGTGTGGTATAATCCAGAAACTCTTGACAATCCCTAAAAAGTATGTTATTATTATGTAATGAGTGAAATTTGCCACTATAGCTCAGCAGGTAGAGCACGTCACTTGTAATGATGAGGTCCCGGGTTCGATTCCTGGTGGTGGCTCCAAAAGAGTATATATTATGATTTTAGTTGATTTCAATCAAATTGCGATTGGTAGTGTGATGGTGGCTCTTAATAGAGGTGAAGAGCTGAGCGAAACTCTGGTTCGTCATTTGATATTGAATGGTCTACGTTATTATCGTTCAAGATTCCATGATAAGTATGGTGAGTTGATAATCTGTTGTGACAGTAAACACTACTGGCGCCGTGATTATTTTCCTAATTATAAAATCAATCGTAAGAAAGAACGTGAAACTACTGGTCATGATTGGGATGTTATCTTTAATTGTTTGAATAATATTCGTGATGAGTTAAGAGAACATTTCCCTTATAAGGTATTAGAGATTTATGGTGCTGAGGCAGATGATATTATTGCAACACTAGTTTTAAATAAAGTAGAAGATAAGTATTTAATTCTTTCGTCAGATAAAGATTTTATTCAGTTGCATCGTTTTAGTGTAGATCAGTTTAGTCCGGTTGCCAAGAAAATGATTAGTAATAAAGACCCTGTTAATTATTTAAGAGAACATATTTTGAAAGGTGATCGTAGTGATGGTATTCCTAATATACTTTCACCCGACGATTCATTTTTAACAGAAAAAAGACAGAAGCCAATGCGAAAGGTTGTTATTGGAAATATCACAGAGGCACTAGAAAGATTCGCACCAGACAAAGTTTATCAACTAGCCAAATGTCCAAAAGATACTTGGATTCGTAATTGGCAGAGAAATGAGACTTTAATAGATTTAGGAAAAATACCAAAGGATATCACGATAGAGATATCTAAAGAGTATAATAGTGTTAAAGTTGGTAATAGAGCTAACCTCTTAACGTATTTTATAGAAAACAAACTAACACAATTAATAGATTCAATAGGAGATTTCTGATATGCCAGAACGAACATATGAACCATCCTTTGCTGAGATTTGCACCAAAGTAAATAACGCAAAAGATAAAAATAAAAAGATGGCAGTGCTACGAGAATATAGAACAGACTCACTTGAGATGTTTTTGAATGCTGCAATAAATCCTAATATAATATGGATGTTGCCGAGGGGTGATGTTCCGTTCATAGAGAATGATGCTCCCGAAGGCACTGAGCACACCACCCTGATGCAAGAAATGCGAAATTGTCATAACTATGTTAAACTGAATCGTGACAAAATTGGTATGGATGAGGTGATAGGTAATAATAATATTAATACCGCTCGTAGAGAGATTATGTTTATTCAGATGTTGGAAGGATTACATAAAGATGAAGCTAACTTAGTTATCCTAGCAAAGGATAAATTATTGAGTAGAACATATAAAGGATTAACCGCAAAATGTGTCTGTGATGCATTTGGGTGGACTGAAAACTTTGAACCAAAGTAAATAGTTAGAACATTATATTACCATATAAGAATACTCTAATATAGACCAGTTATAGACTATTATGACCGTTATTACTAATTTATTTCCCCTTTCCTTTATAAATCAATGACTTATAGCTATTGTAATAGGACCCGTTATAGTGTATAATGTATAGTATATTAACACAAATAGGAGTTTTAATATGTCGGTAATAACACCAAAAGTGGTGGGTTATAGGATTATGACCCCGGATCTAAAAGCAGTGATATCTGAGCATGGCCCAGATGAGCTGGAATTATGCAGGAAGTTGATTGAAGGTCCAGATCGTGGGGTATTACGATCTGAGGATAGAAAACCGACACCAGTGCTACAGTATATCTTTGAAGAATTGGAGAAAGATGAACCTGTACATTGAGGGGTATAGAAGCCACAACCGCAGATTGTTTGATGAAATATCTTCTGCGGCTTGGTTCTATAGCCGGCGTTTGTTGGGTGGTCGTATGGCTCGCCATATCGAACTTGATATTAAACTTACCAAAGACCTAGAGACTAAAGAAAAGGCCTATGGTTATTGTCATATAATAGATGATAATTTGAATCGACCTAGACAGTTTATGATCGAACTAGATGCTTCTATGAAGTGGCCATTCGATCAGATTCTTACATGGTTAGCTCATGAGATGGTTCATCTCAAACAATTTGTGCGATGTGAACTGTGTGATTATGAGACAGGATCGGTGCAATGGAAATCTAAACGATACGTTAGAAGTCTAAAGTATAAAGATCAACCATGGGAATTAGAAGCTTACCGTTTAGAAAATAAACTTTATAAAGAATTTGCAGAGTGGTATTATGAATAGTATAGAGGAACGAGTTATAAAAGTAACTGCCGAAGTGTTGGGAATTAAGTGGCACAGTCAGCTACATTCTGAATCTAATTTTAGTATTGATTTGGGCGCTGATTCTTTAGACACAGCAGAATTAGTAATGTCATTTGAAGATGAATTTGATATTGAGATTTATGATATTGATGCTACTGATATACATACGGTGAAAGAAGCGTGTAATTATATTGAGGAGAAATTGAATGCTTAGTCAACAGATAGTGATGTCGTTACGAAGAAAATATGAGGCAGAGATAGATTGTGCCCGTACTAATGTATCGGTGTATCTCAATCATCCAGCAGGTGTTGCAGAACATCCTGATATCGTTTCATCTGTAGATAGTCAGATACAGATTATTGCTGAAGCGAGAGATAAGCTTCAAGAGATTGAAGAAATGGAAATGGGTCAGATTCATCAAATGAGCATTCAGCAATGAGTGAATCATATGATAGTTTTCTTTGTGATTATAACCGAAAGTTTCCTGTAGATGAATGGGGTAGGCCTGGTGGTGAATATTCATTGGTTGATGTGCCTATAGTCAATGAAAAGAAATTACGCCGCAGAGGCGCAGTATTCGCAAAAAATAGTGAGCACGAAATGTATCATGTCCGGGATGAAGAACATCCTACATGGGAATTTTGGGTTCCCTATACGGATGTTGAAATTGATCTACATATTAAACCAGAATATAGGGTAAAGTAATGGCTAATGTAAGACAAGACTTTGAAGAAAATTATACGAAAGTTATAGAGAATTTTCAACAGAAGTTAATGGAGGCTGATAACTTTCATGGTGGAGATAGACCTGACTATAAAGAGTTTTGGCAGGCCTGGCGTCAACAAGGTCCTGCCATGTTGAATCTAACTAAAGAACTTATGCGTTATTTTACAGATACTGATGATTGGTATAAAGAGAATAAACATATAATTGACCGTGCCATGTATGAAGACGGTATGCGTGAAGCAGAACGTGAGGAACGTGCCCATGGCTGAAGGACTTTGGGCAGATTGGCAGGTTCGATTGATTGCTGAGAATTTGTCTGAAAAATGTCCTAAACGAGAATGGTTTGACGATGAAGGACGTCCGGAAGGTTATGCTACTTCTCTCAAGAGTTGGTCCCACATTACTGCCCGACAATTATATTCGATGGAGCTAGAAGAACGTCAGATGATTATCTTCATTCATCATTTGGGTATTGAACACGTTGGGATGCAAACTTTTGACCCACAAGATCCACGACAACTTTCAGATTTTAAACCTAATGAGGGTAGATAATGATGACCCCATCAATAAGTATTATTATCGCCGTGATGACAGTATTGAGTAAGGCATATACTTTAGATTTTGAAAAAACGAATCAGGAAGATAGACAAGAAATATACTGTGGTTCTCAAAATGTTTATTTTGAAAGTCAAGGTGAGCCTGGTATAGGTATGGTTGCTGTCAGTCAAGTTGTTCTAAATAGAGTAAAGGATAAAAGATGGCCTGATACTATCTGTGATGTAGTATGGCAAAACAAACAATTTTCTTGGACTCATGATGGTAAGAGTGATAAAATACCATTGTTATCGAAATATCAAAGAAGATTATGGATGAAATCTGTGTATATGTTTCTTATAGCACATACAGAGAAAGATGTAACTAATGGAGCAACACATTATCACAGTGTAAATGTTGATCCTTGGTGGGCGAGTAGTATGAAAGTTACTGCTATAATTGGAAATCATAAATTTTTGAAGGAGATGTAAATGAAGAAGTTAATGTTAATTGGTTTGGTGACACTTCCGCTGATTAGTGGTTGTGCAACTAAAATGGAAACTGGTACAGCACTAGGCGCTCTTACAGGTGGTGCATTAGCTTACGGGTTGGGTAAAAATTCTAGTAATAAAGATTGGTGGACAGTTCTTGGTGTAGGTGCTGGTGCATTGATAGGTAATAATATAGGCCAACAGTTAGACCAACGTGACAAATTACTATTAGGTCAGACAGTACAACACACATTAGAAACTGCACCTAACAATTCAGTAGGTCAGTGGCAGAATCCTAACAGTGGTAATAGTGGGTCGGTAGTACCAACTCAAACATACACTGCCTCTAATGGTGCTCCTTGTCGTGAGTTTGTACAGACCATTTATGTTGGTGGTTATCCACAAGAAGGTTATGGAACCGCCTGCCGGACTGCTGATGGTTCTTGGCAGATAGTGCAACGATAATGGAATATAGAATGATAAATCCTGAGACGGGAAACGCAGAAGATGTTTCCTGTACTGTTGCCGATATGGAAGTGCTTAAAC
>Ga0206683_10003477_pt1 | contig 10424 bp, 7 predicted proteins | sample M280m12015metaG_FD_155483 | JGI IMG/M metagenome (GOLD analysis project Ga0206683, IMG submission 155483) | Ammonia-oxidizing marine archaeal communities from Monterey Bay, California, United States - M2 80m 12015 | ecosystem: Environmental > Aquatic > Marine > Intertidal zone | place: USA...
TGCATATGGGTGCATAAAACTGTGTCTATGGAATCTACTGAATATCCTGCAATCTCTAAATCTTCTAAGAATTTAGTTTGTAATTTATTCCATTGAGGTATATGTCTTTCTTTATCATTTCCTAAGCAGGTATCTACTATTATACATTTATCATCCGTTTCAATTATTAGTGCATGAACACTAACTATTGTATTTCCTTCACTGTCTGAGAAATATGGTTGTAGCCATGGCATCTTAAGAATTTCTTCAGGTACTGCATCAGGAACAACGAACATTGGGCCGGCTCTTTCCCCTTCAATAATTCTTGTTATTTTAATATTGCCAATATTCCAGCTGCTAATCTTGTTATTCATTATATATATCCTATAAATTTAATTGGATTCGATTAATTCAGAGATCAAATTGTTTTTCTCATTAGTTGGTAATAATTTTATAAAAGTTTTCATATGATTAATAAAAACTTCTAATGGAGCAATTTGAGATGCGCTTAGTTCTCCATCAATTAAAGCTTTAACAGTCTTATCGCTAGCACAGTAAACATACCTAAAACTCCTATGGTGAACAATTTTTTTAATATCGTGATCTTTAAGTTCAGAAGTATTTATTTTTGATACCTCACCTCTTTTTATTAATCTATTAACTCTTCTATTTATAGTATCCCTACTTACATCGCTGTACATGCCGCCCTTAGACCTAATATGATTTATGATTTGATTCATTGTAAGCCATGGAGCGTCTGAAGCTGTACGAGAAAATATCTTAATTTTTATCATCGTTGTTATAACATCCATACCTTTTGAAGGAGCCCCAATAGCATATTTATGTTTTAATTTGTCACCATCTTTTCCAAGGGCTATATTTTTAAAAGCTACATAAATGCCAGTTAATTCCTCAGCCATATTGCATCTATCTTCAATTGAAATATCTTGCCAGTTTAATTCATTTTTTTTTAAGAGATCAATATAACGGGAATTAAAAATCTCATTTTTAACATCACTGGATGTTTTTTTATCCATAATACCCCCGTTAGTAAGATAATAAACGTATAGATGATAGTAAAGGCATTATATTTAACTACTCAAAATAGCTTTCAATCATTTCATGAAATCTTCTTATTCGTTTTTCTTGCCCTGCAAAATAAGCTTTATTAAAACCTCTGGACCTTAATCCATGTTGTTGAAGGATAAATACAGTTGAATCTTGATCTATAGTTTGACCCAAACTTTTTTCGCCAAGATCGAAAACTTCATGTTCAGCAAGCTCCCCTCTTTTTGATACCCCTACAGTCGTTCTAACTGGAGTTATTTCATGTTCTGGATTACTTGCATACCACCAATTATCAAAAACACATTTTTCTGGATCAGTTGGGTGCGGTTTTGCTCTCAAAAAATGAAATCCATCGGCCCACAATGAAACAGCAAAATTTGGAAAAAGTGTATAGTGAAAAGCATCTGTTAATTGTTCATTTCTTAAATTTTTATAATGTGTATAGCCTCTTTCAGGTCCACTTTCTCTTTTTGCATTTTGTATAGCTTCTCTTGTTTCTTGTCCTTTTCCAATATAATCATCTGGATTAACTCCCCATTCCCTCATTACAGAATTTAAAGGGTCTTCAATTTCTCCTCCTTCTACCATAGATGATGCTTGTCCAAAACCAGCTTTCATTATCATTCTGTTATGTCCCTCATTTGATAAATCAAACTGAGTAGTTTTGTAGCTAGTATCTACTCCACTTGGCATTCTTTTTTTTGTTACTGCTCTTTCAGGTGCGTGGACAGTTGGAAGATGATAGGACTCATTGAAATTATCAAGAATGATTTTCCAATTACATGGGACATTAACAGTTTGAGCAACATATCTTTTCCATTTATGAATTTCATATGCTTCCCAATCTTCCCATACAGGGCCAAGCCATTCTTTAAGCGAACAGGCATCTTTATCCATATTAATCCATACAAATCCTGCAAAGGTTTCAGTCTTAACTTCTTCAAGTTTAAGTTTTCCACAAGGATTTCCTTCAGGAAAATCTTCAGAATCTTGTGCCTCTATTAACTCTCCATCTATCCTCCATTGCCATCCGTGATAAGGACATTTAAATGTTTCTGTTGATCCAAGATCATTAAATGTTAACCTCGCTCCTCTATGCTGACAAACATTATAGAATGTCCTTATTTTTTTATTATTTTGTCTAATCATTAGGAAGCTTTCTCTTCCAAATTCTTCCATTTGATAATCCCCGGGCTCAGGGATTTCATCTTCTCTTCCAAGAAGTAACCAAACTTTAGGCCACATATAAGCCCATTCTTTATTCATAAACTCTAAAGAATTATAACGTGCACCATCAACATCTAATCCTTTAAGTTCAGGATTATCCCATGCTGGACTGCTTTTTTTGTGCCAATCTAAATCAATAATACTCATTTAAGGTCCTATAAATTATTTCCCTATAAATTTAGGCTTTCTTTTTTCTTCGCTAGCTTTAATTGCCTCTGCATGATCATCGCTAGTTCTAGCAAATGCCATATGAGAGGATATAAGGTCAAGACTTGTTAATAAATCCATATTTAAATTTTGATAAATTAACCTTTTTATTACCCTTATTGGAATTGGCGCTTGATCCAAAATATTTTTTACCCACTTAATAGTTTCATCCATTAAGATATTGTCATCAAAAACTTTGTTTATTAATCCAATCCTTAAAGCTTCATCTGATTTTACAACATCTGTTGACCAAAACATTTCTAAGGCTTTTGATGCCCCAACAATGCGAGGTAAGAAATATGTACCGCCATTTCCTGGTACAAGACCAAATGCAGCATAAGAGGCTCTAAAGAAGGCGCTTTTACTAGCAAATCTTATATCACAATGAAGACTCATATCCATGCCAGCACCTGTAGCCATTCCATTAACTGCAGCTATTATAGGTTTATCAATCTCAGCAGTTTTTTTTGCGACTCTTTGAAAATGATCCCAAAAATGATTTTTTGTTTGAAGAGGATCAATCTTATTATTTGCTCCAAGGTTTGCCTTATCTCCACCTGCGCAAAATGCATCGCCAGCTCCTGTTAATATAATTGCAGAAATTGCAGAATTTTCTCTGCATTCATCTAATGCGTCTACCCAAAGGTTTATCATTTCGGTATCAAGTGCATTTTTCCTTTCAGGCTTATTCATTGTTATTGTTGCAATTTTATCTTTAATATCTAGAAGTAATGTTTTTTCTTTCATTGATTAGCTCCCTAAAAAGTCGTATTACCAATACCACCATCGATTACTAGACTTTGTCCAATTACATATGATGCTTGTTCACTACAAAACATTGCAACAAAAGCCCCTAAATCATCCGATGAACCAAATTTTTTAGCTGGAATCTTCCAATTATCAATAAATTTTTCAATTTCTTCATCATAGGAAGTGCCATTTTCTTCAGCTAACTTGTTATATCTATCTTTTATGCTCGCAGTATGATGCATTCCTGGTAAAATATTATTTATTATAACATTATGTTTTGCTACCTTTTTTGAGACAGCAACAGAATAATTTACAAGAGCGGCTCTCGGTGGTCCAGATAATATTCTTACTTCTGTTGGAGTTTTTGCTGCGCCAGTTCCAATATTTACTATACGACCCCATTTCCTTTTCACCATACCAGGAACTATTATTCTCATAAATTCCACTGGGCTAAGAAGAGATACATCTAAAGTTTGTTTCCATTCATCGGTACTTACTTTTTCATAACTAAAGGTAAAAGGAGGTGGTGTGCATGTCCCTACTAATATATCAGGATTAGGACAGGCAGATAATATTTTTTCTCTTCCTTCATCTGAACTATGATCAGCTACTATAGGATTTATAATAACACTTGTTTCTTTTTGGATTTCTTCACATGTCTTAAGAAGCCTTTCTTCTCCCCTTGCAGAAATAAACAAATTAACACCTTCTTTTGCAAGAGCTAAAGCACTTCCCTTACCCATACCTGCGCTTCCTCCGTTTATAATTGCTGTTTTACCTTTAATGCCTAAATCCATTTTCTATCCTTTAAATATTATATTTATAATTATAGTATTCTTAAAAAATTGAACATTGTATAGCAATCATTATCTCATTGATTAAAAAAAAAGATACGCAAGTATCAATATCATTTTGATTTCTTTGAGCTATTTCACTTTACCAACTGATAATATTTTGTATCATATCATTTAATAGAAATAATAATTAATGGGGTGGATAAATGAAATTAACTAAATATACAATCTTTTTCTTAACTGTGATTTTAACAATAACGAGCTTTAAAATATTTGCTGACGAAGGAGAAAATTTAACTTCTGGACTGGAAGAGATTGTAGTTACATCTCAAAAGACCGCTGTTGGGGAAAATGTTCAAAATCTATCTATAGCAACAACAGTTTTGACAGATGTTAGACTTGATGCTGTGGACGCTATCGATATTGAAGAGTTTGGAAGACTGGTCCCTGGAGCACAATTGAAAAATACAAGCACTTTCCCAGGCTATACAGCTTTTTTCATAAGAGGCTCTGGAACATCTGGAAGTGTTCCAAGTTTTGATCCTGCAGTAGGCAGTATTATTGATGGCGTTTATATAGGTCAATTGGGCATGTCAATGATGGAGACATGGGATTGGGAAAGTGTAGAAATTCTTCGTGGACCCCAAGGCACTGTATTAGGACGAAATTTTACTGGCGGGGCAATTGTTGCTCGTTCAAAACGTCCTGAGGAAGGTTTTTCTGCAAAAATTGAAGCAACTGGCGGAAGTGATGGAAGACAAGATATTGGTATCGTTATAAATGGAACAATTGTTGAGAATTTAGATGCTAGACTAGCAGTTTTAAGGAAGGAAACCGATGGTTATGTTAAAGATCTGAGTGGTACTGGGGCAGAACCAGGGAATCGAGAAACAACCATAATAAGGCCTAGTATAAGATATACTCCTAATGATGCTTTAGAAATTCTTTTACTAGCAGAACTTCATGAGGCTGAGGGATGGGGAGGCGTTTCTATGCATTTAACTTCAAATGCGGATGGATCATCAGGTCTCGCTGGTCCTCGAGGATTCTATGAAACTTATCCCGATGAATCACAATGGAATTCTTCTATTGACCATGACAGACAACGTTATCTTTTGGAGATGAATCTTGACCTTGATCAAGGTACGCTAACAGGTATTTTTGCTCATATAAGGCAAAATGACCAATCAGGAACAGACTTTGATGGCATTCCTGCAAATATTGTTTCAACTGCTACATCTATTAAGCAACATCAGAATTCTCAAGAAATTATTTATGCATCTAATCTTGATGGTCCTTTTAATTTTACTACTGGAATTTATTTATTTGAGCAAGAATTCACATATGTTGAGCAAAGAAGCCAAGGAAAGTATTGTTCAGTAAATGCTTTTTGTCTAAATGATTCACCAAATATAGGTAATCAAATATCCGAGCAAACAGCAGTCTATTTCCAAGGAACTTATGATTTTAATGATCGCTTATCGCTTACAGTCGGGGGAAGATATGCCGAAGAAGAAAAGAGAGTAAAAATGGCATTATTGAATTCTGGAAAGTGTACTTCGTTACCAAATATTTCTGATGGCAAAATAGATATTGCTGGGTGGGGAGATTATAATTGTGCAGGATTTGATATAACTGATAAAGCTGAATGGGATGATTTCTCACATAAAGTAGCTTTAGAATACCTTTATAATGATGATATCTTGTTTTATATAAGTCATACTTCAGGTTTTAAAGGAGGCGGATATACTTTTAGGGCGCCAGTTGCAGATCTAACTTTTTCAGAAAAACCTGGTTATTTTGAGCCTGAAGAAGTTGAGGCACTTGAAATTGGCGTTAAGGCAGACTTATTTGACAATAGAGTCCGGATAAATCTAGCACTTTATAAGAATGATCTTATGGATATTCAAAAATTATTCCAAAATGAGACTTCAACAGCAGGTACATCAGGTGTTGAAATTTATCAAAGAATTAATAATGTTGCTGATTCTGAAGTAGAGGGTATAGAAATTGAAATTAATGCTATTATTGGTGAGAGCCTCTTTACTGAAGGAGATCTTCTTCAAGGAGAGTTTTCACTTGGAACTGTTGATGCCTCACACAAATCATTTGTAGATTTTAATGGTGATGGTGTTTCAGATTCAGATAAAGATTTTGCTGGAATACCTGAAATGACATATTACTTTGCTCTTAATTATGAACATCCTCTTGCATCAGGAACTATGAGATATCGTGCATCAATTTTTCATAAAGATGAATATGAAGGTAATGCAATGAACACTGCTCTTGCTAAGTATCGTGAACAAGATTTAGTAGATGCGCACATACAATATACATCTGCAAACGACAATTGGTACTTAAAGATATTTGGTAAAAACTTAACTGAAGAAGAATATTATAAAGTGCGAGTTCCTTTTACTTCTTCTTTCGGCGTAGCATTTACCGGCCCACCAAGAGAGTACGGCGTTAAAATAGGTTATAAATTCTAATTATTTCTAAAAAATTAATTACTCCCCGTAATTAAATATTAAGGGCCACTTTTTGAGTGGCCTTTTTTATATAGATAAAATGGAATTCTTTCATTAAGGTTCAATAAATTTAAGGAAATAAATGCAATTAGAATATGATGTAATAATTCTTGGTGCAGGGGCAAGCGGTATGACCGCGGCTTTGGCTGTACATGAAAATGGATCCTCTGTAGGTCTCTTTGAAAAGCAAGATGTTATAGGTGGCACTGCCGGGATTTCAGGAGGAATCATTTGGGCTCCGAATAATAGTCATATGAAAGAAGAAGGAATAGAAGACGATCGTCAAAAAGCAATTGATTATTTTATGTCATTATCAAACAACGACATTGATCAAAATCTTTTAGAGTCGTTCGTTGATAATTGTGCTTCTGCTATAGATTTTATTGAAGAAAAAACTGAAGCAAAATTTTATATCTTAGAGGGTTATCCTGATTATTACTTAGATAGACCTGGCGCTATTGAGGGCGGTGGAAGAGCCTTAGATAATAAACTTTTTGATTTTGTTGAACTAGGTGATTGGAGTAAAAAAGTTCGTAATAATGGTATGCCTATCCCAATGACTCTTGGCGAAACACCGTTAGGTGGAGGAACTGGATTTGTTGACGAAGCAGTAATGAGTGAAAGAATTGCAAAAGATTCTAGAGGAATGGGACAAGCTTTAGTAGGGGCACTCCTTAAAGGTTGTCTTGATAAAGGTATTAAGCCTCACTTAGAAATAAATACAAAAAGATTATTAAAAGAAGGAGATAGAATTACTGGCATTGAGATTGATAACGATGGCGATTTAATTAAGATCTATGCTAAACGGGGAGTAATTATTGCAACTGGAGGATTTGAATGGAATACCGAATTAGTTAATAATTTTCTTCGCGGACCATTGAATGCCCCAGCTTCACCACCAGGTAATGATGGAGATGGTTTAAAACTAACACAAGAAGTTGGAGCTTCATTAGGAAATATGACAAGCGCATGGTGGTCTCCAGTAATATCTGTTCCAAACGATCAATGGTCGGATGGTAAACAAAAATCAGCCCCTGTATTAATTGAAAGAACCTTACCGCATACTTTAATGGTTAATAAATCTGGAAAAAGGTTTTGCAATGAGGCTACTAATTATTCTGCAATGGCAGGTGCTTTTCATTTTTTTGATCCAAATGAGTATGGATATCCCAATCTTCCAGCTTGGATAATATTCGATTCAAATTTTAGGGAAAAATATCCTTTTTCAAATATTATGCCTGGAACTGATGATCCTGATTGGTTTAATAAATCGGATAGTCTGGATGAATTAGCAAAGAAACTTGAAATCAATATTAAAAATTTAAATGAAACTATCAATATTTTTAATACTTATGTTGATAATGGAGAGGATATTGATTTTGCACGAGGAAAGAGTAAATACGATTCTTTTTATGGTGATCGATCTCAATCAGGCGTTTATTCAACTTTAGGAAAATTGGATAAGGCCCCTTTTTATGCTGTAAAGCTTGATATTGGTGCTTTGGGTACAAATGGTGGAGCTAAGACTGATGAATATGGTCGTGTTATTTCTGCTTCGGGAGATATAATAGAAGGTTTATATACTGTTGGTAATGCTATGGCAGGAAGCACAGGTTCTGTTTATGCTGGAGCAGGCGGCACTTTAGGGCCAGCACTTACTTATGGTTATTTAGCGGGTTGTCATGCTGCAGGTAATAATTTTTCAAACAAGGAGTAAATTATGGAAAAAGTTCTAGTTTATGGTGCTAGTGGTGATCAAGGCATACCTTTAGTGAATGCATTAATAAATAATGGTTACAAGGTTAGAGCAGCTTCAAGATACCCAGAAAATTATAAAAGTGAGATTGATGGTGATGTTGAAAGTGTAAAAGCAGATTTATTTGATGTTGATTCACTTAAACAGGCTTCAAACGGAGTTGACTTAATTGCAATGAATCTTCCTTTTGTTTTTGATAAGGCTATGGCTAAACAATGGGGTGATAATATAACTCTTGCTGGTAAAGAAATGGGCGTAAGAAAAATTGTATTTAATACAAGTTGCTATGTTGCCCCTGAAGATAATGGCCTAGAAGCTCATGATGGAAGAAGAGAAATAGAAAACGCCATGGAAAATAGCGGTATGGAGTTTGCAGTAATACGTTCTGTAACTTTTATGGATAATTTGTCTAGATTTTGGGCAAAGCCTTCTATAGTTAATAATAATATATTTGCGTATCCTTGTAGTGATGAATTTAAGATGTCATGGATTTGTTTAGAGGATGTTGCTTCTTTTATGGTTGCAGTATTATCAGCAAAAGATGTGAAAGCAGAAAAAATTACTGTAGGCGGTCCAGAAATATTATTGGGCTCTGAAGTTGCTGAAAAATTTACTAATGCTCTTGGAAGAGAAATAAGCTTTAAGAGTCTTGAGCCAAATACTTTTGCAAGACAAATGAGTAAACTGGTAACAGGTTCTGAAGAATATGAAAAACCATCAATTTATGATGGTATGGCCGCATTCTATAGATGGTATAATGAACAAGATCCCTCTCCTCTGGCTATAAAAATGGATGATTTATATAAGAGATTTTCTGTAACGCCAACTTATTTTGAGGACTGGATAAAAAAACATGATTGGGATAGTATTTAGTTATATCAATTAGGTAAATTTAAATGTCCAGTAAAGCCGTTGAAGATTACAGTTTTTTAGATCCTATGACTAATAGTGATCCATATGAATTATATGATGTTCTTCATAATCAATCTCCTGTTTATCAAATTCCGGAAGTTGGTATTTATGTTATTACAAAATATGATGATATAAGGATGGCTCTAAAGGATTTCGAAACCTTTAGTTCGGATGTTAGTGTTGCAACAAGAGGTGAGTTTTCTAATTTACATCAATCAATTCTAATAGATGGAGGAGGTTGGGAACATGTCCAAACCTTGCAAAGAACAGACCCGCCAAAACATCGTCGTTATAGAAAACTAGTTGATCGTGTTTTTACAAAAAAAAGAGTCGATGAATTACTGCCACACCTTGATGAAGTAGTTAATGAATTGATTGATAATTTCATTGAAAGAGGTTCATGTGATTTTAATAATGAATTTGCTATGCGCATGCCAGGTATTATTATTGCTGAGCAATTAGGTTTATCTCGTGACAATGTATCTACATTTAAAAAGTGGGCCGATTCTATGCTTGGAGCATCAAGAGCCCCTGTAGCAACTGAGGAAGAAGTTACAGAAAATGCAAAGATTGAATTAGAAGCCCAATTATTTTTATCTGAAGTTTTTGAAAGTAGAAGAAAAAATCCTAAAGAAGATCTAATGTCAGCATTGGTTCATTCTCATGGTGATGATGAAGAACCTCTAAGTATGCATGAATTACAGAATTTAATGCACCAGCTAATTACTGGTGGCTACGAAACAACTCAAAGCGCAATTAATCACGGAATGTGGTGTTTAGTAAGATTCCCTGATATTGCGGAAAAATTATATAGTGACGAAGCTTTGTTGAAACCTTTTATTGAAGAGGTTTTAAGATGGGAAAGTCCTGTACAGTTTCTTTTAAGGCGTACTACTAAAGATGCTGAAGTTTCTGGAACTATAATTCCTGAAGGATCAATGGTAATGATGGGTTATGGGCCAGCAAACCGAGATGAAGCTAAGTTTGAATGTCCACACCAATTTGAATTAGAAAGACAAGGAGTAGGAAGTCATTTAGCTTTTGGTTCAGGAGTTCACCATTGTCCAGGAGCATTACTAGGTCGGCAGGAAATGATACGCTCATTTAAATTTCTAGTTGAAAGAATGAAGAATATAAAATTAGCTAAACCATTACCTGAGCCAGTTCATAATTTTAGTATGTTTTTTATGCCTATGAAGGACT
>Ga0206683_10003478_pt1 | contig 10424 bp, 8 predicted proteins | sample M280m12015metaG_FD_155483 | JGI IMG/M metagenome (GOLD analysis project Ga0206683, IMG submission 155483) | Ammonia-oxidizing marine archaeal communities from Monterey Bay, California, United States - M2 80m 12015 | ecosystem: Environmental > Aquatic > Marine > Intertidal zone | place: USA...
AGAACTAGGTGCAAAAAGATGTAGCTCTCCAGCTATACTTTGGTCAGCGTCGTTACCTACATCTCCACCAATGGATTGAAACCCTGTTCCGTTTGCTTGATCCTCACCCCCAGTATAACCGAAACCGCTCGCATCTGTTTCAAAGTGATAGGCTCTAAAAGTAGTAGTGACCATTGTTGTGGCATAACTTCCCCCAGTTCCTGCCTGAAACTGAAAAGCAGCACTATTGGTTGCTGGATTAACATCCATAAACTTAAAAATATAAACATCATAGGTAGAATCAATTCCTGTTGTAAAGGAAACAGTAGCAGAATCGGAAGCTGTTTGTGTACTTAATAGTTTTAAACTACCTACTAATGCAGTTGAGGATACTGTGCCTGAACTAGAAGTAAAAATATTATTACCACCAGCATCTTGTAACACATTAGTATTTAAAGAATCACCAGCAATGGCCACTGTATCACCAGCAGCACCAATGTTGATAATATCAAAACCATCCTTAGGTAAAACTGTTGTGGTAATTACTTTACTCATTACTTAACTCCGTACATCTTTATCTTACCAGAATTAATGTTTCCACTACTCAGTTGAAATCTTATTGAAGTCATAGCAGCCGTATCATTAATATATCCTGCAGTATATTGGTCTTGTATATATTGATGATGTAATGTACCTGTTGCCCTAGCATAAAAGTTTTTAGCAAAGGTTGTTGAACTAGGATTAAACAAATGAAGCTCAGCTGAACAAGCTTGGTCTGCATCATTTCCTACTTCTTTAAAAAATGTTTGAAAGGCAGTGCCCTGTGCTTGATCATGCAGACCATCATAAGTCAAACCTGTAGGACTGCCAGTCTCTGTATTATAGGCTACCCAAAATGTAGAAGTAATAGTTTTATTATAATTTGTACCATCATTACTTAATTGAAATTGTAATGAAACATCATCTGTAACTGGATTTATACTAATACATTTAATAATAAATTCTTTATAGGTGTTTGTAAGAGTATATGTAACATTTGCCGTATTAGATGCTGTCGTTGTATTCAACAACACCAAGTCATCACCAAATCCAGCATTTACATTACTTAAAACTCCAGAACCATCACTCTCCCACATTGTAGCACCAGAGGCATCTTTAACAAGATTTACATTAACGGAATCTGCTGCAACAACACTATTACCGGAGGCTCCAATAGTTAGTGTGCTTGTTGATGATTCAATTGTATCGACATTTATAGAAGTCACACGACGGTCCAGACACTTGTGCCAGATAAAGTAACCGTTACGCCTGAAGCGACTGTTACAATTCCTGCACTCATCGCATTGTAATTGGCGGTCACGGTATAATCAGTATCCACTGTCATCTCATTCTCAAAGAAAATCTTATCAGTTCCACCACCTGTAGGCGCACCAGCAGGCACATCATCCCAAGTAGGATTTGCACCAGCACCTAGAGTCTTTAAAAACTTTCCAGATGTACCAGCTGCAAGTTCCGTTGGAGCACCAGACGCACCATAATATAATGTTCCACCTTGAGTACCGTCTGATAGTTTTGTCAAATCAACTGAATTAGCTGTTATTTGAGCTGTACCAATAATATCTGTACCCGCCAAAGTCTTACCAGCAGTAACAGTTATAGTCGTTCCACTTCTTGTATCTAGTTCGTTTACTTTTAGTTTGCTCATACGACCGTCCAGGTTGAATCTGTACCCAATGTTATAGTTGACCCCACTGCTATTCCGACAGGTCCCGCTGACAATGCATTATAATTAGAAGGAGTACTGAATACTGTTCCTATTGCAGCTGACGAAAGATGTGCAGCTGCTGTTGTGCTATTAGCACCTCTTGTAGCCCCTGTTAAAGTATTGCCTGCTACACCCGTGTATGTAATTTCTTCTGTTCCTACTCCCACGGTTCCTGTAGCTGGAAATCCGGTAGAACTTGTTATAGGTATAGTTGTTACAGACGCATCTATACCAGAACTTAATGTGGATGCAACTCCAGCTGTATCAAAGTTGGCCTGTAGTCCACCAGTAATTTGTGGTATGCCATCTGTATTGATATTGAACCAATTGACAGCATTAGTTTCAAAACCCATGGCAAAGTTATCATTATTACCAAGGGTTCTATTTGCTGTTGCAGTATCACCACCATTAGCAAAATCACCAGTAGAAGATACTGCACCCCATACTACATTCTGTCCTGCACCTTGAGTTTTTAAGGCTTCACCGGAAGTGCCGGGTGTCAAGACAACCCAATCAGTTCCATTATAATACATAACGGCGCCTTGAACATTTCCTGTCAAAGCAATCTGAGCACCATCAACCGCATTATTATCTATCTTAGCATTAGTTACAGCATCATCCTGTATCTTTGCAGTTGATACACTATCGTCGGATACTGTCGGGTCTCTATCCGGCGGTCCTGTTCCGATATAACTACTGTTTGCCATTTATTATACGTCCTCTAAATATGATACAATACAATCTGCGGCACTTGCTACACTAGCAGCTACTGTGATGGTATCTAATCCAGTTGCAGATCCTTCCATAACTATTTTCTGTCCACTAACAACTTTCAATGCACCACCAACAGGAACAGGAGCAGCCTTGACTATAAAAACATCATCAACACCTGTACTGGCTCTACAGTTTTTGTTGAGCTTAACATCTACTGTAATATCAGCGGAATGTGTATTTGCAATATCGACCTCAAGAAGTATAGTCTCTTTGTCCAACAGAGCAGTATACATAGTTGAATATGTACCACTGTCTATTGCAATATTACTTTTTGAATTGCTTTTAAAATCATTTGCCATAATTGATTACCTTCTTTTATCCCAGGGCGACTGCCATTGCGATACTAAATCCTTGTGATGTTTTTGAGTTGACAGCTTCTACTAAATCTGTAGGTGTACCAGAAAATGAAGCATTCAAATTACCAATATCACCTATATCAACAGATGAACTATTATAAGTAGTTCTCCATGTTTCTACTGAGGCTGTTGTTGGTACGTTTCTATCTGCCATTGTTTTATCCTAATGCAATAGGCATTGAAATTGCAAAAGCAGTCGATGCCTTTGAGTTGCAAGCTTCTACCATATCAGTAGGTGTCCCACCAAAGTTATTACCCAATTGAGTAATATCACCGATATCGGTCATAGTCTCGTTCATTGTTTTGCGAAACTCTGCAAAAGTTTCATTTTCTCCAACACTTCTATCTGCCATCGTTTTCTACCAGTTGTTTTAGTAAAGATTTAATATCTGATAATTCGTTTCTTATACTATTTATATCATTTGTGTTAGTCTTTAATTGTTCTTTCGCCAATTCTCTAGCCTTACTAGCGGTAACTGCAGCCTTATGTGATGCAGTATCTACATTAATAATCGCCCGAGTCTTTGGGTCCCTAGCAATATCCGCTCTGCCTTTTATATTTTCCATATTATGTCGCCAATGCTATTGATCTAAACTCTTTAATTAGTGGTGGTAGTGAACTATTCTTACCTTGCATTACAATCTTAATTGCAAATGCATTAAATTCGTCTAGAGCAGTTCCTGTTCCATCTACCTTTTTACCAGCAAGATATTGATACTCTTTAAAATCTTGTCTTGATTTTGATGTGCCCACCGTAGGATCAGGACGACCGTCAGCTGTTCCTCCAGCACCTGTAAACTTCACCCAACCCAAATCTTCAAAAGGTTCGGCCGTATCAGTACGTTGCAATTTGTATAGAACTTGGATATCAGATTCTGACATTTGAACAGCATCTATATAAACTTTAAGTGCTGTTGCAGCACTTTGAAGTGTAATTTTCTTGGTAATATAAATTGCCCTATTATTATCACCAGTAGATTCTGTCATAGCTTTATAGTTTGAGAATGTAGTATTAATATCTGTAGAAGCATCAATCTCATTAATACGACTAGACACACAGCACGCCAACATTCTTTGTGTGTCTATAATAGGACTCACATTATCTTTAGTTGTTGATAGTGTTGCAGATAGTCTAAAAGATTTATTACCTGACAATTCGTTAGTCTCATTAATTGGAGAACAAATGATTTGAGGTGCATCATAATAGAAATCTTCATTCATCGGCAGATCAATAGCAGTAGTTGTACTTAAACGCTGATAAGCATTTTGTGTAGAGCCTACAGTTGAACCCGTTGTAGATTGCAATTTTGATGTGATAGTTGTATTTGGTAATTCCATTGTTTGTATGATAGGCTGAACAACATCATAACTAACATTTTTAGTTGCATGGATTTTAGTACCGCCAGCTGTAACTGTAGTAGTTGCGGCGGTTGTTGTAACAACAGTAAAACTATCCAATTCAACATCAGCAACCGCAGTATGAATCTTATTAATTTCAATCAAAGGAATACCACCCAACATATACAGAGATACTATACTGTCATCATCATGCGTTGCGGCCGTTGTATTCGTACCATCACCATTAGCGGTGCCTCTTGTACAACCCGTTAATTGTGTAGTTCCACCTTTAGCTGTGTATGTAATAAGTTCATCATCAATTCTTACAGTACCGCCAGGTGCGCCCGGAAAGTTAGTAACATCATCACAGGTAATAGTTGTCGCCGCAGAAGAAATAGCACCATTCAGTACAGTATTACCAATATCTGAAATAGCACCCTTAATTTCTACATTACTATCTGTGTCGTGATTACCATGATTAACAAAATTAACCTTTACCTTAGTTTGACCCAACACAGCCTCAATAGGATTGTTGGCCAATACTGGTATAAGACCATTACCACCACCCGCATTAATATTTTGTTCTGTAAATGCTTCATTAACTACAGTAAACTCGGCCGGAGTGCTGATTGTAAATTTTGCCCGGCGCATCGTAAATTTCATATCTTCAAACTGAGATGCTGTCCAGGTAGAAGCATTCTGAGACTTAAACAATGAACCTAATGTTGGTTGTGTAGAGATAGCTCGTGTACCACCAATGTCTATTTCACCTAATCGTGATATCCAAATCTTATAATCTGGACTATCAGATGCAACCACAAGAGCATATTCCATATTCTGTCGCAAGTAAACTGGACTATCAAAAGTAAACTTTGTTGCTGTAGTGCCATCAATTGAGTTTGTTGTGACATCAGTTGGCTGCAATGACTTTACAGAAAAGGGTAAAATCTCTTGTGAAGGATATCCATTTATTACTGAACGAATCTCCATCCATACTGGTAATGTTGCGGCCTTATGTGAAAAGAAAATATCAACACTGGTAATAAACATACCACCTTCTTTATCACACATAATAGTTTGTGCTAATGGATCATACCAACCACCGCCACCACGGCGTGTTGATGTTATAGTAGTTTGCCTAACTTCCGTTAATGGTACTTGACTTATCGCCGCATTTCTTGTGGCCATGATAAGTTCTTGTTTGGTCTGTTTGTGACCAAGAGCCATATATTCTTTTTCTGCGGAAGTATTAACAAACCCTACAATCTGAGAATTAGATGAACTATCAGTTAATCGGAAAGTTCTGCGGCCGATTCTAAATCGCTTAGTATCTGTATTAGGAATCTTAAATCTACCATAAAGAGTTCCAACATCATCAGTTATTAATGGGTTTCCATATGTAGCATCATCAACCGGAGAAGTTGACAACCAGTTCTGAGCCTCATCATATTGATTACCAGTATTACGAGTTAGACCCGTAAATGTAGTACCTGTTTTGCCCGTATATGTAACTTGTTCTTGTTTAATAAATCCAATACCAAAAGGATCGACTTCAGTTGTATCACCAATGGCCATAGTTCCTGCATCTGGAAATCCTGCTGTAGAAGCAACCGTTATTGTAGTGGTATCAGCTTTTGCCAAATTGACAGACAATGTTGTGGCCTGAGCACTTGTTAATGTTGGTTTAACATCAGCATTTACATTAGTACCATCAAAGAAAGCATAAACTCTTGTATTAGGTTTCATACCAGTTACAGTAAAGTTTACATCTCTTGCTCGCATCCATGGAACAATTTCTATATTCGTTACACGATCTCCAGCAGAAATATTATCAATACGTTCTACCAGACGAGTATCCATACCTCCGCGTTCCTGTCTGATATCTGTTGTGGTTGTAATTGTACCTCTAGATGCATCCCAAAGTATACCACCACCCTCTTGGGTTGCAACCCAAGATTCTCTAGTATTTCCCGTCCATGTAGTGTTCCATGAATTCCAAATAGTACCTAAAGTACCAGCCTCTGTCTGTTCACGGAGTAACTGTTCATAGTTTCCTTCTACATTAATAGTGATAGCAGGAATACGATCATCATCCATCCATACATCTGTTTCTGGTTGTAGTACTAGATCACCAATCCATTCTGTTACACTATACGGATTAACACTTTCTACACGACTGGCATAAGGTTGAACCACCTCATCAGTTTCAGTGTAAGCCAACATGACAAGATCGCCTGTCTTTGTATATCCGTCAGTTGCTCTTTGAGCATCGGTGGTATTTTCTTCTATGAGATTAACACCTGTTTGAACTCCAACAGGACGCAATATACCAGCTCCAGGATCTACAGAACAATGATAATCAGGATGTACTACATTACCTATATTGTGTCCATAAAAATTATCAACAATAAAACCAGACTTAAATCTGTTGAGGCCGTCGCCATCCAGAATCATATATGAATCTGTTTCCCTTTCCAGCATAGCCAATGTAGTTGTGTATTCTAGTTTACCAATTCTGGTTTCTAGTTTACCAATGTCCTTCATCGTATAACCTTTATTATTTAAATAGGCTACACTTATCTTATCAGGTTCAAAAGTATAAGCAGTGATATGCAACTTGCATACTAACATACCAATATTGTCTGTGGCCGGCCATGTAGGTTCTTCAGCAGGCACACCTTTAACTATAGTCCAATCTCCGCTGCGCTGGAGATATAGTAAATCTTTACGAGCAAGATAAAAATCAAAATCCATAGTGATATTATCATCAGGCGCTACTAAATTACCATTTACAGAACCAGTACCTTCAAAATTTTTGTTTATGAAAGAAAATGGATTTTTGCCTGTAATCAATGCAGCATCTTGTATCTGATTTTGAACTCTTGGTCTATAGTCTACAACATCTCTTAATTCATACTCACCAATAGGTGCCCTAGAATCAGGATCAACTCTTGAAGCTGTATATTTAGGAATGTCTTTATAATCTACCTGACCTGTATATGAATCAACTGAGAAATAATCACCAGTACCGTGTGAGAAATAATCATAAATGACTAACAATCTTCCAGTGGGAAGTTGTGCATTTGGTTTTCTTGCAATGCGACCAATATCGTAAAATGAATCTCTTTGACCTGTATCAAGTAAGAAATTTGAAGTGACGTTTTGATCGCCATTTGTTGTTGCAGTAATTCCCGCAGTTACACCAGATGTTCCACCAGTAATAGTATCTAGTGTTGTGAATATTCCCGTAATCTTTACATACTTAGCAACAACAGGAGAGCCTGTAGTTGAAATTACTCGACCCGTGGCCCCAGTAGCACTACCTGTAATAATTTCACCGACTGTAAATGTTCCTGTACTATTTGATAGTGTTAATGTTGGTGTAACAGCATCTGTTGTATTATTGGCAGATTCATATACGGCGTGTAATTTATAAACGTCTGCATATGAAAGTGAAATTTCAGAATCACCCAATCGTTCACCATAGACTTCTTTATATGTACCACCGCTTGAAGTTGGAATTGTTATAATATTAAACGATTGAATCTGTTTAGTGGTCATCTTGTTAGCAGTTTTGGACCGTTGGGTAGCTGTTGCATAATTAGCAGTTCCCATCAATTCAACAACAGCGTTAGCACCAAGAATTACCGTATCAGTAACCGTTAATGTTTGACTCGCTGCAGTGCCTGTTGCTGTTATACTAACCACATCACCAACAGCTCCTGTACCTGCACCGGCGGTAGTTATTACCATTGCAAAGTTTCTAGCTATAGATGGTGCCGCCCAAGTATGACCAGCAGATAGTGTAAATGTAACAACACTAGATGCGTTTGCTGTGCCTACAAACTGCTTACGATATGAATAAGATGTATCAGTAGCACCACCAGCATCCAGTAATGTTTTTACATTATCTTTGGGTAATTTATAAACCAAAACGGTTTCTTCTTCTTGTGTAACCTTACCTCTGAGTCGTGCAACATTAACAGACGTAACAGCATTAGTAAACACCGCACTTATTGTAAGAGTTGTATCATTAGTAACTAATGTAACTCTACGTTCTTCTTGGACACCCGCCGCACCAGTTGGTAGTGAGATAATATCACCAGCAACCAAGTCAGCCGTAAATGTAGTATTAAGTCCATTAAGGGTTGTTCCTGTAGTCCAAGTAACAGTACCACCTAATGTTGTAGATTCTGATAAATTCATATCAGCAGTATAATCTAATCCAGTATTATCAGAATAAATCTGTTTAACATCTCTAGCAAATGTCTTTTGATTTGCTGTGCTGTTAGTCGTAGCTAAAATCTGGTTTCCGGTCGGAGTTATATCCGTAGTTACACTAGAAGTAATTGCCTCATTAAGTAGAAATTGTCCTACCTGTTGCATTACTTGAAACTGTGCAACTGCGGAGATACTCGCCACGACAACACCTGTTGCCTTACTAGTAACTCCAGTAACGACAGCATTAGCAGTAAGAGTATGAGCACCAGCCACATCAATAGTATTGAACATCGAAACATCAAATAGATAATGATGAAAAATGGCCTTGGTAGCACCAGTATGTGTACCTATTGTTCCACTATTATATTCAAATGATCTAGATCGTGCATAACCAATGTTTGAACCAGCAGATGAACCTCTTGTTACTGTCTGTTGGTCATAGAGTTTTACAAACTTAAATGCATCTATAGTAGCACCAACGACACTAATATCTGGTTGTCCATAGACGTTTGCAACTTGAGCATAGTTACCCAAGTCAGCAGGAACAGAATCATTCTGTACATTTTTACTTGTTCGTGCCTTATCTATATTTACATACTGTGACGCCTGTAAGTCTAATTCATAACCATCAACATATGCCTTACCTGGCGAAATGATTAGAACATCCTTAGTCTCATCACCACCCTGAGCGGCCGTATATACACCACGGTTTGTACCATCGTCTAAACTTTCTCTGGGATCTATATCAAAATGTTTTACAATATAATCACCAGACTCGTCATCAGTACGACGAGCAAGCATATCTGCAATAACACTATATTCTGTAAATTTAATTCTACTTTCAATTGTGCCAAGATTAAGTCTGGCAAGTTCTACAAAATTTGAATCATCTGTTGCGGTTAAAGATTTCTTAGCTATTGCTAAGGTCATCTTAAATCTATGAGCACCCTTCGCTGCATAGTTAGATGAACCTTGTGCATTATCTAACAGATTAGAATCCATTTCAGGAGTAACTAATGTTTCTGTTACATTCCAACCAACACGATATGATGGTGTGTTAGTATACTTGTCTAATATAATTGTTTGTTCTGAATTCTGTACCATAAATCCACGAACATAGTAAATACCAGCCTGAACAGTAACCGCTGAACCTGTGGAGGTCGCTGCAGAAGCTGCTGCTGTTGCAGATGCAACATCTATTGCATAGGATGAAATAATCTTATCAGCAGAAATATTTTCACCATCACTAAACACTACAGTAGAATTATCTGCCGTAGAGGTAGTCATATACTTAATGAATAGAGTATCAGGATCTCCTGTTACACTATCCGCCACAGAATAATTTACCACCCTAGCCGTAACGCCAGAAGTAGCACCTGTAATAGTAGCACCGACATATTGACTTAAATAAGTACTAACCGTTCCGGACAAATAACTGGCTTGTACCTTTAAGGCATAGTAACTACTATCATATCCAACACTACCAGGAATAACAATAGAACCTTCTTTAAATACATGATTACCAAATTGTTCAATCTGATTTTGGAGTATTGTTTGAAGTGTTGTTAGTTCTCTTGCCTGAACTGCAAATCCTGGCCTAAAAAGAACCCTATAAAAATCATTACTCTGTTTAAAATCGTCCCAATAAGGAGATACATCAAAATCTGTTTTAGCTGGCATATTTTAGAACTCTATAATAAGTTTAATATTTTCTGTTTGGTCACTAGCCCGTGTGATTGGTGATCTATTTTCTATATAGATTGAATCACCAGAATAGTAATCTATTTCTGGATTATTTACTGTAGAAACTGTACCTGTTGAGCCCGAATCTGCACCTGTAATAATTTCTGATGCAGCGAACGCAACTAAATCTTGCTGTGTTGCACCGGCAGAAGTCTTAACACCAGTCCATTCAGTTTGAATATATTTGAGTATTTTTGTAGTTGCATCAAAATCAACAACAATACCTTTCGCACCAGATGTACCACCT
>Ga0206683_10003479_pt1 | contig 10424 bp, 10 predicted proteins | sample M280m12015metaG_FD_155483 | JGI IMG/M metagenome (GOLD analysis project Ga0206683, IMG submission 155483) | Ammonia-oxidizing marine archaeal communities from Monterey Bay, California, United States - M2 80m 12015 | ecosystem: Environmental > Aquatic > Marine > Intertidal zone | place: USA...
AATGGGAAAAGTATCTTTAATTCTGCCTTCGTAATTAGGGTGCTCAGAAGACTGCGTCATTTTCAAATGATAACCATGAAAATGAATCGAATGAATGGAATTACCAGTATTGGCTACATGGATGATTATAGTGTCTCCTACGTTTCCTGTGACCCGAGCCAATGAGTCTTCATTGATGTTTGGATTGTGATTGCCATTTATTAAAAAAAACTTTGGATTATAGCTAGTGCTCACTATATTGTTTTGTGAAATGTCATTTACCCAAACTGTATCAATCTCTTTTAGATTCCAATAAAATGAGCTATAATCCTCATTTCTAAATACAAGCATCCCTGCAAGGCCTATAATTTTATGATTCGGGAAATTCTCAGAGTCATGATAAATAAATGTTCCTAATGATGTGGAATGAATTAATACCGTTTCTTGGCCACCAGGAATTAAAAGCTGGGATGAAATTCCAAGCCCATCCAGTGTAAACTGATGTGGCACTTGATCATTGTTGATTATCGTTAGTGATACCGTATCTGAAACAAAATAAGACAATACCTTATTGCTTTTTTCAAAAACATCAGAATCATTAAAACAAGAGTAATTTATACTGCTTCCGTTATAGGTTTGAAGCAGTCCGGAATTTATGTAAAGAGTATCCGTGAGCTGAGTGGAATAAGAATATAAGCTGCAGGACAACCATAAAAATAAAATTGAAAATGATTTCAAATTCATTGAAAATAAATTTTAGCGCCCGTAGATAGGGAATTAATGGCCTTTTACAAACCTCTTGCTCACATAGTCTCCATGTTCGTCAATGATTTTAGCCAAATAAATTCCTTCTGAGATTTTCGAAACATCAATTTTTTCTGATATGTTTTGCGGTGATAAATCGATTAGAATTTCGCCAGTCAAGCTCATAATCTGAATTTTATCAACTTCGCTTAGATTTGTAAAATTTAAACTTTTAAGAACTGGGTTAGGATATAAATTAACGTTATTCAAACCATTCTCAGTAATCCCACTTGACGGATTGGTCCATGAAATATGCATGGAAACCGTATCTCCAAATGAGGGGTTCCCAGATTCAAAAACATAAAATGAGATATCGCCTTCTCCATAAAAAGTTGATGCCGTAATATTAAGCTTTAAAAAACCGGTTACACCAGCAAGAGCTTCTTCTTCAGTGATGTCATCCATAACTCCACCATTAGGGACCCCAACATAGCATCCCCCTAAGTCACATAAAGAATATGACCATCCTTCAGGCAGGGTGTTCTCAATTAAAGACCATTCAAAATGAATCGGACTTAAATCGGTAGTCATTAGCGAAATTCCATGAGCAGAATAATTATCTTCTTGAATCTCCTCATCAATATGTTGAGAAGGATTAAATGTAAAGTTTTGAGCATTCAGTGAGAAAGTCAAAAGCCCAATTAACGTAGGTAAAATAAAGGTTTTCATTATAATAAAGGATTATAATGTAAATGTAAGGTAATTTATCCAAATACCTTTTTTAATATATCTGAGACTCTTGCCACAGGATTTTTTCGGATCTCTAATTCTTGTTTAGCTACTTGAATAAACAAGCCATCAATTGCTTTTTTCGTTGTATAATCAACCAAATCAGGGTTCACTTTTTGAACCATCGGCAATTTATTATAGGCAGTAAATAGGGTTTCCCAGTGCTGAGTTGCTCCAACCTTATCTAATGAGGCTTTAATTATGGGCTTAAACTTTTGTACTAGATCATTTCGAGTTTGTACGCTCAAATATACAGTAGCTGCATCATCATCTCCCTTCAGAATATTCATAGCATCAGATATTGTGAGGTTTTTTATGGCCTTAACAAACAATTCTTTTGAGCTATTAGCCGCATCTTCAGCGGCCCTGTTCATTGACTCAATCGCAGCATCCACTTTTTTTCCTTGACCTAATTTACGTAGCTTAGACTCTACCTGTCTGGCTTCCTCGGGAAGAAAAAGTTTTATCTGATCATCCCTAAAATAACCATCTGGCTTTGAAAGTTTACCTACTCCTTTTTCTATTCCTTGATTCAGAGCTTCTTTTAGACCCTGACCAATTTCGTCTTGTGTTAAGCTAGATTCACCTGGCATTGAAATTCCGGTCTTTTCTAATCCCTTTTTAAGGTTAGGAAACTGTGCCATACAAGGTGAAATTGAAATAATGATAATTCCAAATAATAAATAAACTGATTTTTTCATGTGCTTTTAAATTTTTTATCAAAGACAAGCCCAACAAATATTAATTGTCTGTATTTGTGAATTGTAAATATCAGAAAATATATAGCATAAAACGTACCAAAATAAAGTGGCTTGATTTTCTCTGTTATCTTGAATACTACAGCGTCTCTTCATCGACAATGCTTTTTCTTGAAAAAAAAAGAAATTATTACAAATAATGGACTAAAAATGGTAAAAAATGACCGTTTTTATTAAAAAAAAGGTCAAAATCAAGAATTATTGAAAATATATTATTTCACATGTGAAACCTAATTCCGAATTTTCATTTTCGCACCAAAACCATCAAAAATGAAGATAAAATGAGTAAAACCGAGCTAAAAAGCATAAATATCATCATATATCATGAATTTTTTGAAATTTACACAAATGGCAAATAATTAAATTAATCGGTACAAAAAATTAGAAACTAGGAATAATATTTGCTTCCTGATTTTTCTTTTGAGCAACGAAATCATCACTATTTGTTTTAATCTTGGGGGCTTGTTTTTTTGAAGAAATTATGATGGAGTCTTTCGAATGATTTGATTGTGCCTTTTGTACAATTTTCTTTTCTGACTCTCCATCAACATAAACCATCATAAACAAGGCTAGTGGAATTAACACAAAAACATTGAGAACAACTTTTTTCATATGGACTAAACTACTACTGTAAACTACTATTGAGGTTCAAATATAATTGAAGACCTAAGCAATAAGTCACACAATGACTGTAGCCTACAATTCACTTAATATCGAATGATATTGATTTAATTTTAATCTTGATGAAATCTAATATTGACGACGAGAGATATAAAATAAATCCCTATAAAATTTTCATAGAATAAACAAAAGACCCTCTCGAGTCTTTTGTTTGTGTTAAAGTAAATCAAATTGTTAGAAATAAGATTAGACTAGCTTATTTGTTTAAGTAACTAGTTTTGTAGAAATATTGTATGCAGGGAAATATCTTTATTATTTGCCGCATGTATGGCCTGAGACTGTGTTTTTAAATTTTCCGATGGTGAAATTAATTCATCCGTAATCGTAATAATCATTCGTTTTTTGTTGATCCAGGTGCTTGACGATACTGTATTCACAATAGCATCTAAATGAGACTCACTACTCATGTATTTTCTTTTTCTTCCGATGAAGTCCATTGCGTTCCAGTGGTCTTCACTAAGATCAGAATGTTTAAACCATAAAGGTGAATTTGACAACCTAAATGAAGCTGCACCAATACGACTGCCCTGAGGAACAGAAACAATAATGGCATCACTTTCACTGGAAATAGCTTTTACATTATTTCCCATGCTCCCTGAAATGTCAATGAGAATAACAATATCTGTTGAATCTCCTGCATGTGTTTCAATCTGATCAATTAAGGTTCTTACCAAATCAAGAGAGCCTGTTGAAACGACTTCTCCACCGGTACTTGTACATATATTTGTAAACCCTACCAATCTATTTGGACGGTATCCGTTTGAAGAGTTGTAATTATTGATCGAGTTATCATTAGTGTTATTGTTGTTGTAATAGCCCGAAGAGCTAGAGTTATTCCCCCTTGATGAATTTGAAGAAGAAGAAGAAGAAGAAGAAGAATTAAATGTAGGTCTCGTCCTGTTTGGGCTCATTACAGATGATGAATTAGATGAAGGTTTTGGTATTCTCACCGCTGGTCTGTGTGTCGTGGCGGGCGCATTTTTAAAACCTCCTCCTTTTGGACTCGCTCTTTTGATCTGGCCAAAAGCTGAAAGAGAAATAGATAAGGGTAGAATTAAGAGTAGTAATGTTTTCATAAGAGTGGTTTTAAATTGGTTAATAAATAGATCACCGCTTTAATTGTATGTCTATCGATGAATTCATCCCACATATAACTATAATCGTGCCAAACCCGCTTTTCAATACGTATTTATGGTCTTTTTACATACTGTCACAGAGTTAAATACGTTGAAATATAACTTTATCATTTTCAACACCAACCATGTATATTCCAAATGACTTATCCGGATTCTCGCTACTTTCATTACAGTATTTTCTTCGAGAAATTTTTGAAACAAACAGCTCCATTTTATTTGGCGCCAGCCATTGGTAAGTACCACTAACCGAAGTGAAACAATCTACTCCACATGGTGCGCGATAAGAAGTTTGAAAAGTGTTTTCGGTAAAAGAGATGTAGTAACCCCATCTACTCGCAATATCACCTGCCGATTCCGAATAAGAGCAGAGAACAAATCCATCTTCATTTTCTGTTTCCAAACATTTTCCATCAATCTTCCATGAGCTGTTTTGTAATTCAATACTCGAAATGGTTTGACTTAAGGGAAGCATCCAAGAGGAAGTCAAAAAATAAATCCCAAAAAGTAAATTTAAATTTTTCATAATTATTTTTTTATGCATACAAGAAAAGGACTTATTGGTTCATTTATATTGAACACCTTTCATCCTAAAAATAATATCTTGTATAATTTAGCATAATCTACTTTTGGTATTATATTTGGATAAACTGTACAAAAAGCGATATGAAAAGTCTTATTATTTTTATTGGAATATGTGTTTTGTTTGCATGTAAAACAAAACAAAATAGCGAAGAAGAATCATCAGTTAATACGACTCCCGTGAGCGAATCAGAAATTACAAATAGAGAGTATCCTAGCCTTAATATCAATGCCGTTATAGGGGATTTATCTGTTGAATCCAAAAATGTACAGATTCTTAAATCGAAAATAGAGGGCAATAATCTTATTCTTAAAATTGGGTATTCTGGTGGGTGCTCAACACATGAATTCGAATTTATTGGTTCGTCTATGATCTCTAAATCTTTACCCCCTATAAGGAGTGTGAGGCTCATACATCGCACAGATGATACTTGCCGAGAGTATATTGAAAGAGAGCTTATTGTTGATTTAAAAGAGCTGGCATATAAAAAAGAAGCTGGTAGCCAAATCAAGCTTAATGTCGGGACAAATGAAGGACAACTATTATATACATATCAATAGGGTTTTCTCCGTCATTTATACACAAATATTTCATATAAATGTATATCCTTAGTGAAAAGGAATGCATCGCTTTTTTTCGAGTGAGTCTGTAGTTGGTAATTTATTAAAGATGTGGTATTTTTAGGCAAATATAAATTATATACCTAAACATGAAATCTTTAAACAAATCCTTATTTATTCTTTTCATCTCCCTCACAAGTCTCGTTTTTTCACAAAAAAATGAATCCGAACCGCAACAAAATGCTTATGTTTTGGGAGACCTTATTGTTCAACTAACAGACCAGGGCAATGTCCGTGACCTTGTTAATCGAGCCCCTTCTCATAGTGGTCTCGTTATTTTTAAAGAGCTTTCGCCAACCTCAGACATTTGGCAGCTCCAATTTAACCATAACAGTATATCCCACGAAGAAATTTTAAACTGGCTATACAATCAGCCGAGTGTTGAATTGGCACAAAATAATTATTATTTAAAGCTACGTTCAACCATTCCAAATGATGCAACATTCACTAGTCAATGGCATCACAATAATACGGGCCAAACAGGTGGTACTGCTGATGCTGATATCGATTCAGATTTAGCTTGGGATATTACCACAGGTGGAACAACAGCATCAGGACATGATATTGTTGTATGTTTAATTGAAAGTGGAAACTTAGACCATCAAGATTTATCTCCAAACCGATGGGTGAACAACAATGAAATTGAAAACAACGGTATCGATGACGATGGTAATGGATATGTAGACGATTATAATGGCTGGAACCCGCTTGCAAACGATGACGACTATGGAATTGGACCTCATGGGACAAACTGCTTAGGAATGATGGGAGCGAAAGGAAACAATGGTCTAAATGTCGTAGGTGCAAATTGGGATGTTAAGCTTATGGTTGTTGGTGGATACAATATAAATACAGATGCGAATGCCATTCAAGCTTATCAATATCCTTATGATATGAGAGTGCTTTGGAATAGTTCTGGAGGCGCACAAGGCGCTTTTGTAGTGGCAACGAGTTCTTCTTGGGGTATTGATGGAGAAGATCCAAACAATCACCCTGTTTGGTGTAGTTTTTACACTACGATGGGAGAAGCTGGAATATTAAATGTCGGTGCAACTACAAATCAAAATTTAAATGTAGATACTGCAGGAGACATGCCAACAGCATGTGACACACCATACATGATAGGTGTTGGACGCACAGATCACAATGACAATACTGCAGGAGGATACGGGGCGACAACAATTGAATTCGGTGCGCCTGGAATCAATGTAGTAACAACATCTGGAACAAATTCAACAACAACAACAACAGGGACTTCCTTTTCTTGTCCTTTAACCGCTGGAGTGATTGGGCTGGCATATTCTATACCTTGTTCAGACTTCATGAATACTGTGATTTCAAACCCTCAAGCCGGAGCTGATTTGGTTCTTCAGGCACTCATGGATGGTACCGATCCTAAAAGCCAACTGGCAAATAAATTTGTTTCAGGAGGAAGACTTAATTCTAGAAACACATTAGATGAATTAATGGCAGCGGGTTGCGATGGCTCTATTTGTTTTGGGCCAAGTGGAATCTCAACCACTAGCATTACTGAAAATGATGCTGTATTGGCATTTGATGCACAATCTGGTGCAAATGCCACAAATTTATATTGGAGAGAGGTTGGTGCCACAAACTGGATTTCTGAAACTGCAGTTGTTTCACCTTTTACTTTTAGCGGTTTGAACGGGTGCTCAGAATATGAATTTTATATGGAAACAGCATGTAGTGTAGACACCATATCAAACCCCACCTCAACTCAAACCTTTAGCACACTTGGTTGTGGCGCTTGTATTGACAATTCTTATTGCTCAAACGCAGCATCAGATGGTGTAGATGAATGGATCGAATCATTTACTATAGACACCTACACTAATGCTTCTGGAAATGACGGGGGGTATGGAGACTATACTGGTAATCCAATACAGCTAGCTGTAAACAACACTTATGATATTGATATCGAGGTTGCTTGGGGGGGGACCCTTTATGATGAGCATTCTCGAATATGGATTGACCTTGACCAAAATGGTGATTTCGATGCATCTGAATTGGTTTTTGACCAAGGAGTTGCCGATCAAACGGCGAATGTTATTGGCCAGGTTACGATTCCTGCATTAACACCTCTTGGAAGTACAAGGTTGAGAGTGCAAATGGCTTATGTTGGAGGAAACACAACTCTTCCTGAAATATGTGACTCATATCAATGGGGTGAAGTAGAAGACTATTGTGTTGATTTTGTTTCTGGGACAATTTGCGGATTGACAGTAAACGGTACATCCTCAAACCCTTTGTGTAACGGAAATGATAATGGATCCATTACGGTAGATGTAACTGATGGTTCTGGAAATTACGAATACAATTGGGATGGAGGTCTTGGGAATTCAAGCACTGTATCAAATCTTACAGAAGGCACATATACTGTTGTGGTTACTGACCTTACAAATCTTTGTGATACGACTATTCAATATACCTTAGAATACGAAAACAGTATTTCAATTGACTTTGCTTCAGAAGATGCCTCTTGTTATGATGCTGCTGATGGTTCTGTCACTGCAATAGCGTCTGGTTCATCAGATTATTCATACCAATGGGATAACGGACCTGCTTCCGACGAATGGAATGGCCTTGGTGCAGGCACATATGTTGTAACTGTGACTGACCTTAATGGTTGTACCACTACGGAAAGTGTTTCAATAGACCAGCCTAATCCTGATGTGGTAAGCTTTTCGTGGAATACGAATAATCTTGTTGTTGAATTTACAAACAATTCTACCCAAGGAGATTATTTATGGGACTTTGGTGATGGAAATACAAGTTCTGATGTAAACCCAACGCACACATATGCTGAAGCAGGCACTTATACTGTTTGTTTAAGACTTACTACCGATTGTGGAATCAAAGAGATGTGCAACACCTTAAGTGTCAACAATGCTAGTATTGATGAGAATTATTGGGACTATATCTCTGTCTATCCGAACCCAACCAAGAGTACTGTTTATTTTAAAATAGGTCATCCTGATCTTTCTGAAATAAAAATCATGGACGTTGTTGGTAAAGAAGTGCTAAGCATTAAAATTAACGACGAACTCAATGTAATTGATTTGTCCTCTTTTAGTGATGGTTCCTATTTCTTTAAGATTCTAGATTCAAATGGGAAAACATTAATTTCTGACAAGCTTTTAAAAGTAAAATAAATATTACAAAAAAAAATAAAAGGCCTCTTTCGGAGGCCTTTTTTCATTCTAATATTTTCGCGAACTCTATTCGGGAATGACCTCAAGAGAGGCATGATCGACTATAATTATTTTTCCTTGAAAATCGCCTTTCGTTACAACGATGCAACAGTAAATTTCTGCTTCATTTGTTTCTGGTGATACAAAAGGTAAATAAGCATCTATATAACCTTCCATAAACTTGGTTTCCTCAATAACCTCACAGGTGTAACCCAGACACCTTCTTTCCCCAACATTATTAAGGGGACGTACTTTTGTTTTGCCTTCCATATTTTTTTAGCTTGGATTTAAAGATAAATAAAAAGAATTTTTAGACTTGTTTCAATCACACTTTATTTTGATCCCCAGATTATCCCAGCATGTTTTCCTTAATAAAACCCCCTTTTTATATTCCGATTCATAAATAAGTACCCCTTTCGCGTTCCAGGATTTCATTATGCCATTTAGTTTGCCGCTCTTATAATGTGATTCATTAGCTAGTTCACCATTCATGTGCCATGTCTTTTGAATCCCGTTTTCTTCACCTTCCATGTAATTATGTTCGAGTTCTAGCTGCCCATTTTCGAACCAGTTTTTGAATGTACCATGAGGCATATCATTATTAAAGTATTCAACAAAATGAGGGAGGCCATTAACGTGCCATCCACTTCTTTTACCATGTTCGATTCCATTGATATAATGATATTCTGATTTAAGCTGCCCGTTTTTAAACCAGGTAAGCTGAACTCCATGACGAAGACCGTCCTTAAAATTAAACTCAATCTCGGGATTGCCATTTAGGGATTCTAAGTACAATGCTCCATTAATGAGTTCATTGGTCGAAAGATTTCGGCAACGTCCATCATTGGAGTCATGCATGGACCAATAGTTGGTTTCATCAATTCGGGTTCTACTTTGAGAAAGGGAATTAAACCCAATAGAAATGAATAGTAAGAGAAGTAAAACACGCATTGTTGGTTTGATTTAAAAGATTGTCAATAACACATTCAATCTAAAAAATCAAATATAAATAACAATAAGGACATCTTTATCGGTAATGATAAACGTTACCGAGTCACCAACATTTTTACAAAAATCCAAGAAGGAAGATATATCTAGTCACATTCAAAAGGGACCCCTTCTTCGTCCCAACATTTTTGGCTCACGAGTTTCCCGTTTTTGTAGATCGCCTCTTTGAAAAGCTCTCCAGACTTATACCACTCTCGGTTGAAACCGTCTTTCACTCCATTCTTATAGTGGGTTTCCCACCACATCATACCGTTTCTCCATTTTTCATATACCGCACCATTAAGTGGTTTGTTGTTTAATCTTAAAAAAACCTGATCGGCATAAGAATAATAAGTGGTTTCGTCAACGTGGAGCTTGTTTTTGGGAATCACATAGGGCGTTGCTGTTTCTACAGTGGCACTAATTAGAACCTTGTCCTGTCCAAGATCAGATGAGTTGTCTACTTGAGCATTAACATAGTAAAATGTAGGAAATAAGAAGAAAACTACTATAAAATTTTTCATGGCGTTTTCTATTTAACCTCAAGATAGGGCAATCTTGGTATATATTTCGATTGAATGAATATTTGAGGCTTAAGAGTTTTCAAAATACAGTTTTGAGGTATCCTATAGTTTTTTGTGAAAATGTCAGAATAGTTTTTATTTTTAAGCAAAATATGAAATATGAAATATGAAAGGTCAAATTAAAAGCAATGCAGATCGCTCGACTGCAATAATGGCTATACTTAAAATTTACTTAGGCTTTAGTGCGGTTGACTTTTTATTCAGTATATATCAATATCGGGTATGGTCAAATTATGATTTTGATCCTGTTTTAAATTCATGGGATGGTGAATATAACTATCCCGAAGTAATTCAGTATGATCTTTTGTATGGTGTTTTTAGTTTGGTTTTTCTCGTGATTATGATTATATCATA
>Ga0206683_10003481_pt1 | contig 10420 bp, 8 predicted proteins | sample M280m12015metaG_FD_155483 | JGI IMG/M metagenome (GOLD analysis project Ga0206683, IMG submission 155483) | Ammonia-oxidizing marine archaeal communities from Monterey Bay, California, United States - M2 80m 12015 | ecosystem: Environmental > Aquatic > Marine > Intertidal zone | place: USA...
TAATCCCTCATAGGGAAGGGTTAGGTGAGTGATTATCACTCCAGTGGGGAGGGATTGCTTATGCGGCAGCACGGTGCTGAAATCTTTTACCGGCGATAGAGAAGAGAGCCAGGCAAATTTCTATATCTGCCCAACCTTGAATCTCCACTATGCTATGAGTAAAAATAAACTCTAATATCAAGAAAAAACCTCTAGGTTTTTAAACTTAGAGATCTTTTTTAAAGATTTTGCTTATTCGACTATTGTCAACAAATCACTCTAAGTAGGTCGCTCTAGTTTTGCCACGCGCGAGCAAAACGGTTGGCCTGGATAGGCTTCATTCGCCCACATGCTTGTTAAAAGATTTAGAGTGTTCATTGCCTTCGTTGTCGTAAAATTTTGAGGGACGGGATTGTAGGCTTATTAGCTTTTATGTCAGGCGACTATCAAGATTATTTATTGTGTTTTGTCTGATTTAATATGCTCTTGGTCTTTAATCAAATATTCAATTGAATCTCGCTTTTTCCCCCAGGCGGAAGCTAGAATTGAGCCGCTTACATTATGCCACACACTGAAAAGCGCACCGGGCAGCGCGGCAGTCGGAGAAAAGTACTGTAGCGCCAGCGCGACGCCTAATCCAGAGTTCTGCATACCGACTTCGATCGCAATAGTATGGCTTTGTTTTAGGTTGAATCCGAAAAGCCTGCTTACAAAAAAACCACTCGCTAACCCAAGGCTATTATGCAGAATCACTGCGACCAAAGTTAGTAAACCAATATCTACTAAGCGCTCTGAATTTAATGCAACAACAATGGCGATAATGCAAAGTATTAATAGAATTGAAGCCGAAGGGAAAAACTTTTCAAATTTCACAACTTGAGGTTGCAGTAAGTGATTTACAATAATACCTGCGAAGACTGGTAGAAACACCATTTGCATAATGCTTAGTAACATTTCACGTGTGTCGACACTGACTGTCTCGGATAGATAAAATGCACATAAGAAAGGTGTGGCGAATACCCCGGTCAATGTTGATGCCATGGTCATGGATATTGATAGGGCCACGTCACCTTTAGCAAGATAAGTCATTACGTTTGATGCGGTTCCACCGGCACAACTTCCAACTAACACCATACCTGCAGTTAACTGATTCGAAAGTTGTAACATGCCGGCGAGCGTTAAAGCTAGAACGGGCATTAAAAGGAACTGTAACAAAACACCAATAAAGACTGCCTTTGGTTTTTTGCTAATTCGTTTGAAGTCTTTCTGAGTTAAGGTAAGGCCCATCATGAACATGACTAAAGTCAATAGAGGCACTATTGCTTCTTCGAAACTACTAAAAAAATCACTAGCAACAAAGGCAATGCAAGATAGGCATAAGGCCCAAACGGGGAATAATTGATTAAAGCGTGTCATAAATGAATGTTTGTCCAGAGCATATGCGATTGCTACAAATAGTCATCGTTCCTGTAAGCCATTCCTTAAATGGTTGTACTTCGAAGTGGAAAAGGAAGAGCCGGTATAAGGCAGTCAGTTTTAGCCTTAAACGGCGTACTTTGTTCTCATTATGCGGCGTAATTTGTGATTGATGCCGATGAATCTTGGGAGAAACTCGTTTGTGCTCGGCAAGCCACTAGTCGGCAACGGAAGCATTTGTCGGTCTAACTGGCTAGAAAAAGCAACTAATAATATGGAAAAGCCCAGCCATAATAGGTGAACTTTCTATTAGACTGTTTTAAACCTGTTGGTGTCCAATTTGCGTACTGTAAAGTGATCAGCCCGGGCTTATCCCTAATGGACTTCATCTGCCAATGCTTTTATGCTTCTGCAGAGATGACAGCTGGAAATACTTCAAAATTCATGCCCTATAAGCTAGGAACATACAATGAGAAAAATAATTCGCTGCCTAATGAGCTTAATTCTTCTGTTTTGGATATCGAATGGCTATGGTGCGTCAAACGCCTGCGAGGCTGATGGTTTGGTTGAATTCTTATGTGGGCCTGTTAGCCCAGAAGATTTAGTACAGATTCCAGCCACTCCCTGGATAATTGCTTCTGGCATGGAAGACGATGGCTATCTGTATTTCGTCAATAGTGAAACCTTAAGCTCTGTCGCAGTTTATCCCGTCGCAGATGCGCAGCATCAATTAGATAATCGATACCGCGAATGCCCTGGGCCATCTACAGTGGGATTTCGACCTCACGGAATAAATTTGGTGGTGGGGAATAATGGCACTCATACGTTGCTGGTTGTTCGTCACGGCTCTCGTGAATCTATTGAGGTATTCGAAATAGAAGAAACTGCCAGTGCGCCAATAATAACTTGGGTCGGTTGCGTGATTGCGCCGGCCGATGTGGTTTTTAATTCTGTGGTGGCTACGCCTGATGCGGGTATGGCCGCTACTCATATGCAACTCCCTGTGGGAGCTATTTATGAATGGGGATCAACTTCAGGTTGGCAGCAAGTTCCAGGGAGCGAGAGCGCCGGGCCAAACGGCATTGAGATTTCAGCGGATGGAAACTGGTTTTATGTTGGGGGCTGGGGAACTCGCTCGATAATCAAATTGTCTCGGGGTCAAAGCAATGTCGTAATCGACTCCGTGTCCTTGCCTCATCATGTGGATAATGTGCGCTGGGCCACAGACGGTTCGCTGTTAGCTGCTGGCCACGTGGGACCCGAGACGAACTCAATAATTACTTGCCTCTCTCAACAGCAGTGCGAAGGCGTCTCGACCAGAGTGACCCGTGTCGATATAAATAATTTAACAGCGAGGGAAATTATTAATTATCCATCTAATTCTCGATTCTTATTAGGAACAGTAGCGATTGAAGTAGGGGATGAGGTTTGGGTCGGCGGTATTGCAGGCAGTGATCGTATTGCCCGTTTCGAATATAGATAATTATTTGTATTCGAGGCTTTTTACTATTACATCTTATGAGAAAATTTAGTGAGTAAATCCAAGGAAGAGATCGTTACCGCGATCATAAATTTATATAAAGAGATACCTGGTCCTTTATTGATAATATTGCATGCCGTTCAAGCAGAGCTAGATTGCATTCCTTCTGGCGTAGTGCCATTGATAGCAGAAGGGTTGAATTTATCTCGGGCAGAAATTCATGGGGTCATTAGTTTCTATCATTTTTTCCGAACGCGTCCAGCCGGGCGTTATATCGTGCAAATTTGTCGTGCTGAGTCTTGTCAGGCAATGGGAAGCCGGCAGCTAGAGGTTCATGCTAAAAACACTCTAGGGGTCGACTATCACGAAACTACTGAAGACGGATTAATTACTCTCGAGCCTGTTTACTGTTTAGGTAATTGCGCTTGTTCTCCAGCTGTTCGTATTGGTGATCAGATACATGCTCATGTAGGGGTTGAATCTTTCAATACTATAATTTCTGAATTGGCCTCGGAAAAGCTTGAGGTTCAAAACTGACAATGCCCACATCCACTATTAAGGTATTTGTGCCGCGAGATACTACTGCTTGCTCGCTCGGATCTGACAAAGTTGCAGATAAGTTGCAGCAGCATTTTGTGACTTCCAACGTTCCTGCTGAAGTAATCAGAAATGGCTCTCGGGGTTTATATTGGCTGGAACCGCTAATCGAAATAGAAACCGAAGCTGGACGATTTGCTTACGGGCCGATTAAGCCAGAAGAAGTCTCAGAATTCATTGCATCAAAATGTTGGGAAATTAACGAACAACACGGCAAGTATTTGGGGCTAACAGAAAATATCCCCTACTTAAGAAAGCAGCAGCGTATAACTTTTGCAAGAGTCGGCCGTATAGAGCCACTCTCTGTGGTCGACTACCGCGAGCATGCCGGGTTTGCAGGACTCAAAGCAGCTTTGGCTAACTCGCCACAGAAAATTGTGAGCATCATAAAAGAATCAGGACTGAGAGGTAGGGGAGGCGCAGCATTTCCCACAGGAATTAAGTGGCAAACCGTGCTTGATACTCAAGCCGATCAAAAATACATCGTCTGTAATGCTGATGAGGGCGATTCGGGTACTTATTCAGATCGCATGCTGATGGAAAGCGATCCCTTCTGCCTAATTGAAGGTATGGTAATTGCAGGCCTTGCTGTGAATGCCTCGAAGGGCTATATATATTTAAGGGACGAGTATCCCTTAGCCTATAAAGTGCTTGATAGCGCACTCAATATTGCGAGATCTGAAAATTATCTCGGCGACAACATTCAAAATAGCGGCAAGAAATTTGATATAGAAATCAGACTTGGTGCAGGTGCTTATATATGCGGTGAAGAAACTTCGATGCTTGAGAGTCTTGAAGGTAAGCGCGGAGAAGTTAGACCAAAGCCGCCATTGCCAGCGATCGAAGGACTCTTTGGCAAACCGACAGTCATTAATAATGTTATTTCGCTCGCTTCAGTGCCTTCAATCTTAGCTAATGGTGTGGACTCCTATCAAAGTTATGGTGTGAATCGCTCTCGCGGAACGCTGCCATTTCAACTTGCTGGCAATATCAAGAATGCGGGATTAGTAGAATTAGCCTTTGGAGTCACATTAAAAGAGCTCATTTACGAGTATGGTGGTGGTTCCAGGACTGGTCGGCCTTTGAGGGCTGTTCAGGTGGGTGGACCATTAGGCGCCTATTTACCAGAGAGTCAATGGGACACACCTCTTGACTATGAAGCTTTCTCAGCTATTGAGGCAATGTTAGGACATGGTGGTGTTGTCGCTTTTGACGACACCGTCAATATGAGTGAACAAGCCCGATTTTCTATGGAATTTTGCAGCATCGAATCTTGTGGTAAGTGCACCCCGTGCCGCATAGGGTCTGTGCGTGGTATAGAAGTAATTGACCATATACGTGAAGGAGAAAAATCCTGCGAAAACAAAGACCTACTCCTCGAACTTTGCGATACAATGCAAGCTGGTTCTCTCTGTGCTATGGGCGGATTAACACCCTATCCAGTGCGCAGCGCGCTAAGGCATTTTGCCGACGATTTTAACCCAAGTTAAAACGGTTTATTCTAAATACTATGTTGCAGTACTACGATCCAGACAAGCATTCCCAAACAGGACAACAAAGCGATCCTAATCACGACTATGGTACGCCGGCTATTTCTCTCAATAATGAAGAGGAGGTGGGACTTGTCACCCTATCCATTGACGGGCATTCAGTAACAGTTCCAGACGGCACGTCTATAATGCGCGCCGCCGCTCATCTCGATATTAATGTACCAAGACTTTGTGCGACTGATTCATTGGAAGCTTTTGGTTCCTGTCGCATTTGTTTGGTGCAAATTGAAGGGCGCAAGGGTTTTCCGGCTTCCTGCACAACACAAGCAGAGGAAGGCATGGTAGTGCGTACACAGTCAGAGGCAGTGGCAAAACTTCGAAGAAATGTGATGGAGCTTTACATTTCGGATCATCCCTTGGATTGTTTAACGTGTTCCGCTAATGGTGATTGCCAGTTGCAGGATACTGCCGGTGAAGTGGGATTACGAGAAGTGCGTTATGGATACGCTGGAGCGAATCATCTTGATGCTGAAAAAGACGAGAGCCACTCTTATTTCACCTTCGATCCAGCAAAATGCATTGTTTGTTCACGCTGTGTAAGAGCCTGTGAAGAAGTACAAGGCACGTTCGCCCTGACTATTGAGGGTAGAGGCTTTGCATCTAAAGTTTCCGCAGGCCAGAATGAGTCATTCGTAGATTCTGAATGTGTGTCATGTGGCGCGTGTGTTCAGGCATGTCCTACAGCAACCCTAATGGAAAACTCAATTATAGAGAAGGGGTTGCCGGAACATGATGTTGTTACTACTTGTGCTTATTGTGGCGTTGGCTGTGCCTTTAAAGCAGAAGTAAGAGGTGACCAGGTTGTAAGAATGGTTCCATTCAAGGGAGGCAAAGCAAATCGTGGTCATTCTTGCGTCAAAGGACGGTTTGCCTTTGGCTATGCGACCCATCAGGATCGTGTTACCAAGCCTATGATTAGAGAAAGTATTAATGAAGCCTGGCAACAAGTTAGTTGGGAAGACGCAGTTAATTTTTCTGCGAAAAAAATACGGGCTATTCAGGAAAAATATGGTGGCGATTCGGTAGGCGGAATTACCTCTTCCCGATGTACCAATGAAGAAACCTATCTAGTTCAAAAGTTAGTTAGAGCTGCATTTGGAAATAATAATGTTGATACATGTGCACGAGTATGCCATTCACCAACAGGGTATGGGCTTAAAACAACACTCGGAGAATCTGCCGGTACCCAGACTTTTGATTCTGTCGAAAAATCTGATGTTGTTATAGTAATTGGAGCGAACCCCACTGATGCGCATCCGGTCTTTGCTTCCAGAATGAAGCGGCGCTTGCGTCAAGGGGCACAGTTAATTGTTGTGGATCCCCGTCGCATTGATCTTGTTAAAAGCCCCCATGTAAACAGCGAATATCATTTGAATTTATTGCCAGGTACGAATGTTGCACTGTTAAACGCCTTGGCTCATGTCATTGTAAGAGATGGTTTGGAAGATAAGAAGTTTATTGAGGCACGTTGTGAGGGCGAAGCATTCCAGCAATGGAAAGCATTTATAGCGGAGCCCAATAATTCACCTGAGATCATGGCAGGAGTTACAGGTGTCGCAGCGGAACGGATTATTGCAGCAGCTCAGCTTTTTGCTAAGGCAAGAAATGGCGCTATCTATTATGGCCTTGGGGTGACAGAGCATAGTCAGGGTTCGACTGCGGTAATGGCGATAGCAAACCTAGCCATGCTTACTGGCAACATTGGTCGAGAAGGGGTTGGTGTAAACCCATTACGTGGTCAGAATAATGTTCAAGGATCCTGCGATATGGGTTCGTTTCCGCACGAGCTGCCAGGATATCGTCACGTATCAATCGATAGTGTGCGGGAGCCATTTGAGAATTTGTGGGGAGTAAAAATAAATGATGAGCCTGGGCTTCGAATTCCTAATATGTTCGATGCGGCAATTTCTGGTACGTTTAAGGCCTTATATTGCCAAGGTGAAGATATAGCTCAGTCCGACCCTAACACACAGCATGTGGAAAATGCGTTAAAAAACTTAGAATGCTTAATCGTTCACGATATTTTCTTGAATGAAACTGCAAAGTTTGCTCATGTTTTTCTACCCGGCGCTTCTTTTTTGGAAAAAGATGGTACTTTTACCAATGCCGAAAGACGTATATCGCCGGTAAGAAAAGTAATGGCACCCTTAAGTGGGAAAGCTGACTGGGAAGGAACTATGGCTCTCTCCAATGCTTTGGGTTATCCAATGGATTATCTGCATCCTTCTGAAATCATGGATGAAATTGCTCAACTAACGCCCACTTTTGCCGGTGTGAATTATCAGCGATTAGACGAGGAAGGGTCGATTCAATGGCCTTGTAATGAAGCTAACCCTAACGGTACTCCTATAATGCATGTAGATGAATTCGTTCGAGGTGAAGGTTTTTTTGCAGTGACGGATTATGTTGCTACGGATGAGAAAGTAACAAAACGCTTTCCACTTCTTCTTACTACTGGACGTATTCTTTCGCAGTATAATGTGGGTGCGCAAACCCGACGCACTCAAAATATGGATTGGCATAGTGAAGATGTGCTAGAAATTCATCCCCATGATGCTGAATATCGAGGAATTCTTGATGGTGATAGGTTGCAAGTTTCTAGCCGTGCTGGAGACACGCAGCTAAAAGCTACGGTTACCGACCGCGTTCAGCCCGGTGTCGTCTACACGACCTTCCACCACCCTGAAACAGGGGTTAATGTAATTACAACTGAAAATTCTGACTGGGCAACCAACTGTCCTGAATATAAGGTGACTGCAGTTGAAGTACGTAAAATGATGGGCCACTCAGACTGGCAGGCCCGTTACGAAAGATTCTCTCAACAACAAGTCGAATTTTTTAACGAAGCTGAAACCTGATCTTCTAGTGAGTAAATTTATTGGCTCAGAAAAACGCTTAGTAGATATCTGGTCTGATCAGAGTATAGACCGACGCGAAGATTTTATCGCCGAAGAAATTCCAGTAGCGCTAGTCTACAATGATATTTCCCATGTTGTGATGATGGCAACACCTGCCCAGCTTGAAAAATTTGCCCTTGGTTTTAGTCTTAGTGAGGGAATTATTCAAGATTGCGAGGAAGTCTATGATATTCAAATTCGACAATTGAATGAGGGTGTCGAAGTCGCATTAACTATCTCTAGCCAACGTTTTGCCAAGCTTAAGGATAGGCGTCGCAGCATTAGTGGGCGAACAGGTTGCGGGATTTGCGGGGCTGATTCATTGCAACAAGCTCGGCTCGCGGTGGATCCTGTCACCAGCCACTGTGAGCCAATCCCAGAGGCTATAAATAAGGCGATCACAGAGCTTGATGGTAGGCAAGACTTGCAGGCTTCTACTGGAGCTGTGCATGGCGCTGCCTGGTGTAATATTGACGGTCGAATTTTGGAAATTTGTGAAGACGTAGGCCGACATAATGCTTTGGACAAACTAATTGGAGTTTTGGCACAAAAAAACTTACTAGAACTTGAGAGTCTCAATAATGGATTTTTTCTGGTTTCGAGCAGAGCTAGCTACGAAATGGTACAAAAAACTGCCATGATTAATGCCTCAGTGCTGGTTGCGGTATCTGCAGCTACTACCATGGCAATGGATGTTGCTCGACAAGCGGGCGTAACTCTAATTGGATTTGCACGCAAAAATAGACATGTAACGTATGTAAATTCAAAGTGAGTGAAAAGTAGGCTAAAACTGAGTAATGAAAATATGACCGATTCTGAATTGAGTCACCTCGTAAAAATGGCAAACCAAATCGCTGACAATCTAAGCCGGCGAGATCCCATAGAAGTTGTCGCAGACCGAATTGCTGACCATATGAAAAGATTTTGGGCTCCATCGATGAAGGCGCAAATTATTGAGTACATAAAAGATGATGGAGCTGATCTTAGAGAGGTCGTTAAGTTGGCAGTAGCGCAGTTGAGCTCAGCCAGGAACTAATCTTCCAATCCCAGTATTTCTATTCTTTCGCTGCTAGCGACCGTAATCGAGCGTCCATCGGTCGTAATAAATGAGCGGCTTTCTAATTGGTACTTGTAAACCTCATAACTGACTACGGCAGCATTATTGTCACGATGCAGATTTACAGTTAGAACCGTATGGTCATCCTGCCAATCGAAATAATAAAGGGTCGCGCCTATACCCACCATGAAAAACAAGAACATGTAGGCACCTGCACGTAAATCCGCAGACAGCTCATCTTTTCTATTTGACTTAAGGGTCTTAGTTTTTTCTGTTTTATTAGATCTAGAGTCATTTTCGCCATTGGTATGACGTTGTCGGATGACAAAAAAGGCGCCGATAATGACTGCCATGGTAATGAGGAATTTTCCAACCATTTCGCTTTATCCGACTGCAAGTCTCGTTCGATAGTGCTTAATGATAACAGTGCTAGCGTCACTTTGCCCCTAATCAGACTAAAGCATGAATTGAGGCCAATTGATGGTGATGCAATAATGAAACAAATAATTTGCCACTATGATCTATCCAACTATATCGTTCGACACTTAAGATTTTGAATAAACCTGTAAATCAAACTATTTGTTATGTTTCGGCAGGCATGCCGCCGCTGGATTTAAACGGTCGAAAAACATCGTTTTTTGAATTTTGGCCACTCTGGCTTATATACATTCCCGTATTCTTACAGTGGTTATTACTTTCTTTACGTTATCGCAGTTTTTCTCTTCCGCTTATTGCAAATCCCGCGGTGCCTTTATCTGGCATGGTGGGTGTCGCAAAATCGTCGGTTTTTGATGCTGCTGGAAATGAGGCCCGGCAATGGATATTGCCTTGGTATGTATACGAGGTGTCAGGAGAAGCTTTGGAGGTGCAAACTCGAAAAGTGTTGGCAGCTCTCTCTACCTGCAAATTGAGCTTACCTTTAGTGGGCAAACCAGAAATCGGCTGTCGTGGAGTTGGCGTAAAGCTGCTGAAGAATGAAGAGGAGCTTGCAAATTATCTAGGTAATATTCCGACAGGGGGCAGCATCCAATTTCAAAAATTGAGTCAGTGGGATGCAGAAGCAGGGGTATTTTATGTACGCTATCCCGGTTCAAGTGGCGGTGAAGTGACTTCTGTAACCCTGAAATACACCCCCTATGTCGTTGGCGACGGACATAGTACTTTGAGTGAGTTGATTGAGGCAGACCCGCGAGCAGGAGTTCTTCAACACTTATACAATGAACGCCATCAACAGAACTGGCATACAGTGATTGCCGCGGGTGAGCCATTCAGATTGATATTTGCGGCGAGCCATAGCCGCGGAGCGGTGTTTAGAGATGGCAAAGAATTAATAACTGCTAAGCTGTCACAAAGTTTGGATAAGATATTTAACGATATACCGGGCTATTACTACGGCAGGTTGGATATTAAGTTTCAAGATGTCGAAAATTTAAAGAATGGTCGT
>Ga0206683_10003484_pt1 | contig 10414 bp, 15 predicted proteins | sample M280m12015metaG_FD_155483 | JGI IMG/M metagenome (GOLD analysis project Ga0206683, IMG submission 155483) | Ammonia-oxidizing marine archaeal communities from Monterey Bay, California, United States - M2 80m 12015 | ecosystem: Environmental > Aquatic > Marine > Intertidal zone | place: USA...
AAGCTCGTCGAGATCTACGACACGCAGGCCATGCTTGGCATTACCCGGACTTCATGCATTACCCAAGTCATAAAGAACGACCATATCGGTGGGAGAATTTACCCTTCACCTCGTATACAGGAACCTTCGAAAAAGATGGAGGACAACCTCCTAAAGATTTTCTAGTCCAATTTGCTGTCGATACTGTATTCGGATGTTTCAATCATCTAAAAACAAACGAAGAACGCAAAGAGATCGTTGAAGATATCCGAGACTTTCTAACCATCATGTTGGAAATGGATGAACATGAACTTGGAAGGTGAGGAGCTCGGCAGTGGGGTCATTCTCTACCGAAACGCGGTAGAGCTCGACTGGGACTTTATCCGAGAGTTCTCTCAAGAGTCGGCTGAGAAAGAAATTGCCGACATGTATACGCCGGGCAAGGACCCCATTAGTGGTGAAGATGGGTACATAAACCGGAACGGATATTTCTTCCCCTCGGCATCTGTATGGAGTATGCCTAGGCACTGCGCCTATGTCCACAGAGACATGAATCCAAAAGCCAAAGAAGCTTTGACCGCTCTCGAAGACGCTAGAGACTTATGTCTGTGGTACTACCTCCACAAATTTCCGCTGGCAGGCAACTGCATCTGGTGGAAAATTAAAGGACACATTCTTGTCTATCCCGAAACCTGTTACCTAGGTTTACATTCTGATCAAAGCACAGACTATGAATACGGCTCACCACACCCTTCCGACCAGATAGCCACACGCACTGTGGTGTCTACGCTGGCCTTCCTTAACGACCATGTTGAGACCGAAGCAGAGCTAGACGGAACCAACTTCACAGGGGGGCTGGTGTCATGGGAATATCTGGGTATTGAATACAAGCCAAGCAAGGGCGACATTATTTTATTCCCTGCAAATTACATGGCGGCACATTCTGTTTCTGAGGTTTCCGGAGGGTCAAGGTATTCGCATGTAGGGTGGTATTGCCACGGAACGCCAAATGGCGCGTTTAACGAGTCTGTTATAGACCCGCTTGAACACCCAGAAGCGGCAGACATAACAACAAATATTTATATGCCAGAAGGTTACAAACTCCCCGATGCAAGATAGAGAACCACCTCCGCCGATACGGAATGTTCAACGACATTCAATTGTTGATATTGGTTATTGGACATGCGAGTTGGATAGCCGTGATGCTAAAGCTATCCATAACCTTGTTGTTGAAAAGCATGTGCCACATGAGGACTTTGATCTACCAATCGGAAATATCACTATGGACTTGCGGCAGCAAATCACAAGCGCTGCCTGCGAGCTATTGGGTCGACCGTATTACATAGACGCTATCTGGGGTGTGTACACAGGACCCGGACAGTCCGTTATGGCCCATTCCCACTGGTCGAATACTTGGCTGAATCCAGAGGAACACTTCTCCTTCTGCTATTACCCCCTCTGTCAAGAAGATGATGCTGACATGGTGATTCACATCATGTACTGCAATCGTCTTGAAGTTCTTGAAAACATTCCACTCCGCCCGGGCCTATTAGTCATCTTTGGGGCCTATTACCAACACATGACAACAAGGCAATTTCCTGACAGAGACCGTGTATCTATAGCTGGTAACCTGTATCCCTATGAGCCCACGGGCATCGCAATACAACGAGAAACACGCCAAGGCGTGCTGAGTGGCGACCTATGGCAACAATAGGAATACTCCACACAGGGTCCATGGGAGTCACCATTGCCGATTCGTTACTTCGAGCCGGTCATGATGTGTTGTCGGCCACAAAGGATCGTTCTGAATTAACCCAAGAACGAGCTCGCATAGTGGGGACAAGAGAGGTTGAAACCCCAGATCGAGTATTCGAAGAAGCAGATGTTGTGTTTTCTGTCTCCCAGTTTGGCGGCGTCATCATCGGAGAAAGTGCCGTGTGGGACGAAGAAAAGCAAACAATGGTCACAGAAGAAGGCATTTATCCTAGAGCTGAGTCATACCCAACGATGGACGCAGCCATAGAAGTTGATTTTTCAGGTATTTATATTGACTGCAATTGGGTTCACCCAAGCAACTGGGAGGACTTTCGAGAAAACGCCACCTTGCTCAACAGCTACGTTGAGTGTGGTATCTACGGGTACCCCTTGTCACACGAGATGGGCGATTTGAGACGCTTCATGTGGCTAAGTGGCGATGATGCAGAGTCTGTCTCAGACCTGTTCCTCAACGATCCGTTAGCTTCTATTGTCCCGATTGTCTTACCTTCGGGAGTGCAAGCTAGAGAATTTAAAGAAGAGTCCGCTAAAGCTGACTATATGCCCGAAGGCTGGGGAGAAAGAATATGCAGGTAGTTCATCACGGAGGGATTGTCGAGTTCCCGGACGTTTTTAACGTAGATCCAGATGTTTTAGATAATTGGATGTCGTTGCGTAGGGAATGTGAGCCAAGCGATTACACAATTAACGATGATGGCAACTATGTGAATAGAGGCGGGTACACCTTTACTCCAGAACAAATCGAGTCATCCCCAACCCGCTTTTTAAACCTAACTCCCGACGGGGAAGACCTCACGTTTTACAACGAGATAAGAAATGTGGTGCACGAGTGTCTGGTCGAATACGTTCATATTCACCCCTCCGTGTGGAGATCGATTTGGTGGAGAGTTGATGGACAGGTTGCCTGTTACGAGAACGGACAGGGCATGGGAAGCCACTCAGATCGAGAAATTGAATACACCCCCGGACAAACTCCCGCAACCGAAGCTCCAATTTACAACGAAATCACGGCTGCTTTGATTCTTAAGAAAGCCGAAGAAGGCGGCGGACTCGAATTTGCTACATCAAAGACATCAATAAACCCTGAGACGGGAACGATTGTGATGTATCCATGCAACTTCATTGGGGCTCACGCTGTGAACCCGGTGACAGTAGGTGAGAGAATTACTTATTTAGAGTTCTTTGGTCAGGGCACTCCGCCGGGCGGACAGGGAACCGGTCAAGAGTGGTTCTCTGAGTTAATTCAGCCTATGTGATCTCGTACCCTAGGTGCGAATTTGTGATTAGGACCCACCTCTGCAATAAAGTCCTTTTCTAAACTGGAGAGCCAAGATCGGCCCTGCATCCCAGACTCCCTCTCGGGTTGAATAACAATTCCTCGGTCTGGTGCTGATGTTCCCTGTCCGAAAGTGGAAATGTAGCTATACCGCGTTCCTTCATGAATTTCTGTGATGGAGTGAGTCGCCATGTAGTTCGCTGGGAACAGAATGTGGTCACCCGGACCAACCCGGGTTTCAATATCCAAATATTCGAATTTAAAATTTCCACCAGTAAATCCTGCACCTAATACCAAAGTGGACGAAACAACATTGAATAGGGCTGTCTGATCTTTAGGGTGATCTCCATAATGATAATTAATATCGTTATCACTATGTGGCCCCAGCAGCCCACCTTCTCGATAGACCGCGACATGTCCCCCTGCGGACCACCAACATGAAGGCATAGCGTCCGGAAAGTGGGAGCAATAGGTAATTAGGTTCTTGTAAATAGCTGCATCACAACGACCAAAGAAATCAGGGTCCAATGGTTGGTTGATGCGAATAGGCATTTTCGAAATTTGATCTGCGGGGATCACATGCCCACTCTGATTGATCCCATATCTGCCCTTAGGATCTAAATCATACATTTCGAGCAGAGCTTGATCTGCCATTTGCTCAAGGGTGTCTACAACTCCATCTTCAATTTCGATGGTGTTATGAAATTTGACTACTCCTCCACCTAGATGCTCTGCCCACATTCATTCGCCCTTTTTATTGATGTGGTAATTCGGCACAGATTCCCTGCGCCATGCAGGATATTTGAACTGCATCTCATCGTCAGTCCAACCCGAAGCATTAATAAAGTCGTTGTTGATGGTTGGGCACCACATAAACGAGTCCACCCTGTCCTCTACGGGCTCAACAATCTCTAGTGGCCCATTTGGTTGAGTCAGTGGTTTAGTCGAACCCTGTCCGAACCAAGCCAGATAAGAGATCCGCCTGCTTCCCTCCTTAATGGGGGTGACCTCATGGGCAGCTAAATAGTTAGCAGGAAAGATCAGAATATCGCCTTCACATGCTTCAACAGTCAGGTCGGCATAAGGGAAGTGCATTTCACCGCCGTCGGAATCGACGACGTGCATGGTAGTGCTAATTGTATTACGAGTTGAGATTTCGTATTTCCCAACAACGTTGTCACGGTTACTCCATGTGTAACCTACATCTTGGTCTTGGTGCAGTCCGAGAAAAGCTCCGGGTTCATAAATTAGAATATGACCACGGTTTCTCCACCATAGGGAACCAATGATGGTTGGATATTTTTTAATATATTCGAGCACCGCGCCATAACAGAGACGATCACAGTCTTTCCAAAACTGTGTATCGACGACTTCGGTTCCATGATATCCATGTGGGTGAATTCGAACGGGTTGTTGGAGAATATCCTTCTCTAAAAGATAGTGAATACCACTATCTTTATGTATCGCAATATCGCCATCAAATTCATACTGGTCGTGAAGTTGTTGGTCGCGTAGATCCAGAAGCTGCTCTACAACATGTGAAGGAGTTTTAATAGCGGCCCGTTGTATGGAAATACCGTTGGCGTAGTGTTCCATCTCATGCATTATAGGGCTGATACACGCCCTCTGCGTCACCTTCAAGTGGCCGATTCTGAGAACAAGGGTTGGATGTTTGAATAGCCTCTAGAGACCCGTCTGGACATGGAAGCATGGTCGGACTGCCACCTTGCCGAGCACCACGCCATTGCTTTCCGGAATCCGAATATTCAGATTTGAAGTAACGTTCGTAGTCTTGGAAAATCCACGGCATGTACGCGGGCGGCAACCAGCTGTAGCTTTCTGTAGCCTCTAATATCCTAAATTCGTCTTCTTTGCCTTGTCCGAATTGTGTTAGATATGAAAACCGTTCCCCTGATTCAACCGTTTTAACTCCGTGTGCCCCTAGATAATTGGCTGGGAAAAAGACAGCATCACCGGTTTCTGTTTTGATCACACAATCTGAGTGTGGGAAAACGAATTCACCGCCCTCATAGCTTTCGCTAATGTCAATCATTCCGTTAAGAACTTGATAGATCGCAATATTTCTTGAGGTTTGATAACGAAGTCCGTCAACAACCCTGAAGTTGGTGTCGTTGTCATTGTGTAGTCCGAGGAGACCCCCGGGCTTGTAATGCAAAACGTGACCCCTCATTCTCCACCAGATTGTATTAAGCATCATAGGAAAGAGATCTATGTAGCGAATTAAGCATTTATAAAACGCTTGTTCACACTCGTTGAAGAACTCAACGATTTCTTTAGGGGTGTGTTGCATGACGGGTTCGTTTTCACCCAGTCCACCTAAGCGGGCTGGCTGTTCAAGCAACAGGCTGATGTCATGTTTGTTGCCTTGATAATCTTCTGCCCATTTTTCGTCACCGTCTTCCATCCATTTGAGTCCACAGTTGGATGGTTGAGCTTCTTCTCTGACGTAGGGAAGGATTAAGTCAGTATCTACATCGATAATTTTTTTGAAATGAACCACACCACTTGGATATGCGTCAAAGTCGAGTGAGGCAATGTCTGGAATATCAGCCTCACTCAATTTTGGCTGAATGTGCGGCGGATGGTTTGGTTCCGGATATTCACTCATGTGATTTCTCTATGACAGTCTTTTAGCGATTATCGCTCCGTGCTCCATAGGTACATGATATACGTCGAAGTTTGGCTGGGCCGCGATATGTCGATTAAAACGAGTGTATGAGTGGCGATGAGGCACTCCCATATTGTAGGAAGATTGAAAACCACTGGTATCTGTGAAATGCAAGACACCGCCCACCTTGAGCATCCCTAGAACAGCATCAATAATGCGCATGTTCACTGAATGTAGTGTCGCGGCTTTAACCCTAACCAAATCAAAAGTACCGGCTTCTTCGCCAGCTAGTAAATCTTGCATATCCATAGTTTTATACTGAATATCAGAATAATTATTCACTGTTGTGGGTAAAGATAAACCAAACTCCTCGAATTCATAGAGTGCGCTGTTGTTTAGAAATGTATAATCCTTGGCTGGACTAGGACCATTTATCGCATCGAACTGTGTGTGGATAGGCAATGGATTGTCCCCGAGAATCTTAGGGTTGGTTTTTCCGAGTAGTTGGATAATCATTAATACGACTAAATACCCTGACCATAGATTGTTTTCCCAATTCTCACCGGGTGTCTTATACATATCGTATTTAACTAGCTCGAAATCACCACCAACGGCAATGTCGCGTTTATCAACATTTTGTGCAGTTAGGTCATCTGCGCAGAGGGTTGCCCAGTCATTCATGGCTTCAGTGTTAGAAAATGCTCCGTCAAACGAAAAACTAGAACTATCGCGGGCTACCCGCAAAGCTTTACTCCAGTGGTTTTCGGCCATTACGCACGCCCAATCGCTAAAGCACGCCTACGCCAAGTACGACGCAGGGGGCCAATGAGCACTTCTTGTTGGACTACAAGCCACTCATCTGATGCGTTTAAAACCGTTGCGCTTTCGGAACCCACGGCGTTTCCGTGTATGAAGGTCTCACGGATCTTGTCAACGATGTCATCGATGGTTGTCGTATCGATGTCAGCCCAATCGAGCCCAACTGCGTACATAATCCGAGCAATCTCAGATTCTACGAACAACAGTTCCGCGTCGTTGGAATAAAGTGTCCCCGGAGTGCTGCGAACGCTCATGACGCCTCTTCGGTGGTTCCGTATCTTTCTCTACGGAATCCCGGGCAATAGGTGGTACCACCATCAGATACCCATTCCATTCGAGCTTTTGCTGGATTCCAAATACGAATATCGTCGTCTCTGGTGCCGGGAGCTTCGTCGTGATAGGCCACCCCATCTGTTTCAATAATTGTTTGAGGAGGGAGACTCATGCCAACGCCTCCAAAGCAGTGGCCTGCGCTATAACTGATAAGTACGCATTATAAGAAGGATGGTCCGAAGCGACTGGATTCGTAAAAGAACTAGACGCATCAGCAGGGTCCATTCCCAATGAAAGACAAAGAACCTGTAGTGAGTATTCTAAGAATTCCTTTGCGTCTGCCTTTGCGGCAGCGAGTTCAGCTGCTGAAAGGGCCATGTTACGAGAGGCTTGCTAGGTGAGCTTTCACAGCGTTTAGTTTAGCCAGTTCACCTTCAATGCGGTGCTCAAGTGGATGTGTGTCCAGCGTTCCGGGTGCTGTGTAATCTGATGCCAAGTCTTCTGGGACTAGCCCCAAGTTTAGACACGCCTCGTAGACCGAAGGCTCAAGAACGTTAATAGCATTGTTGCAAGCGGCAATCTTTTCGGCAGTGGTAAGTTCAGCTGAGAAATCCATTTATAGCCTCACAGGTTCGTCTCTGGGGTATCGTTTCCATGATACCAGTAAGTTACACGCTCATGGTAAGGTCTAGGCATGCAAAACGATGCGGTTTCTCCACAAGGTGTCATTGACGATTTGGCTGACCAAGTAAAGCGATTATCTATAGATAATGCGGTACTCCGTACAGCTATTAAGCAAATGCAACAGCAACAGGTGGCAGCGGCTCCTGACGGTCCACCAGCGGCAGCCATTGAAGACGTGGAGCTCGTAACTGATGATTCCGTAGAGGAATAAACAATGGAACGGATCTGCTATTGCCCCTCCGACGATCTGGTCGAGGAAGCTATGGAGTTGGCTCTACCGTGGGGTATTCATGTTCAAACTGGAGAGAGTCAAGCAACGGAAGCGCTTGACTTCGACAGGGATAAAGTTCAGATATTAAATATCCCAATTGAACAGCATTTTAAGATCTCTGACTCATTCCTTAGACCTTACCAAACCCTTGCGTGTAACTATGTAGATGAATTCACGCTTGTAGGCAATGTATGTCTGGCTTATGACGGACCTCAGGGAACCACGGAGGTCGGAGCACTAATGTCGGGCGATCCTCATTACAAGGGTTGGAGGATTCGTTTTCCCAGTCCGGGAGAATATGAGGTCAGAGTTTATGACAAAGACGGAGATATAGCGTCTGAGAAAATCACGGTGAATCCGTGGTGAAATTTCCAAAGGGGATACCAAATCCCCACCTTGCTCGCACCTCATTGGAGGATGATCCATTTCCTCATCTCGAAATCGCTCCGTTTCTCTACGTTTACCATTATCCGTTTGACGGTCAAGCGTTAGTTGATGCTATTGAAAAAGACGGAGACATAACCCGTTGGAACGCCGCAAAGGTTGGTCGTGGAGACAATCAACGAATCGGCCTGCATAGGGACTCTCGTTCTCAAGTATTGACGGACCATTTGGGTATGTTCGATCCCGAAGCTGAGATTGAAACCTATACGGAGCTACAGAAGGCTGCGTACCCGGTTTTATACCATGTTGAGCGGGCTGTTTGGGATTATCGAATCAAGAATAATTTAGAACTTCAAGATAATTCGGGTTGGGTTATCAATAAATACGGGCATGGCGGACAATATAAGGTTCACGTCGACCATGGTACCGATGACCCCAGACTGTTGTCGATTGTTGTTTATTTAAATACCGTTAAGGATGGTGGTAGAACCTTTTTCCCATTCCAAAATGTCGCAACTGATTGCATTGAAGGAAACATCGTTCTCTTTCCTTCTTCATATCCTTATGCTCATGCTTCTGAACCAGCTGGACGATACAGCGGAGAAGTCAAATACAGTATGGCGGCATTTTTTACATGACGATAAAAGATGTTACAACAATCATTCCTACTGTAGAAATATTTCACTGCGGCCATGATGCTAAAGCCGTTATAGAAGGCTACAAAGAAGAGACTGCACGAACATGGTCGTATCTCCCATCTTTTGGGGGATTCAGCAACGATTTGGAGCATTGCAATAGTCACTACACCCCTTTGGGTCCGGTGTTGACTGCGGTTGCTGACCGTTTACTGGAAATGAAAGAAGCTTTCTATGAAATGAACGAAATAGTAGAACACTGCTTGAATAGTTACTCTCTGTATCACGAAACTTTTTACTTAAGAGATAGTGGCCCTCAGTTCATATGGATAGAGAAAAATGGCAACCAATTCTCTGGGACCCTCGATCCACCTACCAATTCTTATGCGACGGCGGCGATGTTTGCTCTTTCCGATGTTACGATTCGTTTAGAAGCACACGATATTGAATATGACATGTTTGCTGGAGATGTGCTTATTTTGCCGTGTCTGTTTCCATTTGATTTAAGAGCTAGATCAGTAAATGATGAAGCGTTTCTATACTTCAAATACATGTGGCCTGTATAAATGAAACACATTCTTATAGTGGGCTCTGGTCAAGCAGGGTTGATTGCGGCAACAACCATAAAGGCGGCTTTCGCGGACTTCGAGGTCACGGTAGTTTCTTCGAAAGAGATCGAGCCTATTGGTGTGGGCGAAGGCAGCACGGAACAATGGGCGGCATATGAGGATCGTGTTGGGATAGATAGACCTCATTTAATTAGAGACTCTATGGCTACCTTTAAATATGGAATTAGATTTTTAGATTGGACCAACCATACGCCAGACTATTTTCATAGTATCTCTGGCCGTATTTTATATACCAACACAGGTACATTTAATGGTCTTTATAGTTACATTCATAGTTCCGACAGGCAGCTGACCCCTTCACTTACCCATGCAGGATTAATAGACAATCTAGTCCCAGACACTCCTAACCCGTGGCATCAAACTAATCAATTTCATTTTGACAGTGCCAAATTAAATACATATTTAATTGGTCACGCAGAAACCATGGGCATCAAGTTCGTTGACGCTACAGTCAACGGGATTGAGAGAGACCCTTCCTCGGGTGACATTACTAGCGTTATTACTTCTACAGGAAACATCGAAACAGATTTCGTTATTGATGCCAGCGGTTTTCACCAAGTAATACTGAAAGAGTTGGGTGAGATTTGGCAAAGTTCTTATGAAGAGTATCTTCCTTGTGACTCTGTTTTGGTGTTTCAAACGCGAGGAAACCATACGATCAAACCTTTTACTGAGGCTAAAGCCTTATCTGCTGGGTGGCATTGGGAGATTCCCACTTATGAACGAAGGGGTCATGGGTATGTATTCTCTTCTCGCTATACGGATGAAGAACGAGCGGCTAAAGAAGTTGAAGAGTATATAGATGAGCCAGTAACCGACGCTCGAATCATCAAGTACAAGCCATTTAAAGTAGAAAATTCATGGCAATTCAACTGTGTTGCGGTGGGGTTGGCGTCCAACTTTATTGAACCACTAGAAGCAACTTCAATAGCTGCGACTATCGAGCAATCTAGATTGATTTGTTCATACTTGCCCACCTATAGGTCGAACTCGACAGCCCCACAACAGGGGTACAGCAAGGTTTTTGATTCGATGTTTGATAATTTTCTAACGATGGTG